>ERZ1370068.4983-contig-4029_pt1 | contig 48655 bp, 55 predicted proteins | sample MGYA00561227_ERZ1370068 | MGnify/ENA primary metagenome ERZ1370068 (study PRJEB38410, sample SAMEA6850437) | metagenome | study: Metagenomic assessment of the ecological functions of the soil: analysis of the soil microbiota associated with the... | reverse complement strand
CATTGCTAGGAGCCCCAGGACCAAGCCAGAGGGCGAGGTTGGTGAGAACTGATTCAAAACCGAGTTTGCAATTTTCTCCCGAAAACTCGATTTTTGTTTCACGGGTATCCGGATCCAGCAAACCCTCTCTGACGGTGAGCGCGACGATCGTGTCGGAGTGACTCGAGACCAAGGCTGCGCTGCTCACGGCGACGCCGGGCACCCAGAAGATCGATCCGTCGGCGATCGTCACGACCGCGACCCGAGGGCGAAGCTCCCGGAACTCGCCGATCGATCATCACGTCGGAGAGCTTTCGGCTGCCACCGCGTGCCGGATGCGGTCTCCGGCCGTGGCGCTCACCCCGAGGGAAGGCGCCGAGCGACGCGCTGATCCATGATGCAGGTCGCGGCCGCGTCCGCTCGCTCCCTGGCCGCATCGGCTCGATGGCCGCCCGGAGCTCCCACTCACCGAGCACGGCGCGCCCCGGGATCGGCCAGACGGCCTCGGCGGGGCGATCGAACCGGCGAGGCGGTCGCGAGCGCCAGGCCCTCGTAGCCTCCGCTTTGCACGGCGAGCCCCGGCCGGCCGTCGACGCGCGCGCGTCTGGACGATCGCCCCTGGCGGTCTCGCACGGTGTCTGCCGGATCTGTGGCGTGGCTCGCCCGGACACCCTTCTCGAGCGAGCCAGGCGCATGCACCAGGCGGCCCCCACCGCACCCGCGCGCGCCGCGTGACGCGCGCATCGAGAGTCCCTCCCCTTTCTCTTCCGCGGGGACCTCCGCGCGGATTCGCTCGTCCGCCAGCTCCGACTCCACCGGCGAAGGTCGTCGGCGAGCCGAGAGCAGTGAGCCGGGCGACGAGATCGACTCGCTGAGCCGCCGCGGGCTTCGGGGAGGATCGTCCCCGCCGGACGCGGTTCCGGAAGAAGCGGTCGTCGTCGTACTGAGCGGTCGTGCCGAGGGCGCCATCCGTGCCTGCTCGACGTAATGGCCAGCGCACTCGGCGCGAGTCCTCGTCGAGGAGCGGCCGCGTCGACCCCAGTCGGCGCGGCGCGCGCATCGCCCCCAGACTCCCGGGGCCGGCTCCGCGGGCGAGGCGCATGAGGACCGTCCCCGGCTTGATCGCTTCGCGGTATGGCCGAGACAGATCGTCCGCTTTGCCTCCGAGCTCGCGCGCGGCTCGCGTCAAGAATGCGGCGCGCGTCGGCTCGCGCCCACGCCTCGGAGGTTCTCGCCCTTCGGCACCGGTCCGGCTCGACCGACGACGCACTGGGATCCCGCGCGCGCGCGCGAGCGCTGCCGACGAGGATCTGGCGTCCGCCTCCGACTCCGCGCCGCGCAAGCCGTGGTCGAGGTGCGCGACCCCAGCACGCAGTCTTGACGCCAGCGGCTTGCGACAGCGCGTCCGAGCACCAGCAAGCCGAAGCGGTCGAGTCGGCTCCGCCGGAACCGCCACGACCACGCGTGCTCGCCGCGCGCGAGGAGATCGCCCTCGCGTGACCGCGCGCTCAGGACCGCTCGCTCGAAGCTTCCCGGCCGCGCCGCGCCCGCGATCCGTGGGCCGCGCGCGGTCTTCACTGGCGGCGGGCAGAATCGAACTGCCCGAGCACAGGGATTATGAGACCCTTGCTCTACCAACCGAGCTACGCCGCCGGTTCGAGCGCGTCGATGGGTAGCAACCTCGCGCCGGGGTTGTCGACCGAGTTGAGCTCACCGCGCAGCAGCGCGCCGGGTCATCCGACCGAGTCTGAGTCTCACCGCGGCAGCAGTCTCGCCGACCGAGCGGCTCTCTCCGCTCGGGCGCCACCGCGCCGGACCTGGTGGAGGACGCCTCTGTCAAGTCGAGCGCGGAGAGCGACCTCGAAGACGCAGCCGGTGTCGAGCCCGGATCTTGCGATGATGCGGCTGGAACCACACCGCGCGGAGCGCGTATGCCCGAAAACGACGGTCTGCGCGAGGCCGTGCTCTGCGGTGAGGAACTCCTCGCGGATCCAGAGCAGGTCGCGAGGCTCTTTGACGGTCGAGCGACCTCCCTCGGGCGCACTCCCGCGTGCACGAAGAGGTACGGCCCGTCCTCGTAGTGAAGGCGAAGCCCCCCGCTCAGGAGCTCGAGATGCGCGGCCGGAAGGCGGCGCCGGACCTCGTCCGCGGACGGCGCGCCGCTACCGCGCACGTCGAGGGCCGTAGCTCGCGAGCGTGGCCCCCCACCCGCCCGCAGGAAGATCTCGGCGCCGTCGCCGCCGAAGCCGAGATAGGCGAGCATCATCTCTTCGTGATTGCCGCGGAGAAAAGACGGCGCGCGGGAGCTTCTCCCGCAGCTCGAGGAGCAGATCGAGGGTGGCGCGGGACTCCGCTCCGCGGTCGACGTAGTCGCCGAGGAACACGAGGCGGTCCGCCTGCGTGGGCGCGATCGCCCGGAGGAGCACCTCGAGCTCCCGCGGCGCAGCCGTGCACCGTCGCCGATGCAGAGGAGGCGCCCGCTGTCGCGAGGCTCATCCGCGATCCCCGCGACGGCCGCTCAGCAAGGCGGCCACGCCGTCTCCGTCACCGAGCACAGCGATCGCAGCGGAATGTACGGATCGGTCCGTCCCGATCTGAGATCCGCGACGACGTCCGGGAGCGCGCCCGCACGGAGCGCGTGGTCCAGGCGGATGGCCGAGCTCGTCCCGCACGGATCTCGGCCCATTCGGCGACGCGCGCCGCACCGCGCCTCGTCGTCGCCGCGCGAGCGCGGCCGCGTGGCGAGATGGGCGTCGATCCGGGCCGCGAGCTCGTCGACGCCCTTCCCGGTGTGGCCCTCGGTGAGCAGGACCGGCACCTTCAGGTCGCTCCGGGCCGGAGCTCGAGCATCACCTCGAGCTCGTTCTTCAGGCGTGCAGCACCTTCCCGATCCGCCTTGTTCACTGGCGAAGACGTCGGCGATCCTCGAGGAGGCCCGGCCTTCATCACCTGGATTGGTGTCGCCGGCCTCGGGCACCAGCACCACGACCGTGGTGTGGACGAGGCGCATGACGTCGAGCTCGGTCTGGCCGACGCCGACGGTCTCGACCAGGACCAGGTCGAACCCGAAGGCATCGAGGAGGTGCACGACCTCTCGGGTCGCGCGGGCGAGCCCGCCGTGACGCGCCACGCGTCGAGAGACTCCGGATGAAGACGCCTTCGTCCAGGAAGTGCGCCTGCATCCGCACCCGGTCGCCGAGGATCGCTCCGCCGGAGAAGGGGCTCGACGGGTCGACGGCGACCACCCCGACCTTGCGGCCGGCGGCCCGGTAGTGCGCGATCAAGCGGTCCCCGAGCGTCGACTTCCCGGCACCCGGCGGGCCGGGTGATCCCGACGACCGCGGCGCGGCCGCCGCGCGGGTAGATCTCCCGCATCAGCGCGGGCACGTCCCCGGCTCGGTTCTCGACCAGGGTGATCAGCCGCGCGAGCGCTCTCCGGTCGCCGGTGCCGAAGCGCTTCACCAGCTCGTCGCGCCGATCGCCGCGCTGATCGCGATGTCCAGGATCGCTCACGCGATCACGCCGGGAGGGCGGAAGGCTCGCGAGAGCGAGCTCCGCGCCGTCCACCTCGACGCGAGAGAGCCCGAGCTCCCGGGCGAAGCGCGGTCGCGAGCTCGGACGCCGCCCATTCGCAGGACGGCGCCGGAGGCCCGTCTCGGATTCGATGGAGGTGACACGGATGCCGCGCATCCCGCAGGGATCGATGCCAGCGAAGCCAAGTGTGGCGCGCGTGTCGAGGTTGAGCGCGGCGCCGTGGAGGGTCACGCCGCGGCGGATCGCGAGACCGATCGACGCTGAGCTTCGCGCCGCCCGCGACCCAGATCCCCGGCAGCTTCTGGCCGCGTCGATGCGAAGACGCCGAACGCGGCGGCCGTCGTCGACGAGCGCCGCCTCCAGCGCGGCGACGAAGCTCGCGAACCGCTCGCCCCTGGGCTCCCAGGAGCACGACCGGATAGGCGACGAGCTGACCCGGCCCGTGATAGGTCACGTCGCCCCCGCGGGTCCGTCCGCACGATCGGAGCCGGCTGGTGCGCGAGCCCGATCTCCCGCTCGGAAGGTGCATGCCGACCCACCGTGACCACCGGGGCGTGCTCGAGGGTCAGGAGACAGTCGCCGCTGGGATCGCTCGGCGCGTTCATGCGCCATCCTTTCCTGGAGCCGCCGTGCGGTGTCGTAGTCGACGCGCCCTGCAGGTGAGACCAGCCGAGGTGCGACACTCCTCGTTGCTACCCACTCCCTCCTTTTTTGCGCAACCACCTGGAAGCGGTCCGACGCGGTGCTCGGCTCCAGAGACGATCAGCAGGAGAGCCCGAGGCGGCGCATGCGCCGCCAGAGGGTGACGCGCGAGACACCGAGCTCCGCGGGCCGCTGCCTCTCGTCGCCAGCGGTGGCGCGCGAGCAGCCGCTCCAGCGCCCGCCGCTCCTCGTCCGAAGACGAATCGAGCTCTTGCTCGGCCTCCTCGGACTCGGGTGGATCGGCGGGCTCGGTCGAAGCCCATCTGCCCGCCACCACCGGCGCGTCGCGATGGAGCCGGGCGAGCGCCGCCAGCCCAGCCCTGCGGCCATCCCCCGGCTCGCGTGGACGGAGGCGCACTCGACCAGGTTCGCGAGCTCGCGCACGTTTCCCGACCACCGGTGGCACGAGAGGACCTCGAGCTGATCGGCGGACGGCCCCGCGTAGCGCGCCGCCCGCCCCCGCGTGCTCCGGCCGGCGAGGTGCGCGAGCAGGTCGGGGAGGTCTTCGACCCGTGCGCTGAAGCGGCGGGACCGAGATCCCTGAGCACGTTCAGACGAAAGCAGAGGTCGCGGCGAAAGCGACGACCCGCGACCATTCCGCGCGCAGGTCCTCGTTGCAGGCGGCGACCACGCGCACGTCCGCGCGCTTCGCGCGAGTCCCGCCGACGGGGCGGTACTCCCCCTCCTGGAGGAGCCGCAGCAGCTTCCCCTGCAACGCCAGGGGCAGATCCTCGACCTCGTCGAGGAAGAGCGTCCCGCGGGCGGCGAGCTCGACTGAGCCCCGGCGTGGTCGCGATGCGCGCCAGTGAAGGCCCCCCGGACGTGGCCGAAGAGCCTCGCTCTCCACGAGGTGCTCGGGAAGCGCTCCGCAATTCACCGCGACGAAAGGGCGCGCTCGCTCGGGGCCCGTCGTCGTGAAGCGCTCGGGCGACGAGCTCCTTGCCGACGCCGGTCTCGCCTTCGATCAGGACGCATGCATCGCTCGACGCGTAGAGGCGCACCTCGGCGCGGACCTTCCGGATCGCGGCGCTCCGGCCGTACCAGCCGGCTCGGCGTGCCCCGTCGGCGCCGAGGGGCTGCGTCAAGGCCCGACTCGTCGCCGCGAGAGCGCCTGCATCCTTGACGACGTAGTCCGAGGCGCCTTCGCGGAGGCATTCCACGGCGCTCGCCGCGGTCGCGTCTGCCGTCAGGAGGACGAACGGCATCTCGCGACCGCGCGTGCGCGGAGCCGCCGCACCAGGTCGAGGCCGTCACCGTCGGGGAGCGAGCGGTCGCATGACGGCGGCATCGAGCCGGCCCCGCTCGACCTCCTCGAGCGCGCTCGCCAGCGTGGCGGCCGTGCGGACCCGGAGCCGCGTGGTGGGAGCGCCGGAGCTCGGCCGCGAGCATGTCGGCCAGCTCCTCGTCGTCCTCGAGGAGGAGCACCGTTCTCACGTCGGGGCGCGTCGTCGCGGGTGCTCGGACGTGGGCCGTTCATCGGTCGATCGCGCTACCAGGGCGCCAACGCCCCGTCATCGGTCGACGGGACAGGAGAGGTTGGTAGGTTCCCGAGGTTCCTGCTCGCAGGTTCCCGAGTTTCCTGCTCTGCAGGTTCCCTGAGGTTCCTGCTTGTCCCGCGCTCGGTTAGGCTGGAGGGGAAAGCTACAAGAGGGGAGAGGATGGAGGTCGTCACGACCGCGTGGATCACGGACGGACGGCGGACGGGCCGGGCCGCACCATGCGACCGGCCGCCCGCTTCCCCCTGGTCTCGAGACCGGCCCCATGCCGCGTCTCGCGACCCTCGTTGCGGAAGCAGAGCAAGCCGCCGACCAGGCAGGCGCATGGGCGAACGCGACCTACCCACGCGCTCTCTTTCCGTCGATCCCACCCGCCCTGCACCGCGGCGCGATACGCTGCGTTTCGCGGTCGCAGCCCCCGTTTCGCGAGAGGATCGCTCGTGACCACGCGGGGCCACCCGAGCGCGCCGTGGTACCGCAATCTGCCGCTGGTCGTCGGTCTCGTCCTGATGCTGCTCGGGCTCGGGAACTGGCTGACGGGCGAGATCCCGCACCGAAGAGCAGCGCGCGAGCAGCGCTTCAGGAACGGCCGAACGGGATCGGGCCGTCGGCCGAGGAGATCGAGATCGCGCGCGTGCGCATGGACTTCTACCACGTCATCGCGAGCGGCGGTCGGGTTGCTCGCGGCAGCCGGCTTCTTGCTCGCGGCGATCGGTCTCGCCCGCCATCTGCGACCACCGAACCGGAGATCGGAAGGGGTCGCGAGCCCTGCAGCCGCGCCGCGACGACGCGGAACGCCCGGCGGAGCCTTGACCCCACGGACCCCCTCGACTAGGCCGAAAGTCGACAGCGCTCCTGTGCTCGTCAGACGGGAAGCGCGGGGATCGATGGATCTGGCCGGAGCGCACGCCCAGCCCGCGGCGAGGGAACCGGCCGACGCCTGGCGCCCACTCCGAGGCCGAAGCCGCTCTCGCAAACGCGCGCGCCGACGGCGCCGCGATGGAAGAGCTTCGCTCCGCCGCTCGCAAGCTTCGCGATCTCGGCAAGGGCAGGACGATCACCTATTCACGGAGGCATTCTTCCCGGTGACGAACCTCTGCCGCGATCGCTGCGCCTACTGCACCTTCCGGCGCGACGAGGCGCGAGGACGGCGCCTGGACGATGACGCCCGACGAGCTACGCGCCTGGGCAGAGCGGCGCGCCATCTCGACTGCGTCGAAGCGCTCCTCTGCCTCGGCGACAAGCCCGAGGCGGCGTTCCCCGGGTACCGCCGATTCCTCGCGAGCCGCGGCCACCGGTCGACCATCGAGTACGTCGCCGAGGCTTCGCGAATCGCCCCCTCGATTGCGGGCTCCTCCCGCATTCGAACCCGGGTCTGATGACCGCGGACGATCTGGCCCTTCTGAAGACGTGCAACGCGAGCCTCCGGCCTCGTGGTGGAGACGACCAGCACCAGGCTCCGAGGGAAGGGGCACGCGCACTACTATGCGCCCGACAAGGAGCCCGCGCTCCGTCTCGCGGTGCTCGAGGAGGCGGGTCGTCAGCGCATTCCGTTCACCACGGGCTCCTGATCGGCATCGGCGAGACACCGGAGGAACGCGTCGAGACCCTCGTCGCGATCGCCGACGTCGCCCGGCGCTTCGGCGGCATCCAGGGAGGTCATCGTCCAGAACTTCCGTGCGAAGCCGGAAGTTCCGATGGCGACCTGCGACGACCCGTCGTCGGAGGAGCTCGCCCGCACGGTCGCCATCGCTCGGCTGCTCCTCGGCCCCGATGCCAACATCCAGATCCCGCCCAACCTCTCCCCGACGCGCTCGCCTATCTGCTCGACAGCGGCATCAACGATTTCGGAGGAATCTCTCCGTTGACGCCGGACTACGTGAACCCCGAGGCGCCGTGGCCCCACATCGCCGGCCTCGCCCGCGACTGCGGACGCGCGGGCTACCGCCCCGCGGAGCGCCCGCCCATCTACCCGGAGTTCATCGATCGTCCGGGTTTCGTCCACCCCGAGATGCGCGCGCCGTGTACTCGCCGCAAAGGCCGAGATCGAAGAACGCAACCACATCGGACGTGGGTCCGGTGAGGAGAATCAGCGATGATCCTGGTCACCGATGAGACCCGAGACCTCCCTGCCCGACGCGACACCTCTGGAACGGCGGCTCTCCGAAGCCTCCCGGCCGTCGCGGACGTTCTGACCCGCTCGCTCGAGGGCAGGCGCCTCGAGCGCGACGACGTCCTCGTGATGCTCGGGGCGGAGGGTGCGGACTCCGCGCCCTCGTCGCCACCGCCGACGAGGTTCGCCGCAGCGACGTGGGCGACGTCGTCACCTACGTCGTCAACCGCAACATCAACTTCACGAACGTCTGCTTCGTGAACTGCCAGTTCTGCGCCTTCAAGCGCCAGCGCTGGGAGGAGGACGCCTACACCCACGGCGTCGACGTCGTGCTCGGCAAGGTCGAGGAGGCGATCCAGCGCGGCGCGACCGAGGTCTGCATGCAGGGCGGCATCAACCCGCACATGGAGCCGTTCACGTACCGGGACATCCTCGTCGCCATCAAGACGCGCTACCCGCGCATCCACGTGCACGCCTTCTCGCCGATGGAGATCATGTACGGCGCGCGGCGCACCGGCATGGACTACCCGTCGTACATCGCGCATGCTCCGCGACGCGCGGCCTCGGCAGCATCCCCGGCACCGCCGCCGAGATCCTCGACGACGAGGTCCGCGAGATCCTCTCCGCACAAGAAGGTCGACGTGCGCACCTGGATCGACATCATCACCACCGCGCACCGCCTCGGCGTCCCGACCACCGTCGACCGATCATGTACGGTCATCGTCGAGACAGCCGCGCCACGTCGCTGCGCCATCTCGACCCTGATCCGGTCGCATCCAGCACGAGACCGGCGGCTTCACCGAGTTCGTGCCGCTGCGGCTTCATCTGCGAGAACACGAAGCTCTACCAGCGACGGTCTGGTGCAGCGCGTCGCAGAACGGCCTGCGCGACCTCCGCATCTACGCCGACCTGCCGGCTCTTCCTCCGCGGCGCGATCGACAACCTCCAGACCTCGTGGGTGAAGCTCGGCCATCGAGCTGGCGCAGCTCACCCTGCGCGGCCGGCTGCAACGATTTCGGCGGCACCCTCATGGAGGAGAGCATCTCGCGCGAGGCCGGCGCCGACGCCGGCGAGTACACCCTGGTCCCCGAGATCGAGCGCCTCATCCTTTCGATGGGGCGGATTCCGCGCGAGAGCGCTCCACGCTCTACGGCGAGGTCGGGCGATCCGAACCGGTGCCGACCGAGGCGGCCGCCGGCTCTGCGATCCCCGCGGTCGCGTGAAGCGGTCGGGTCGGCCGCGAGTCGTGGTCCTGGCGGGCGGCGTCGGTGCCGCCCGGCTGCTCCGCGGGATGACGAACCTCGTCCCCGGGAGCGGCTGACCGTCGTCGTCAACACCGGCGACGACGACGTCTTCCACGGGCTTCACGTCTCCCCGGACATCGACACGATCCTCTACACCCTCTCCGGGCTCGCCGACACGCGGCGCGGCTGGGGCTTGCTGAACGATTCCTTCGCGGCGCTCGCGATGCTCGGTCGTTACGGCCGCGAGACGTGAGTTCCAGCTCGGCGATCGCGACCTCGGGACCCATCTCTTCCGGAGCGAGCGCCTGCGCGCGCGAGAGACCCTCTCCGCCGTGACCGATGCGCAGCGCCGTGCGCTCGGGGTGGGCGCGCGAGTGCTGCCGATGAGCGACGACCCCGTCCGGACGATCGTCGAGACCCAGGCCGGCCGCCGGTCGTTTCAGGAATACCTGGTGCGCGACCGCGCTCGCGAGTCGGTGCGCGCGATCCGCTACTCCGGGTGCCCGCGCCGCGCGCGCTCGGCCGAAGGCGTGATCGCCGCGATCGAGCAGGCCTCTCTCGCCAGTGATCGCGCCGAGCAATCCCTTCGTGAGCATCGGACCATCCTCGCCGTCCCCGGGATCCGCCAGGCCCTGCGGCGCGCCGACGGCTCCGGTGATCGCCGTGTCGCCGCTCATCGGCGGACGCACCGTCAAGGGTCCCGCCGACCGCATGATGCGCGCGCTCGGGCATCGCCCTCGACCGCCGGCCTCGCCCGCATCTACGGCGACTTCCTCGACGGCATGGTGATCGACAAGGCCGACCAGGCCTATGCGGCGTGCCTCCGGGACGACGGGCTCGGAGTCGCCGTGCTCGACACCCTGATGCGTCCTCCACCGGTGCGCTCGACCGCCGTCGCGCGCGCGCCGTGCTCGAGCTCGGCTCGGCAGAGCTCGAGGACGCGCCTGCTCGCGAGCTGATGGCGGTCCTCCTGCTGCCGATCCCGGGGCTTCCGAGGGTCGCCCGGGGACGACCTCGGCGCCCTGCTCGCGGAGCGCGATCGGGAGGCGCGCGTCGGCGTCATGGATGACGACGTGCTCGTCGTCTGTCAGAAGGTCGTCTCGAAGGCCGAGGGCCGGGTCGTCGCGCTCCCCTCGATCGAGCCTTCGGCGGCTCGCCCGCGCCTGGGCCGCCACCCGACGAGGACGCCCGCCTCATCGAGCTCGTGCTGCGCGAGAGCGCGCGCATCGTCCGCATGGACGGCGGCACAGCCTGATCGTCGAGACGCGGAGCGGCTGGGTCTGCGCCAACGCCGGGATCGACCAATCAGACGCACTCGACGACGAGCCACGTCACCCTGCTCCCCGTCGATGCCGACGCTTCGGCAGCGCGCCTTCGCTCGCACTGCCGAGCGGCTCGGCGCGGACCTCGCGGTGATCGTGACCGCACGTTCGGGCGCCCCTGGCGTCACGGGCAGATCGAGTTCGCGATCGGCGTCGCCGGGATCGACCCTCTCCTCGACCCTGCGCCGGCACCGCCGACATGAACGGCCGCGAGCTCGGCATCACCGTCCTGGCGGCGGCGGACGCGATCGCCGCGGCCGCGGGACTCGTCATGGGAAGGCCGACGGCGTCGGCGCCGTCCTGGTGCGGGGCGCTGCCGTCGTTCGGGTGTCGGCTGACGGTCCCGGCGCGCGCTCCGCTCGTGCGCCCGCGCGGGAGCCGATCTCTTCCGCTGAGCGAGCCTTCCGGACCAGCTCGCCCTAGCTCGCCCGGTCGGTCGGCATCGCGTTCTCGGGGCGAACCCAGGCGGGGCTCCGACCCGGCGGCACGGGCACGCGCTCGTGCTGACGCTTGGCGAGGCGGATCAGGATCTTCATCGAGTTCTCGAACTCCTCCATCGACCGCGTCTCGAGGCGTCCGTCGGCGACCATGCGGTCGAAGATCTCCTCGCCCTTCGCCGTCCGCAGGATCACGATGGTCCATTCCATCGAGCCCACCCCGCCGCACGAGATGTCGGCGACCTCCGCCGAGAAGTCGCCGCAGTGGTGACATTCGGGCCGCGCGTACTCCTGCGCCCGCTTGAGCGGCATTTCGACGAGCTCGCCGCCCTTCTTGTAGATCAGGACCTTGCCCTTGACGTTGAACTTCTCGACCTCCGACAGCGGCGATGCCGCATGTCGCCCTGGATCTTGTCGACCATGAGGCCGTCGTAGGTGAAGACCTCGGTGCAGAGGAGACCGATGGTCAGCGAGACGCAGTCGCCGAAGCCCTTGAGGAAGGTCGTCTGCCTCGCGATGTGCTTCTCCTTCTTGCGGCCGTTGTCGAGGCAGACTCGGATCCGCCTGCTGCATTTTCCGGACGGGCGTCACCTGGCACGGCACGCCCGACGAACGCGACGCGCTGGCATCCGCGCGCCTGCGCCTCCTCGAGGGCGAGGTTGTTCGGGCAGTAGGTGTACCAGGACCCGGCGGTGTCGAGCACTTCGTCGCGAGACGTGACGAGCTTCGGCAAGGAGGTGCGCGGGCCGCTCGGGATCGCGGACCGAGACCGCGGCGCCGTCGATCAGGTCCTTCTCGAAGCCCGTAGGCGAGGCAGTCGTCACGACGCCGCCATCCTGGCAGCGGGCCTGAGCCGCCGGGTCGGTCGAGCGCGCGGCGACGACCCGCCGGTAGCGCCCGAAGGCACCGCGGTAGGGAGGCGGATCCGGATGCGAAGACCGCGTCGGTCGAGCTGGAACTCGCGCGGGAAGAGCCGGGGGCAGACCTGTGCACAGACGTCGCAGCCGATCCCCTCGCTGATCCCGCAGAAGTCGAACGCGCGCGGAGGCCTTCGCGGTCTGCCTCGGCTTGCCGTCGACGTACTCGATGACGTTGTGGGGACAGACCAGGACGCACGAGCCGCACTCGCAGCAGCTCCCGTAGCCGACGACCTCGTTCATCATCTGCTTGAACGTCGACCGGAGGGGCATGATCAATCGTCGTAGCGCAGGACGGCGTGGACCGACACACTCCCCGAGACGGGAGCGACCCTTCAGAAACGCGAGCTCGATGAGAAAGGACGCGGCGACCAGATCGCCGCCGAGCTGGCGCCACGAGCTGGACCGCCGCCGCCGCGGTACCGCCGGTGGCGAGCGCAGGTCGTCGACCAGGAGAACGCGGGCGCCGTGGCCGATCGCGTCGCGGTGGATCTCGAGGGAATCGGTCCCGTACTCCGAGCGCGTACTCGATCGCGTGCGTCGCCGCGGGGAGCTTGCCGGGTTTGCGGACGAGCGCGAGCCCGACCCCAGCTCCAGCCGCGACGCAGGCACCCAGGATGAATCCGCGCGACTCGATCCCGAGCACGACGTCGACCGCCCCGTGAAAGGGCTTCGCGAGGCTCTCGACCGCGAGCCGGAGCGCGGCTCCGTCGGCGAGAGGGGGTGATGTCCTGAAGACGATGCCTGGCCGGGAAAGTCCGGGACGTCGCGAATCAGTCGTTGCAGGGCTTCGGTCGCCATGGGCTGATCTATCCTCCGAGCTCCGGCGCCGAGCGAGTCGCGAGCAACGGCTCACCGGCGGCAGGTATTCCAGTGGGTCTCAGGGAACATTGCCATGCCGAACCTCGAAGTGCAGGTTGGGTCCGCTCCGTTCGACCGGTCCGACCGAGCATCGCGATCAACATGCCGCGGGAGACGAGCATTCCCAGATCGACCAGGTTCTTCCGGTTTGTGGGCGTACGCGGTGCTCAGCCCGTTCGGATGCTCGATGCGATGATGTTGCCGTAGCCGCGCTGCGGGAGCCGCTGGAAGACGCCACGATCCGGGCGCGGCCGCGCGGACCGGAGTCCCCTCGGGAGCGGAGATGTCGATGCCGTCGTGATGGCGGCCCCAGCGCAGCCCGAAAGATCGAGGTGATCTCTCACCCCGCCCAGCGGGCCAGGAAAAGGCAAGATTTGCGCGGCGAATCCGTGAGCCGGACTCGCTGCGGACCACCGTGGTACGCGCCACCCCGCTGCAGCCGCTCACGACCACGAGCGCAATGCAGACGGGAGCCGAATTCAGCCGCCATCGTGCAGTCGCCATGCGGCCACCTCCCCACCTTGACGGCCCGGGGTCAACGCGCGAAGCCAAAGCGGCCGAGCAGGGGGACGAAGCGGCAATCGCCGATCACCTCTTCCCGGACTCCCTCTCGGTCACGCGGAGACACAAGAGCGCCTGCCCCCCTCCGGCCCAACCGGCACCACCAGGCGGCCTCCCGAGCGGAGCTGCGAGAGGAGCGGGCGCGGCGGCGTCGGGGAGCCCGCCGTCACGATGATCGCGTCGAACGGCGCCTCGCTCCGCCAACCGATCGTCCCGTCGCCGATGTGCAGGGCCACGTTGTAGTGACCCATCTGCTCCAGCGAACGTCGCGCTCGCAGCCCGAGGGCGGCGATGCGCTCGACCGTGTAGACGTTCGCGCACAGCGCGCGGGACCGCCGTCTGATAGCCCGATCCGGTGCCGATCTCGAGCACCCGCTCCGAGCCGCGGAGATCGAGCGCCGCCGTCATCAGCGCGACGGTGAGCGGATGTGAAATCGTCTGGCCGTGTCCGATCGGCAGCGAGCACTGGTCGTAGCTGCGCCGCGCGAACGCCTCTTCGACGAAGGCGTGGCGCGGCACCTCGGCCATCGCCGCGAGGACGCGCTCGTCGGTCACGACCTCGGCGAGCGCCGAGATCATGCGCCTCCGGGCGCGCTCGTAGATCAGGGCGAGCCCTCCGCATCCACCACCACCACACCCGCGCGTCCCCCGTTATCAGGACCCTCGGAGGGGAACCCCAAACGCCGCGGGCCCCGCGGCGACACCACGCTGCCCGCGGCGCTCCCCAGCCTCGACTCAGTCGGGACGGCCAGATTTGAACCTGGCGACCCCTCCACCGCGAGGTGCGCTACCAGGCTGCGCACGCGCCGCGCGGACTTCCCTAATCGGTTTCGAAGGTTCGAGCAAGGTCGAAACGGCGGTGGCGTCAAGCTCGTTTCGATGACGGGCGAGCCTGCAAAGTCTTGCATTTCTGCGCGGTCTCGATCGGCTGCTTTTCCCCTGCGGACGGCCTATTTTCGGGGCCTCAGGCTCACGCTGTGGGCATGCGGCTTGCTCTTTGGGCAATGCGTCCTGACAGGACTCACCGTCACTCCCCCAGATCCGCTGCGAATCTACCTCCTGAAGACGGGCGCCCGGGACCCAGAAACCTGAATACCCGAAAACTGCCGACGGAGGACTCCGCATGCTCTTGCTGACCGATCCCACTGCGACGCTCTGCACCGCCCTGGTAGCCGGATTTGCCTTCGGCCTGTTGCTGCTCGGCAACCACCGTCGTCGCTGACGGTCAACTTCTCCATCGAGAAACCGGAGCCAGGATGAAAGCCCAGAACGCATCGCTCGCCCAGGACACGCCGAGCGCATTCGCAATGGGGAGCGCCGTCGCCGGCCTGGCGGCGGTGATGCCCGCGCCGCTTCCGCTCGCCGACCCCTCGCCCCCTCCCTTCGGGGCCGACCACGCCGACGTCGCGAGGGCGGCTCGAGAGACTCGGCCAACCCCGTTCGGTCCAGACGTGATCCTCCCCGAGCAGTTCTACGACCAGGGCGCCGGCATCGAACAGGTCGCCGGCGAGCGAGCTCCCTCATGCTCGCGGTGCTCGAGGATGGGATCCGGTGCTTCCAGGAGCATCTGCGCAACCCGCGGGTGCGTCCTCGCCTGCTGGCACGGCAGGCCGAGAAGTGGATCCGCTCGGACGACTGGGAGTGGCCCTTCTCGTTCAACAGCGTCTGCGAGTCCCTGTCCCTCAACCCCGACTCGCTGCGCGTCGGAGCTGCTCAACCCCGCTCGACGGACGGCCCCCCGAGGCCGCGCCCATCGACCCACCGGGTGTATCGCTTGACGCCGCGGGTCAAGCCCTCCGCGCCGGCGCTGAGCCGCCGATTCTCGCAGCTCGGTTCCGCTCAGGCAGAGGGCCCGGTCGGCCTCGCCGTTCCCGGACGTTTCGGAGTCGGCCGGGAACTTGTTGATGTAGTCCTTCAGGATCTGGCTCGCCTTGAAGGACAGGACCCGGCGACCCGAGATGATGATCTCCTCGCCGGTCTGCGGGTTCCGCCCTTGCGCGGGCGCTTCTCGTGCACCACGAAGTTCCCGAAGCCCGGAGAGCTTGACCTTCTCCACCGCTCTCGAGACGCGCCTTGATCACCTCGAAGACGGGGTCGACCACCTCCGGTGGCGTCCTTCTTCGATGCCTTGGCGCGCTCGTAGATCCTCTCGACGATCTCCGCCTTGGTCATCGTCGTCGCTCACAGCGAGGTGCGCACCCGCTCGACGAGCTGTCCGAAGGCCTGCGAATCGCTGACCGCCAGCTCGGCGAGGACCTTGCGGTCCATCTCGATCCCCGCCTTCTTCAGGCCTTCGATGAAGCGGCTGTAGGAGACCCCGCACTCGCGCGCGGCCGCATTGATCCGCTGGATCCAGAGCGCGCGGAAGCTCCGCTTCCGCACCCGCCGATCCCGGTACGCGTACGCGAGGCCCTTCTCGACCGTCTCGCGAGCGGCGCGGTAGAGCTTCCGCCGACCACCGACGTTGCCCTTGGCGAGCTTCCGGGATCTTCTTTGCGACGTTGACGGGCGTGGGTGCCCCGCTTCACTCTCGGCATGGTCCGCTTTTCCTCGATTCAATCCGGTCGCACCGCGCACCCGATCGGGGCTGCGGCGCTTTTCGTCCTAGAGATGGGGAGCATCCGCCGCACGGCGGGGGCGTCCGCGGCCGCGACGAGCGTCGACTTCCGGAGGTGGCGCTTCGCCTTGCGGCTCTTGGCGCTCATCTGGTGGCGGGCGTAGGCGTGGGCACGCTTCACCTTGCCGCTGCCAGTCCTCTTGAACCGCTTGGCGGCAGAGCGGTTGGTCCTCATCTTCGGCATCACTAGATCCTTCCGCGAGTAGGCACGGGCGGGATTGAACCGCCGACCTCTTCCGTGTCAAGGAAGCGCTCTCCCACTGAGCTACGTGCCTGCAATTGCTGGAGAAAGAGCCCAGCTTGGTACCAATCGACCGCTCCTCCTGTCAGCCGGGTCGAGGCATGACCCCGGCTCAGACGTTGAAGCGGAAATGGATGACGTCGCCATCCTGGACGACGTAGTCCTTGCCCTTCGACCCGAAGCTTCCCGGCCTCCCGGCAGCGGGCCTCGCTCTGAGCTGCGAGGAGGTCGCCGACGGCGATGACCTCGGCGCGGATGAAGCCGCGCGCGATGTCGCTGTGGATCTTGCTCGCCGCGACCTGCGCGCGGTCGCCGCCGCCGGATCGGCCAGGCGCGCACCTCGTCCTCGCCCGTGGTGAGGAAGCTCATCAGGTCGAGAGGCGCGTAGGCCGCCCGGATGAAGCGGTCGCGCGCGGATTCCGTCGAGGCCGAGATCCGGCGTCGAAGGCTGCGTCGGTCGCCCTCCTCGAGCGCCGGCGAGCTCCATCTCGAGCTTGCCGGAGACCACGCACCGCGGTGAGGCCCGACGCGCGCGAGCCGCTCAGAGATCTCGGCCGGCACGCCGTGGACGAGCCGATCCTCGGCGACGTTCACGACGCATCGAGCCGCTGGCTTGCAGCGACAGGAAGCCGAAGCCGGAGACCTGACGACTCGTCGGCACTGAGCCCCGACTGACGGAGCTCCTGGCCCGCGTCGAGCGCGGTCTGCAGGCAGAGCGAGCAGGTCGCGCTCGCGCTCGCTTGCCCTTCTCCTTCTGCACCCGCTCGAGCCGGCTGCTCGACGAGGGTCGAGATCGCGACGACGAGCTCGGTGCGGAAGCTCTCGAGGTCGCGCTGCGGATCGTACGTCGGTCACCTGGGTCAGGTCCTCGAACGCGCGCACGACGTGCGTCAAGCGCATCCGACCTCCCGCATCTGCCGCGATGACCCGCTCGTCGAGCCTTCCCACCTCCCCGAGCGGATCGGGGAAGTCGACGAAGGCCATCTCCGCGTAGGTCTGCTTCTTCTTCGGGTGGAAGATCGTCGGCGAGCGCATCGACGCGCGCGTCGGGGACCTTGATGACGCCGAGGTTCGGCCGAGTCGACGCGCGCTCCCGGCCGCACCGACGTCGGCTGCGAGCCCGGTCAGGGCGTTGAAGATGGTCGTCTTGCCGCGCTCCCGGAAAGCCGGTGATCCCCATCTTCACGGCGCGCGTCCGAGAAGACCGCGCGCCTGTGCCCGAAAGAGCGCGACCGCGGTCTTGGCGTCCACGATCGTCCCGTCCACGAGCCAGCGCAGCGCTTCCTCGGATCGGAGTCGCCCTTACCCGGTGATGAGCTCGTCGCGCTCCAGCCGCTGCTGCGTCGCCTGGAGACCGCGCGCCGCGTAGAGCCAGATGCGCTCCGTCGAGTACCCGGGCACGGGGACCATCGACCGAGGTCGATGAGCTCGCCTCGCCCGCACTCCCGCTTCCTCTTCGAGCTCGCGCCCGGCGCAGCGCTCGGGCGCCTCGCCTGGCTCGAGAGTTCCCGCCGGGATCTCCCAGAGGAGCTCCCCGGCCGCGTAGCGGTATTGACGGAGCAACAGCACCTCGCCCGCATCGGTCAGGGGCACGACGGCCGCCGCACCGGATGACGCAAGATCTCGAGGCTCACCTCCAGGCCGTTCGGCAGGACGACGCGGTCGACTCCGATCTCGAAGACGCGCCCTGGAGGATGGACCGGCGCTCGATCAGACGGACCGTGGGCATCCGAGGGACCATACGGGGACGCAGCGCCACCGGTCCACGTTGCGCGCGCCGCGCCGGCGGCTATCTCCGCTCCATGCCGAGCCGGAGAGATGCGATTCGCTTGACGCCCGGGGAGCAGCGAGAGTTCCTCGAGTCCGGGAAGACCCTCTACCTCGCGAGCAACGGGAAGGACGGATTCCCGCACATCGTCGCAATGTGGTACGGGCTCGACGGCGCGGACGTCGTGATGACGACGTACCGCAGAGCCAGAAGGTCCTGAACCCGCAGCGCGACCCTCGCTGCGCCATCATCCTCGAGCGGGGCGAGACCTACGACAAGCTGAAGGGACTGCCGCTGCGCGGTCGCTGCGAGGTCATCGACGACGAGGAGACGATCGCCTCGCGACGCTCGCGGAGGTCGGTCGGCGCTTCGGCGGTCAAGCGCATCCCTCCCGTCAAGCCATGGAGACGATGCGGCCGCAGGCGGAAAACGCGTGACCCTCCGCTTCCGAACGGAGAAGGTCGCGAGCTGGGACCACGGCAAGCTGAGCGGCGTGTACTCGATCCGCCCGACCGTCCGGGTCGAGGTCCTTTCGCCCAGGAGACGGCGCGTCCGGACGCCGCTCGCGCGAGCTGGTGTCCCGTTTCGCAAATGTCAGGAACGTGGAGGCGTCGAGGCGCCCCGCTGGCACGGCGCGCGAGCAGCGCTAGCCCGCGCCTATCGCGAGCGAGCGCAACGCCGCCAGCGGGGATGCATCGGCGGCTCCGCGTTACTGAGATTTGCGGAACGGGACACTAGGCCTCTTCGGCGACGACCTTCAGCGTGGGAACGTCGCCTTGACGTCATGGGCGACGGTCACCGTGATGCGGTAGGTGCCGAGCCGCTTGATCGATCCGGCGAGGTCGATGCGGCGACGATCGACGTGATCCCGCGCTCCTCGAGGAGCTTCTCGATGTCCATGTTCGTCACGGACCCGTAGAGGCGCTCTTCCTCGCCAGCGCGCGCCTGCACCTCGATCACGAGACCCTCGATCTTGTCGGCAACTCCGGCGGCCGCCTTGCGCTCGCGGTCGCGCTTGACATCGACCAGCCGGCGCTGATGCTCGAGAGCGTTCAGGTTCCGCGAGTTCTGCCTCCTGCGGCGAGCCTCGCGCGGCAGCAGGTAGTTGCGGGCGAAGCCCGGCTTTACCTTGACGACCTCGCCCATCGCCCCGAGGTGGGGCACGTCTTCGCGCAGGATGACTTCCACGGCGGGCCTACTTGTGGACGAGGGTGAACGGCATGAGCGCGGCCGTGCGGGCCCGCTTATGGCCGTGGCCGGCGCTGGTGGCGCGCGCAGGTCCCGGTGATCCGGCTCGGGATGATCCTGCCGCGCTCGGTGACGAAGTTCGAAAGGATCCGCACTTCCTTGTAGTCGATCGGCAGGGTCTTCTCGGCGCAGAACCGGCATACCTTGCGCCGCCCGCGGCGTCGGAAGGGGCTCGCCTCGCGCGAACGGCCACCCGCGCCACCGCCGCCGCGGCGATCGCCGCCGCCGCCGCCCCAGCCACCGCCGCGGTCGCCGTACTCTCCGGAATGTCGGTCGTCGCGATCCTTGTCGAATCCGTCCTGCGACGGGAAGGTGTTGTTCTCGGGCATCTCAGCTCGGCTCCTGCTCGTCGCGTGACTCGTCGGCTTCGTCGGCGTCCTCGGGCTCACTCTTCCACCACCGGCCTCCTCGGAGCTCACTCTTCCACCACCGGCCTCCTCGGAGCTCACTCTTCACCACCCGTCGGCGCTTCGTCGCCGCCGAACTCTTCCGGACACACCGTCCCGCCGCGCGCCGTGAGTCTCGGAGAGGCGGACGATTGGGGTCGACCTGAACGGTGATGGCAGGGAGCACCGGATCGAAGATCCGAGATTGCGCTCGAGCTGGCGACGGCGCGGCCATTGCCGTTGAACTCGATGATGTGGAAGGCGGCGCGGCGCTGCTTTCGAATCGGATACGCCAGGTCGCGAATCCCAGTCGAAGATCTGCCGGACCTCGGCGCCCTCGGCGACCAAGGCCTGCCTGGCGCGCTCGAGGAGATCCCTGGCGGCGACCTCACCGGCCTCAGGATGAAACGCAATCGTGGACTCGTAGACCCGCATTCCGCCTCCGAAAAGGAGTCCGTTTAGCAACCCTTCCCGGAGCCCTCAAGGTCGATCGGCGCAGCATTGACACGGTTCATCGCCGGCGTGATCCCGTGCTCGGCCCACAGCAAGATCGCCTCCTCGGCGCGGTCCAGGACGCCCGAGAGGCTCGGCGATCGACCTCCGAGAAGCCTTCGAGGACGTGGTCGACCGCCTCCGTCCCCGGGGCCGGCCGGCCGATCCCGAGGCGAAGGCGCCCGAACTCGTTGGTTCCGAGCGAGTCGATGATCGACTGGAGGCCCCGGTGCCCCCGGTCCCGCCGCCCTGCTGGAGCTTGATGCGGCCGAGGGGGAGGTCGAGGTCGTCGTGCACGATCAGGCACGACGATGCGTCGAGACCGAGCTCGTCCAGGGTGGCCTTCAGGGGTGGTCCGCTCCGGTTCATGAAGAGAAGCGGCTCGATCAAGACCCACTCGGCAGCCGGTCCGCCACTCCCGCGCCGCGCTGCCGCCACCTCGCTGGAGCTCGATCCCGAGCCGGCCCGCGAGGCGATCGACGACCATGAAGCCGACGTTGTGTCGAGTCCGGCGTAGTCGGGACCGGGATTCCTGAGCCTGACGACGACCCGAGCCACGAGCGTGCCCGATCAGGTCGAGGGCGTCGCTGCGGGTGTCCCCTCGGGCGCGCCGCCGGCGCCGCTTCCTCGCCCTCGACGGCCGCCTCCGCCTCGGCCTTCTTCTCGACCACCGGTGGGATCACGCTCACGAGCGGCTCGGACGGGTCGACGGTGAACTCGACACCTTCCGGAGCAACCAGGTCGGAGACATGGAGCGAGTCATGGATCTGGAGCTTCAGAGACATCGACGCGAATCGCATCCGGGATCTTCGTCGGGAGGCAGAGCGCGGTGATCTCGCGGAGGATCGGTTGCAGGAGCCGCCCAGCGTCACACCTGCCGCCTTGCCTTCGAAGTGCAGCGGGATCTGCACCTCGATCGCCTGGTCGAGGCGAACCGCATGAAACCGCGTGATGGAGTGCGTCGTCGGATGGATCTTTGCACCCTTCGGGTGACGAGCACCATCCGCGAGTTCAGCGTTGCTTCCGGGAGGAGCTGATCAGGTGCGTGCTTCCAGGTGCGCGGATCCGCTGACCGAAGTCGTGCGAATCGGCGCTGATCAGGATCGATGCCTCACCCGCGCCGTACACGACGCCCGGCATCCGACCGCCGCGCGACCACCGCCGCGCGCTTCCGTCCTGACCTGCTCGCGCTTCGACTTCCAGAACCAGGGTTTCCATGCTGCGTCTCCTCGACTATCCTCGAATCCTCGCGCTCCTCAGACGAACGAGCGAGCTGATCGAGTTCCTCGTGTGCGTCCGTCGGATCGCCTCGCCGAGCAGCGACGCGACCGATGAGCACGCGGATCTTCTTGACCCGCGCCGCTTCCGGCCGAGCGGGATCGTGTCGGTCACGACGAGCTCGTCGATGCCGGAGCCGTCGAGCCGCGCGATCGCCGGCCCCGAGAGTACCGGCGTGCGTCGCGCACGCGAGCACGAGTCGGCGCACCGGCCTCGAACGCACGCGGCTGCGGCGCGCATGAGCGTGCCCGGCGGTGTCGACCATGTCGTCGACGATCACCGCCGTCCGCGCCCGTCGACGTCGCCGATGATGTTCATCACCTGCGACCTCGTTCGGCCGCGCGCGCCGCTTGTCGATGATCGCGAGGCTGCGCGTCGAGGCGCTTGGCGAAGGCGCGGGCGCGCTCCACGCCGCCGGCGTCGGGCGAGATGACCGTCAGCGGCTGTGCTGCCGTAGCGCTCGCGCAGGTCGCGCGAGCAGCACCGGCGTCGCGTAGAGGTTGTCGACGGGGATGTCGAAGAAGCCCTGATCTGGCCCGGCGTGCAGGTCGATGCGTGAGCACGCGGTCGGCGCCCGCGCGGTCGATCAGGTCGGCGACCAGCTTGGCGGTGATCGGCACGCGCGGCGCGCACCTTCCGGTCCTGCCGCGCGTAGCCGTAGTAGGGGATCACCGCGGTGATGCGCCGCGCCGACGCGCGCTTGCAGCGCGTCGAGCATGATCAGCAGCTCCATCAGGTGGTCGTTGGCCGGCGGGCAGGTCGACTGGAGCACGAAGACGTCGCGGCCGCGCACGTTCTCCTGATCTCGACGTTGACCTCGCCGTCGCTGAAGCGGCCGTCGAGGCCGGCGACCTCTACCGAGGTACCGCAGATGGCTGGCAAGACCGCGGTTCGAGCTGCCCGCGAATATCTTGATCTCGTCCTTCACCCGTCCAGTGTGGACTTCCTTATGAATCGGGCGCGCGAACTGGGCGGAAGGGGTCGAACCTTCGCTGCCGGATCCAAAGTCCGGTGCCTTACCAGCTTGGCGACCGCCCAAGAGAGGGGTCGAGTCCGCGCCCTGTAGCGTTTTCGATGCATCCCTGCCAGACCGGAGTCACCGCCGCTCGGAGAGCACACCGCCGATCAGCAGCGAATCGGCCGGCGGCGCTTGACCACCGTGTCGGCGTGGCATGTGTCGGGGGCGTGTAGTAGGGAGATGCGCGAGCGCCCGTGGTGAAAAGGATATCACGAGGGTCTCCGGAACCCTAAGTCCAGGTTCGATTCGGCGGGCGCATCCTCGCGGACTCGCTCGGCATTCCGCTCGACGCCGTCGCGGTGCCACCGAGGTGCCAGCTTCCCACGCTTGGACAGCCGGGCTCTGCGCTACCTTCCACCTCGGCGGCGCGGGCGCCGCGTGAGCCTTCACGTCTTGGACGGCGCGCCTATCCGCCCTTCGGATTCCGCTCCATCCCCGCGCGAATCTTGAGCGAGATCCAAGCCTGGCAGTCGGATCAACCGAGCAGATCAGCTCCTGGAGGGGCTAGTGTCGAGGGTCCGCCGCATACTTCCGCATCATCCGAGGCGCGCTACCGGCACAGCAATTGGTTTCCCGCGACACGCAGGTCGTGCTCACCCACTTGAGCGGCGCCGAAGTGCCCTCGCCGATCGAGATCGCGGCCCGCCAGGCCGGCGGCAAGCAAGGAAAGCCCCCGGAGCTGGATGCGAACCTCTGCGCCGTCATCGCCGCCATAGCTCGGCTGGTGAATCTGATCACGGACCCCCGCGCCATCGGAGAGGCAGCGGACGAACCGACGCCGGCACTCGACAATCGCTGACATTCCAGGAAGCGGAGACTTGGAGGCCGTTGCCCGCGTCGATCTCGAGCGCAAGGCCACTCGAAGCCTACGTCCGATCTGCCACCGAGCTTGCCGTGTGGATGAGGGTGGGACCTCCCTCGGTGTCCGGGCATTCGCGCCAACCCTCGGATTTCGTTACGTCCGTGACTTCACATAGGTGTCCTGGTCTTCGGTGCTCTCCGGGTCCATGCTCGTCCTCAGGTTCGATGCCTGGCGGGCGCATCCTCCGGAGCCGATTCGCTTGCCACGAGGCGGCCGCGGACGCCCGAGCTCCGCGTCTCGATGAACAACGCCGCTTCGCACACGAACATCCTGCCCACATCCGCCTGCGCGACGTCTGATGGCGTTCGACAACCGCACCGTCTTCAGCGGTCTCTCGTGCGACTCGGGAGATCTCGTCGTCCTCGGGCCGAGCGGGGTCAGCAAGAGCACCCTGCTTCCGCCTGATCGCTGGCCTCGTTCGGAGCCGACCGCGGAGTCGTCGACGGCGGGGAGGACATCACCCGGCTCAGCGAACGGGAGCCCGGGCGGTCCGGGCACGGATCGGAATGCTCTTCCAGGGCGGTGCCCTGCTCGATTCGCTCAGCGTGTTCGACAACCTCGCCCTTCGCTGCGCGAGCACCGGAGGCTCGAGAGCGAGGAGATCGCGAGCCGGGTCCACCGGGTGGGCTCGAGGCGGTCGGGCTCGATCTCGGACGTCGCTCCGCTTGCTGCCGGCGCCAGCTCTCCGGCGGCATGTTGCGTCGCACCGCTCTCGCCCGCGCGATGATGCTCGAGCCGCAGATCCTGCTGTGCGACGAGCCCTTCGCCGGCCTCGATCCGACCTCGTCCGGGAGGATCGAGACGCTCGCTCGCGCGAGGTCAACCGGAAGCTACGGGATCACCGTTTTGATCGTCTCGCACCACATCGCATCGACGATGCGACTCGCATCCCAGACGCTGCTATTGCTGGCGGATCGCACCGTGTGCGGGCCGCCCGATGAGCTTCGCCCAGCGTCGATCCCGACGTCGCCGCGTTCTTCCACGAGGGCCTCGCGTCTCTGGACGGGGGCGAGCGTGCCAGCGCGGAGGCGGCGCCGGTTCGTGCTGACGGCCGTCCGCCACCTCGGCTGGCAATCGCTTCACGTGGTCTCGATCTTCGGCCGCGTCGCCTTGTTCGGCGGGCGGATCGTCCGCGCGACCGTCCTGCCCCCGTATCGACCGCGCCGCTTCCTCGAGGAGACCTACTATCTCGGCGCGTCCTGTCGCTCGTAGTCGTCTCGCGCGTGCGGGGATCGCCGTCGGGATGGTGCTCGGGCTCCAGGGCTACAACACCCTCGTCCGCTTCGGCGCCGAAGGGTCGCTCGGGCGCGGTCGTCGGCCTTGAGCCTGATCCGCGAGCTCGGGCCGGTCCTCACCGGCGCTTCTCGCCACCGGTCGCGCCGGCTCCGCGACGGCCGCCGAGATCGGCACCGATGGTCGACCACCGAGCAGCTCGATCGGGCTGCGCATGATGTCGATCGATCCGGTCGAGCTCGTGGTGATGCCCAAGGCCACCGCGATGATGTTCGTCGATGCCGCTCCTCACCGACCCTCTTCATCCTGTTCGGGCATCGCCGGGGCGCTACTGTCGTCGGCGTGCGGCTCATGGGCCTCGACGCCGGGACCTTCCTCTCGAGCCTCGAGCTCGTCGGTCTTCCGCGAGACGACGTCGGGGGCTGCTTGCATCAAGGCGGTCGTCTTCGGAGCGCTGGCCGGCTTGATCGCGACCTTCCGCGGCTATACCTCGACGCCGAACGCGGCCGGCGTGAGCGCGGCGACGACCTGACGGTGGTGCTCACCTCGGTCGCGATCTCTGATCACGGACTACTTCATCACGGCTCTCTGGGGGTTCAGGATTTGATGAGGTCGATCACCACTCGCTGGATCTGATCGCGGGATCTCTCGTCCTCGTGGGCCTGCTCGCCGTGGCGTTTCCGGCCTTCCGGGTCGGCGACTCCCCGTTCCCCGAGCCGACTGGCCTGGTCCTCTTCGCGCGCTTCGACGAGACCGGCGGCCTGAAGCCGCGGGCTCCGGTCGAGATCGCCGGCGCGAAGGTCGGGCGGGGTCACCGACATCGCCCTGGACGACAACTTTCGTGCTCGGGTTCGGCTCGAAGCTTGACGGTCGGCTCGCGCTCCCGGTCGATACGAGCGCCTGATCGTGACCGCGGGCCTCGCTCGGCGACCGCTACGTCTCGCTGCAGCTCGGCGCCGAGTGACCAGACCCTCCAGTCGGCGGAGAGATCGGTTTCACCGAGTCGGCCGTGCTGATGGAGCGTTTGATCGGCAAGCTCGTACACAACGTGGGCGCACGATCGGAGGAATGAGGATCGCCCAGGGGGAGATGACGAGATGACGACGATGAGGATGATGGTGAATCGCCGCTCGCCGCTCCGCTACTCCTCGCCCCTCGCCGCCCTGCTGACCGGACCGGCCCTTCCTGCTCGGGGGAACCGCCCGTCGACGAGCCGACCGAGGGCGGCCGCCGAGGAGTCGTCGGGCCATCCGGAGGATCCCTTTCGCCCGTTCAACAAGGCCATGTTCACGTTCAACGATTGGCTCGACACCAGCGCGGTCGAGCCAGCGGCTCGCGGCTGGGATTTCGTGATGCCCCATCCGGTGCAGCGAGGCATCTCGAACTTCTACGACAACCTGCTGTTTCGATCCGGCTTCGCGAACGATCTCATGCAGGGTGAGATCGACCTGCGGTCGTGATCCTCAGCCGCTTCACCGTCAATACCACGGTCGGCCTCGCCGGATTCTTCGACGTCGCCACGGCGCGATCGATCTGCCCTCGCATCAAGCGAACTTCGGGCAGACGCGCTGGGCAAATGGGGCCTCCCGCCCGGGCCCTATCTCGTCCTTCCGTTCATGGGCCCTCCGACGTCCGCGACACCGTCGGTCGTCGTCGGTCGGACGGCTACCTCGGCGTGGCGCACGCTTCTCGTCGACGTACCGATCCCGATCGGGTCGACGCTGCCATCGACGCAGTCAACCGGCGCGCGCTCGCGCTGCAGCAGGTCGAGAGCCTTCGCTCGGCGTCGCTCGACCTGGTACGCGGCCGCTCGTGACGCGCGTACTTCCAGCAACGCGAGGAGCTCGTCAAGGGATCCGCGAAAGCGCAGCAGGAGCGCGATCGCAATCTCTATTTCCCCGAAGAGAGTGGAACCTTCGACGAAGAGGTGGGTCCCCGATCCCAAGCAGCCAGAGAAGTCGTCGTCTCGTCACGGCGCTCGCCGCCATCGCTCTCTCGCTCCAGGCGCCGGTGGCCCGGGCGGAGACTCCGCGCTGAGTCCATCCAGTGACACCATGGATCGGGTGCTCGTCGTCCTGCGGACCCTGGGCTCGACGTCCAATGCCAGGTCGCGCGGATCGAGCTGATCGCCGGCGACCACTTCGATTTCCGACACGGTCAGCCAGCTCGTCCTCGCGCAGAACTGAAGAAGCTCGGACGAGCAGAGCGTGAATCTCGCGCGCCGTCTCTCCAGAAGCACCTTCGGTCACGTACGGGAATGCGCGTGGACTCCACGTCGATCAGGAAGGTGGTGATCACCGGTGACCACGAGGAGGCCCGCGGCGACTGGACCGTGCCAGACGAAAATCATCGGGACTCGCCTGACGACGAGGTCACGGTCGACTACCGCTCCGCAAGAAGGGAGCAGCACTGGAAGATCATCTGACGTCGTCGTCGAGCGGATCAGCTCGGTGTCGAACTTCCGCTCGCAGGCCCGCGAGCTGATCTCGAACGGCGGCGTCGACCACACTCTGCGCGTGCCTGCGCGAGAAGAACGCGGCGGACAGAGCATCCTGCCGGAAGAGCAGCTTCACCCTCAGCCGAAGCTAGGCCCCCGCCGAGACGGTCGAGCGATCTCGAGCTGGAGGTCCGCTTCAGCCAGTCTCGCCAGCGCGGGGAACGCCGCGTCAGGAATGCGTCGATGCCCTCGATCGCATCGGCGCTCGCCGCGTTCTCGACCATCGCCGCCGACGCGCCTGCGACGTCCGCGTCGGCGCGCGAGACCTGCGCGTAGAAGGCGCGCGTTCCCGAGCGCGACGGTCGAGCGGCTCGCGGCGGCGATCTCTCGGCGAGCTCGCTCACCGCTCGGTCGAGCTCCGCTTCCGGGACGACGCGGTTGATCAGTCCCCATTCGGCCGCCGCAGGCGCGCTGATCGAGTACCCGTCAAGAGCATCTCGAGGGCTCGCTTTCTCCCGATGGCGCGGACGAGCGGCACCGCGGGTCGGGCAGAAGAGGCCGATGTTCACGCCCGGGGTCGCGAAGCGAGCCCTCCGAGGCGATCGCCAGGTCGCAGGCAGCGACGAGCTGGCAAGCCTCGCCGCCGTCGCCATCCTGCGGACTCGCGCGATCGCCGGGATCGCCAGCTCCTGGACGCCGAGCATGACGTCGGAGCACGCGCGGAAGATCTCGCCGATGCTCTTCGACGAGGCGTCGCCGAGCTCCCGGAGGTCGTGCCCGCCGAGAGGAAGGCGGGTCCGCTCCCGGCGAGATGACGGCGACGCGGATGTCCCCGCACGCGAGCTGCAATCGCGGAGCGCCGCCGGCCAGCTCCCGCAAGGAGCCTCGGAGAGCGTTTCGCTGCTAGGGCCGATTGAGCGTCAACCGAAGCGATCGGGCCTGGCGCGCTCGACCGAGGAGCGGAGCTTCGCACGTCCCAGACCTCTCCTCGAAGTCTCCCCGCCAGGCAACGTGGGGCGGGCGGCCGGGCCGATGCGCTTTCGCGCGGGAGGCGCCAGACGGCGGCTCGAGAGACGCCGCTCAGGGCGCAGACGGCGGTCGGCTCGAGCGGTAACGCTGCTCAGGCGCAGTGACGGCGGCTCGGCTCGGAGCGGAGAACGCTGCTCAGGCAGACGGCGGCCGGCTCGAGCGGCGCCAGAAGGGGCGCCTCGGGGGCGTCGGCGTGAGCGGGTCGCCTGGGCCTGCTGTCGCGGATCAGCTCCGGATCGCGGCGTGGCAGCCACCGCAACCCGCGTCCGGCCCCGCACGCCTTAGCGACGGCCTTTCGGGAGTGCGCACGCCGCAGAGATGGCCCCACGGACCCGTGTTCTCGGAGACGCCCTCGAGCAGAGGCAGGACGACCATGCGTCCGCGACTGTACAGAAATTGAAAGTCATTTTCAAGAGCGAATTCGCTCGCCCCACCGGATCCGATAAGCCGCCGAAATCACCGACTTTTCGGAGGTTGCGCCACGGTCGAATCGCCAGTGGAAGTCGTGCGAGGACGGTGTAGGGCCCGGTACCGTGAACGTGCTCCATCTGCTCGACCCGGAGATGCATCACCCCGTCGCGCTGCTCCAGGCGCCTCCGTCACCACGACGACTGCCGAGGAGTGGACATGATCGCCTCCGGAAGCGCTCGAAGCTCGAGGGGTGTGATCACCGCATTCCCCGTCCCGGTCTCTGTCTTCGAGAGTGAGGAAGCAGAACCCTTTGGCCGCGCTGGGACGCTGGCGGACGATGATCAGTCCCGCCGTCGGACCTAGGCTGCCGTCGCCGCACGCCGCCAGCCTCGAGAGCGGCAGACGTGCGCGCTGATCGAGCTCCGCGCGCAGATGGGCGAGGGAGATGAGGCCCGTCGTCACGCCCGAATTGCGGTGAGTCCGCCAGGGTTTCCTCGAGGGGTGACATCGCCCGAGGGTCGGCCTTCGAGTCGGGCGGCTCGGCGGCCGGCGAAGGAGGCGCTCCTCGGGAGGCGGCAGCCCGATGACTTGCCAGAAGGACCGAGCGGCGCTGAGCCGCCTCGTCCGAGCCCCGCGAGCGCGCCGAGCTCCGCGAGATTCGACATCTCGCTCCGCTGCAAACCGGCTCGCGCCGCCAGGTCGGCGACGTCGCGGAAGGGCCGTTCGCGGCGCGCGCTCGCAACAGCCGCTCTCTCTCCGGCTTCTGCGGAGCCCGCGGACGAAGCGCAGCCCCCAGGCGGACGGACGGCCGCGGGCGTGGCTGATTCTCCGTCGGCCCCCTTCCTCGAGCGTGCAGCGCCACGAGGAGCGCTCGACGTCGATCGGCAGGACGCGCACGCCGTGGCGCTGCGCGTCCTTCACCAGCGTCGCCGGATGGTAGAAGCCCATCGGCCATGCGTTGAGCAGCGCGCAGAGGAACGCCGTCGGGGTGATGCGCCTTCAGATACGCCGACGCATAGGCGAGCAGCGCGAAGCTCGCCGCGTGCGACTCGGGGAAGCCGTACAGCGCGAACGAGGTGATCGCCGCGGACGATCGTCCTCGGCCGCGTCGCCCCGTGATCCCGCTGCGCCGGCCAGGCCGCGCGCAGCTGCGCCTCGATCTCGCTGCATGCGCTCGACGGAGCGCTTGAAGCCCATCGCGCGCCGCAGCTCCTCGGCCTCGCCGCCGGTGAAGCCGGCGGCCGTCATGGCGATGCGCAGGAGCTGCTCCTGGAAGAGCGGCACGCCGAGCGTGCGCGCCGAGGATCGGCTCGAGCGACGGGATGCGGATAGGTCACCGGCTCTGCGCCCGCGCGCCGGTTCAGGTACGGATGCACCATCTCGCCGACGATCGGCCCGGGCCGGATGATCGCGACCTCGACGACCAGGTCGTAGAAGCGCTCGGGCTGCATGCGCGGCAGCGTCGCCATCTGCGCGCGCGACTCGATCTGGAAGACGCCGACGGTGTCGGCGCGCTGGAGCATCGCGTAGATCGTCGCGGTCGTCGGGCGGCAGATGCGGCGAGATCGATGCTCGACGCCTCGTGCGTCGCGCACGAGCGGGATCGCCTCCTCGAGCACGGCCATCATGCCCAGGCCGAGGAGGTCGATCTTGATGAGGCCCGAGGTCGCGCGCAGTCGTCCTTGTCCCACTGGATCACCGAGCGGCCCGGCATCGTCGCGGGCTCGAGCGGCACCACCTCGTCGAGCCGGCCCGCGGCGATCGACCATGCCGCCAGAGTGCTGGCCGAGGTGACGCGGCAGCCCCTGAGCGCCGCGACGACCGCGGACGAGGTGCTGCACACGCGGCGATTCGACGGTCGACGCCGCCGGCACGGAGCTGCGCCGCGACGCGTGTCGCTGGTCGTCGTGAAACCATGATGCGCGAGCAGCTTGCTCGAGCGATCGAGCTGGACTCGGCGAAGCCGAGCACCTTGCCGACTTCGCGGAGCGCGCTGCGCGTCCGATAGGTGATGACGTTCGCCGGTCATCGCACACCGCGCCCACCATCGGTACGCCGGCGCGCCCGCGTTCGCGCCCGTAGCGGCGATAGACGTACTGGATCACGCCTCGCGCGGCGATCGCCGCGAGGGAGGTCGAGATCGATGTCGGGCCACTCGCCGCGCTCCGCGAGAGAAAGCGCTCGAAGAGCAGGCTCCATGCCGACCGCGTCGACGGCCGTGATGCCGAGCGAGTAGCAGACGCGCGCTGTTCGCCGCCGGAGCCGCGTCCCTGGACGAGGATGCCGCTGCTCGCGACAGAAGCGCACGATGTCCCAGACGATCGAGAAGTAGCCGGCGAGGCCGAGCTTGCCGATGACCTGCGAGCTCGTGCTCCAGCTGACGTCGAACGCGGGTCGACAGAGGGCGCCTATAGCGCTCGCGCGCGCCCAGCCTCCGTCAAGGCACGCAGAGTGCGAAAGCGGCGTCTCCTCCGGGCGCGAGCGGGAGCTCGGGAAGCGGTAGCCGAGATCGTCGAGGAGAAGGAGCATCTCTCGGCGATGCTCGCGCGTCGGCGAGCGATGGCAGCGGGGAGCTCTCGGAAGCGCTCGCACATCTCGGCAGGCGCGACGAGGTGCTGCACGGAGTTCCGGAGCAATTCATCGCCCACCCGATCGAGAGTGGTGTGCCTCTCGAGACAGCGAAACCACGTCGAGGACGGTCCGCTCGTCGGCTCGAGCTGCTCGCACGTCCCCGTCGCCACGAGGTGAATGGAGACGGCTTCCGCCAGATCCCGGAGCAAGCGCGCGTGCGCCGCTCGATCAGAGGGTCGAGGCTGCGCTGGACGTCCACCAGACACGATCAGGAAGAGGCGCGCGAGGGCGCGCGCGCATCGCTCGACCGTCTCGTGATCCTCGCCGCTGGAGCGCGCGGGTGAGCGGGCTCTACCCGCTCCGGCGAGACAGATCAGGCCGGCGGCGCGACTGTCGAGCTGCTCCCAGGTGACCTACGGCAACGACCCGGGTGCCTCGGCGTGACCGGCCGTGAGCAGGCGGCAGAGGTTCGGTATCCGGAAGCCGATTCGACCAGGAGGAGAGCCTCTGCCCCCTCTCCACAATCCCGCGTCGGCTCCCCCACCAGCAATCACATCAGCTCACCTCAGCGGGCGAGACCGAGACGTCGTGCACTCTTCCAGAAAGCGCGGCGCCCCTGGCTGGGACCCCATCGAGATCCAGCAAGGGCGATCGTGGAGTAACCGAGCTTCGGCGGCGCGTGTGGCGATGTCCTCGGGCGGGAAGCGCCGCGCAGGAACAGGAACGCTCCGGCATCGGAGCTCGAGTGTAAGGCGATCGGGGCAAGAGCGGATCTTCGCCGCCCTCGATTCAAGGTGAGCTTCGAGCCCTGCGGGATCCGCTCGGCGCCGGGGGTGGAGCAGGGGCATCCTGCTTGCCGGTCCGCCTCGCGGATCTCGATGACCTTTCCCTCGACCGTGACCTCGGTCGCGACCAGGAAGCGCCTTCTTGCGGCGACCATGGCGCCCCGTGCGTCGATCCGCTCCCCAGCCTTGAGGACAGGCCGAGCCAGATCGAGGCTCTCCGTCCGAGGTCAGGAGAATCGCAACCGCAGCCGTCAATGTCGCTCTGGACGTCGAGCCGCACTGGACCGCTCCCGCGGCCGCGCGCGTCGACCGCTTGATCTCGCCCTGGACCCGTACCGTCTCCGCGGCGCCCGCGCCCCCGAGCGAAGGAAGCTTCTTCCCGGGGAGATGCCAGCGCCTCGGCGCCTGCGGCGACGCCGGCGGTCGCAGCGACGAGAGCGAGCACCCAGAGCCAATCGAAAGATCGCTCGTCGGGTGGATCGCTCGGATTCGATGCTCGCCAAGGCACACTGGAGCCCCTCCCTGGACGACGACTCGTGGTCACGACCTCGCGCCCCGGAGGAACCGCTCGATCTGAGCGGGGCGCGTCTCCGAGAATCGCGGGCCCGTGGCTCGGCGCGACGTCGGGCAGACCGAGGCGCGCGATCCGCTCGAGTGAGGAGACGCAGCACGAGCCGGATCGACCGTCGTCATCGGCGTCGGATCATACCCCGATCCGGCCCCGGACGTTGAAGAGCGCGTCGCCACAGAGCACCACGCGATCCTCCTCGTGCACGAGAGCGATCTGTCCCGGCGTGTGGCCGGGGATCGAGAGCGACTCGGAGCCCGCAGACCTCGTCCCCGTCGGCGACGGTGCGGTCGATCGAGACCCGGCGAACCCGCGCTGCTGAGTCAGATGGTGGCTCGAGAGCCAGGACTCCCCCGCGAGACCCAGTGAGAGGTCGCACACGCGGAGCGACCGGCCTTCGACATAGGGCGCTCGGTCGCCGAGCAGAGGACCTCGGCGGACATAGTGCTCCGACGATCCTGGCTGCTCCGCCGATGCTGATCGGCGTGCGCGTGGGTCAAGATCACGTGGCTGATCCGATTCGGCTGGGAAAGCGAGGCGGCGGCCGTCAAGATCGCGTACTGCCATCCGGGGAAGCCCGAATCGACCAGCACGAGCCCGTCGCGATGACGCACCAGAAACGCCGCGACCTGAAAAACGGCCGTGGAGGTCCACGGCGCGCGGCGTGACGACTGGATCGGGCGCAGGCGCGCGGCAGGCATCGCAGAGCGCGATGGTTAGCCAGCCGGGCGCGTCCCTCGCAGCTTCTGGATCCGCCATCGCGCCGGGGGTGCCCCGCGTCGTCGCAAGGTCACCTAGGCAGCTTGCGTTGAGATGTCCCGGCGGATCCGTTGGGCCAGCGCTGCATGGCGCAAGGAGATCGGGAGCTCCTCCGGGGCTCGTTCGTTCGATCAGCAAACGCCTGGACTGGGACGCATCTCCTGCGTCGGACGGGGCGGTCCGGCTCACGCTGCGACAGTCGGACGGCGAGGCCAAGATGGCGATCAGCCGCGAAGAGCTCGACCTCGCATCCGAGGGCGGCACTTCGCTGTACCAGACTTCGCGAACGGGTCAAGAAGACCCGGAAGCGCATTCGCGATGCTAAGAAGCCGTACATGCACGTGGCGGCTCCCGAAGATCGAGCCGATCGGCGCGCCCGGGCCCCGGGGTTGGTCGGGCGGCGGCGGCCGCCGCTGAGCGATCGCGCGAGGATCGGCGCGTTGACACCCCGCACATCGACCGATAACTAAATCATCGCGGGTGGAGCAGTCCGGTAGCTCGTCGGGCTCATAACCCGAAGGTCGGAGGTTCAAATCCTCCCCCGCAACGACTGAACGGGCCCCGCGGTCTCCGAGATTGCGGGCCTAACTGTTTTGCGACGCCACGCGTAGCTGTTGCCCGAGACGCTGCTCCGTCTGCGCCCGCCCGCGACGCAGCCGTGCGTCAAGCCTGTCGCAGGAGAACGGCGGTTCGCAGACTCGCCTCGGGCTCGCCGCGCTCCGACCTCAACGCGACAGCGCGGTGACCTCCTCCGTCAGGCGCGTCGCCGTGTGCAGAAGCGCCGCGCAGGAGGTTCTCGAGGAGGACGAGCTTGATGTCTGGCCGGCTCTCCCCGAGTCGCCGAAACGCCTCGGTGGTGATCGCGTAGGTCTCGACCGGGCGATCGGCCCGCACGTCGGCGGACCGGGGGCGTCGCTCACGACGGCGAGCTCCCCGAAGGTCATCCCGGCCGAGAGCGTCGAGATCCGTCGCTGCACGCCCGAGGGGACGTCCACGGTCACGCTGACCTCGCCGCGCGTGAGCAAGTAGAAGCGGTCGGCCGCGACCCCTTTCGAACGATCAGCTCCCCGGTGCGAAGGTCTCGCGCTCGAGGAAGGCCTCCAGGCATTCGACCGCGGCCGGGTCGAGACCGCGACAGAGCTGGTGCTCGGCGAGGGAGATCGAGGCCGGGGCGCTCCATCCGGTATGCTTCCGCAGCAGGCGCTCCTCGCACCATTCGAGGGCGTGATCGACGTCCTTGAAGGTGAGCAGCCAGTGTTGGCGCTCACCGGTCAGGTGCTCGGAAAGAAAGCGCAGCAGACGGGAATGCGTCTCTCCGGCGACCAGCACGAGGCGCTGGTCGCGCTCGGCCATGCCCACGAGAAGCGCCAGCACGATGCGCGCAGCCGCGTCGTCGATGGCGGTCACGCGCTCCAGGTCGAGGATGGCACAGTCGAGGTCGGCGCCGTCCCCGGAGATGTGCCACGCCGTGGCTTCGACGCCCGAGAACGCGAGATCCCCGTGGAGCTCGTAGATCCGAGTGCGCTGGCCGAGCTCAGCGAGGAGCTCACGCTGGTCCGCGGTGCGGATTCGCTTCGAGCGCACCGCCGACAGATCGTAGCGGGCGCGGATCGCCGAGCGGGACGAACGTGGGACCCGGAGGGAGTGCAGGCCGAGATCGCTGCGACAGCTGCTTGCAGACCTCGACGCCGCGCACGCTGTTGCCGCGCGCGTCGAGTCGCGGTGAGAACACGGCGATGGCGAGCTGTCCCGGCAGCACGGCGAGAACCCCGCCAGCAGACGCCGCTCTTGGCCGGCAGGCCCACCCAGTACATCCACGCGCCTGCATAGTCGTACATCCCGCAGGTGCGCCATGACGCTCAGGATGCTCTCCACGCACTCGTTGCGGATCGCGCGCTCGCCGGTCAGCGGGTTCACGCCGCCGTTGGCGAGCGTCGCCCCCATCAGGCTCAGATCGCGGCAGTCCACCGAGATCGAGCACTGCTGGAAGTACACGTCGAGCGGACCCGTCCGGCGCATCGGTGAGGATGTCGAAGTTGCGCAGCATGTGGGCGATGGCGCGGTTGCGATGCCCGGTGTCGCGCTCCGATCGGTAGACCCCTGATCGATCGACAGCTGCCTGCCGGCATAGAGCGAGAATCGTACCGAGGATCCGGTAGATGCGGTCCTGGTCCGAGTGCCCGGCGACCAGCGAGGCGGCGGCGATCGCGCCGGCGTTGATCATCGGATTGAGGGGTCGGCCGGTTCCCTGCTCGAGGCTGATCGAGTTGAACGCGTCGCCGGTGGGCTCGACGCCGATCCTCTTCAGCGACGGCATCGCGCGCCGCGGTCCTCGAGCGCGAGCCCGTAGACGAACGGCTTGGAGATCGACTGGATCGTGAACGGTCGTCGGGTGTCGCCGACCTCGTAGACGCGACCGTCCGAGGTGGCCAGGGAAATCCCGAACCAGTCCGGATCGGCCTTCGCCAGCTCGGGGATGTAGGTCGCGACCTCACCGTCGCGGAGCTCCAGGCATCGTGCATGGAGCTGCTCGAGGTAGTCCTGGATGGGGCAGCGCGAGGCGCCCGCACGCGAGCTCTGGCAACTCGAATCTCCGGTTCTCGTGATTTCCCGTGCGGGCGGCCCACCCCACGGGACAGGTCGGGTCAGGCCCGTTATCACGGCGCCTCGCCGGTTGCACGCGTCTGCCCGTCGACGGGCCCGTTCAGGGGAAGTGTCGCCTCCGGGCGCGTCATGGTAAAGGCGGGTCCCGGGATGGAGCTTCGCGTCCGGCAGATGCTCACGCCGAGACGTGCAGAGTCGTGACCCAGTCAACGGCGCCGCACCCGTCTGACGATGTCGGCTCGCACGCGCCGGCGGCCCGACGACCCGGGCGACGGTGATGTTCGCCGACATCGTCGGCTTCAGCGAGCTCTCGGAAAGGGTCGGACCCGAGGCTGCCTATTTCGCAGTCACTGGTGCGCTGGGAATCCTCGACGGGATCGCTCGGCGGTACGGCGGCTCGGTCGACAAGTACCTCGGCGACTGCCTCTTGGTCGTCTTCGGCTACCCGGTGAGCGCCCCCGATGCCGCACGCGGAGCGGCGAGCGCCGCGGTCGAGATGCGAGACCAGATGACGGGAGTACGTTCGCGGCCTCGCCCTCGCCGTGCCGCTCGACCTCAAGATCGGCATCAACACCGGCTCCATGGTGGCGGGGACATTCACAGCACCGTGATCCGGGAGTTCCACGTGCTGGGCGACGCGGTGAACGTCGCGCGCGCGTCTGAAGGCGAAGGCGCCGAAGGGTGGGATCTACATCGGGCCCGAGACGCGTGCAGAGACCTGCGACGCCTTCGAGCACCGCGAGCTCGGGCGCATGAAGCTGAAGGGAAAGGCCGCCGATCTCGCGGTGTTCGAGCTCGTCCGGCTCGCGCGAGCGCCGCTTCGGCCGCGGTGCGGGCGGGGGCCGACCGACGAATGTCGCGTTCGTCGGCCGCGAGCGCGAGCGCGCGCCTTGCTCGGCGAGCGTTTCGAGCGTCTCGCCGAGGGGCACGGCGGCGTCGTGATCCTCTCCGGCGACGAGGGTGCCGGCAAGTCGCGACTGCTCGCCGAGGCCGCGGCGCTCCCGGCCGCGGCGCGGGTCGCGATCGTCCACGCCCGCGCGAGCGCGGGATCCGAGGCGGAGTCCCGGCGAGCTTCTCGCCGACCTTGCAACCGCCTGTGATGCGGAAATCGGCACCGTCGAGGACCGACCGTCTGCGCCGGCCGCAGAGCGCATCGTTGCGCGCCTCTCCGCGAGAGCGACGGCCCTGCCGTGTGCGGTCGTGCTGGAAGACCTCCACCGAGCCGACCGCGCTTCTCTCGAGGAGCTGCCGGCCATCGTCGCGCGCCTGAGCCACGCGGCGGTGCTCTTCTCTTCACGCTCCGTCCCGAGCCCGCCGGGGTTCTCGACGATCTCCGGCGCCGCCTCGCGGAGTCCTCGCGGTTCGACGAGGTCCGACTGGGGCCGCTCACCCCCGAGGAGAGCGTGCGCCTCGTCGACGCCGTGGCCGGCGAAGGCCTGTCCGCGGACGCACGCGAGCTGGTCCTCGCACGCGCGGCTGGCCATCCCGCCCGCCTGATTCTCGCCACCTTCTCGAGCCGGCGCTGCGCGCCGAGCGCGAGCACCGCCAACGCAAGCAGCGTTCCAGTCAAGCGAGAACGCCGCCGGGCGACCATCCTCTTCGCAGACATCACCGGCTTCACCTCGCTCACCGAGCGCGCCGGAGCGGAGCGCGCCTACCCGATCGTGGTCGGCTGCCTGCAAGCTCCTCGACGGATCGCGCGCAAGCACGGCGGCACGGTCGAGAAGCATCTCGGCGACTGCGTGATGGCGCTCTTCGGCGTTCCCGGAGGCGATCGAGGACGCGCCGCGCGCGGCGGTGAACGCCGCCATCGAGATGCGCGCGCCGCGTGCGCGAGCTACAGCGCGAGCCTCGGCCCGGACGTGGCGCCTCGACGTGCACATCGGCATCCATACCGGCCTCGGGATCGCGGGCGACATCAGCGGTCCGCTGATCCGCGAGTTCGCCGTCATGGGCGAGCCGGTGAGCGTCGCCGACGAGCTGAAGGACCTGGCACCTGCCGGTCACGTCTACGTCGGTCGGCGAGGTGTATCGCGCGACCCGCGAGGTCTTCGCGTATCGCGAGCTCGGCGCCGGACACGCGCGAGAAGCGGTCGCGACGGTGCCGACGTTCGAGCTGCTCTCGCGAGCAGGAGCGCCTGCACCGCGCGCGCATCGGCGAGGAGCGCCGCCTGTTCTCGGGCCTGGTCGGCCGCGATCGCGAGCTCGAGCTCCTGCGCGACGCACCTGCGGCGGCTCGGCGACGGGACGCGGCGGCATTCGTCGAACCTGATCGCCGAGGCCGGCATCGGAAAGTCGCGCCTGCTCGCCGAGCTCGCGCTCAGCGCGACGAGGTCCGAGCGATCGCATGGCTGCGAGGGGCGCTCGGTCTCGACCGGCCAGCAACATGAGCTTCCATCCGATCGCCGATCTCTGTCGGAACTGGCGCGGGCATCCGAGGAAGACGACGACGAGGTCGCGGCGCACGCCAAGCTCGACGCCGTCGTCCGCGCCGTCGTGCCGCGACGAGGTGGACGACGTCGCTGCCGTTCATCGCCACGCATCCTCGGTCTTCCCCTCGAGGAAGCGTGGCGCAGATCGCCTTGCGGGGCTGCACGGCGACGCCATGGAGAAGCTGATGCTGCCGCAGCGTCACTCAGCTCCTGCGCGCGAGGAAGTCGCCTGCCGGCCGATCGTCGTCGTGATGGACGATCTGCACTGGGCCGATCTCTCCTCGATCGAGCTGCTCGAGTCGCTGCTGCGCCTGTGCGAGGAGCACGCGATCGCTGTTCATCAATCTCTTCCGTCCCGGTGCGGTGCGGACCGCGGAGCGCGTTCGCGAGCAGGCGCGCACGCGCCACGGCGACCGCTACACCGAGATCGAGCTCGAGCCGCTCGATGCCGGCGGCGGCGCGGCAGCCTGCTTGAACAATCTGTTCCGTCAGGGGACACTGCCCCAGGCGACCGCGTCAGCTGATCGAGGAGAAGGCGCGCGGCAATCCGTTCTACATCGAGGAGGTGGTCTCGCTCGCTCGTCGACGCGGGCGCGGTCGAGTACCGTGACGGCAGGTTTCGCGCGACCGAGAAGATCGGCTCGGTCGCGATCCCGGGACCGATCCAGGAAGTCGTGATGGCGCGCGTCGACGGGCTCGACCTGCGCAAGCGGCAGCTCCTGCAGACGCGCGTCGGTGATCGGCGGCAGCTTTCACGTCGACGTCCTGGCGGGCGTCGTCGGCAATCAGGAGCGTCCTCGACGACGAGCATCGACGAGCTGGTGGAGGCCGAGTTCCTGGCGCACTCCGGATCGACTGTCGCGGCGCGAGTTCACCTTCGGCACCCGCTTATCCAGGAGGTCACCTACGACAGCCTGCTGCACGAGCCGCCGCGAAGAGCTGCACCGCAAGGTGGGCGAGGCGATGGAGCGCATCGCTGCCCGAGGAGATGCCGGGCTATGCCGGCATGCTCGCCTATCACTACGGCAAGGGCAAGGCGACCGAGCGCGCCGAGGCGTTCCTCTTTCGCGCCGGCGCCGATGCGGCGCGCGCAGCCGCGCCGAGTGAAGGCGCTGCACTTCTTCGAGGAGGCATCGCGGCTCTACCTCGAGCTCCACGGCGAGCGGGGCGATCCCGAGAAGCGCGTCGCTGCTCGAGAAAAACATCGCGCAGGCGCTCTACTACCGCGGCCGGTTCATCGAGGCGATCGAGCACTTCAACCTGGCCCTCGGCCTCCTGGGCGATCCCGTCCTCGAGGGCAGGGCTCGCGCTCGGTCTGCGCTTTGCCGCGTCAATCTCGTGTCCGTCCTGGCGCGGCTCTACGCACCGCGCTGGGGTCGGCGGCCGCGCGCCGCGACCGCCCGCCAGCGCGAGATCATGGATCTGCGGTACGCGCCGGGCCGAGGCCACGGCGACCGCCCAGCCGACGCGACATGTCTTCGACAGCATGGAGAGTCTCGCCTTCCTCCAGCGCATCGATCCTGCCACCGTACCCGAGTCCGGCCGGCTCTTTGCCGGAGCAGCGGCGCTCTTCGCGTTCGGTGGCATCTCGTTCGACGTGAGCCGCCGGCTCTCGGCGCAGGCGCGCTCGCTGGTGTCGGGAGGCACTCCCGACGACCAGCTCTACGAGCGGGCGATGAGCTTCACATACCGCGTCCTCGAGGGCGATTGGTCCGACGAGCACGAGATCGATCCGACAACGCATCGAGGAGAGCATCCGGCAGGGCCAGCTCTGGGGTCCGACGACCTATCTGGGTTTGCTCGGGAGAAGCGCATCCGCCGCGGTGACTTCGCGGGGGCGCAGGCCTGCCTCGAGCAGATCGATCGGATCTGGGACCTGTTCCAGTACGATCTCGCCAAGACGAACCACTACTATCTGCTGACGCTGATCCCTCTCGAGCAGGGGGACCTTGCCGCACGCGATCGAGGCCGCCAACGCCTACTACGAGGAGAACCCCGAGGATCTCCTCCACATTCTCGCCCTCGGCGCGAAGGCGAAGGCGCAGACCTTGCAAGGTCTGCTCGACGCGGCCGAGGAGACGCTCGCGCATGCCCGCGAGGTCGTGGCGCGGTCGTCGCCCGTCCCGCCCTTCCACGGGAGCGCCTACCATCGGTCGCGGTTGCTGCTGGACCTCGCTCGCCTCGAGGCGGCGATCGCCGGACGGGATCGCGCCGGTCGCCGTCACTGGACGCGAAGGGGCGCGGGCGAGCGCGCGGGTCGCGCTCCGGAGCGCCAGCAAGGTCGCCTGGCGCCGAACCGAGGTGCTCCGGCTCGCGGCCCGATACCACTGGCTCCTCGGCCATCACCGCCGCGCGCGTCGGCTCCTCGAGCGGAGCATCGCGGAAGGCGAGCGCTCTCGGCGCCCGGCCCGAAACGGCCCGGACTTTTGCGGAGGTCGGTCGCCTGCTGCGCCAGGCCGCGCAAAGGGCCGAAGCTTCCACGGCCTCGATGGCGATGCCTGTGTCGCCCGCGCGCGCGCTGCCTTCGAGAGCCTCGGGTTTACCCATGACCTCGAACGACTGCGAAGCTCCGACGCCCATCTGCCCAGCGGCTGGGCAGTGCCTCCATCGTAGGCTCCTGTCCGACGGGAGCCGCCGATGACGACGCAGGAACGAGCAAGAGCTGGTCAAAAGCGTTGACAGCTACCCGTCGATCAGGAATAGAATTCGTTTCAGGACCGCGGCACGTGGCCAGGCAACACCGCTTGCGCCGATCGAAGCCTTGCCGCCGAGGACCACGATGCAAGCACCGCGACCTCGCCCACACCTCATCACCCTCTGCAGGGCCTCTTCTTGATGTTGGTGATCCTTCGCGCGCGCCGCCACGGCACAAGCGGGCTGCGACAACATCCCGTCCGCGGTCGATCTCTTCCGCGGGCGCCGAAGGTGCGATCACCGCACCTATGCGATCCCAGGGCAGCGTTTGCCAGGGTGCGCGTACGGCCCACCGTCTGCGACTCCACGTCACCCGGCTTCGGGACGCCGCCCGCCTGCCTCGACGCCTCCGAGCTGCAAGTGACGGTGATCTTCACCCCGGGCGATGGCGCACCCGTGAACGCCGTGGTGCTCGCGGACAGCTGCGGCGATCCCGCCGACCCGGCCTCCTCCAGCACCGCGTCGATCAATGGGCGACCGCGCTCGGGCCGCGCGGGACCGCGACTTGCCAGGCGAGCGGCGACGCGGACCTCCGCGTCGAGACCGTCGACCTCGACGTCGTCCAGGAGTGTCGCTTGAGCTTTCGCTTCCCGACGGCGACCGGTCCCGCGCTGACCCTCCCCGACACCTTGACGGGGCCGGCCAAGATCGTCGTCGAACCGAAGGGGGCAACGCGTTGCCGATCGGGCTCGCCGGACCAGCGCTGTGCCGACGCGGTCGCGAGCTCCGACACCATCGCGTGCATCGACGAGCTCTTCCGCCTGGACGGTAGTTGCTTGACGAAGCCGGCGAACCTCCAACCGAGGTTCGCGACGTTCACGGCGCTGCCGATCCCCAATCGACTTCCGCGCCATGCTCGGGTCGGCGCCGGCGGCGTCTCGCCCGGTCCTCCGCTTTGCGCTCGACGCGAGCGGCAACCTGCTTGCGCCCATCGACTGGTCCGGCGTGCTCTGCCAGACCGACGCGAGCTGCGCGTTCAAGGGCTTCCCACCCCGAAGCTCGTCGAGGTGCTCTTTCCCAATTCGATCGGCTCGGGGCTCGATGCCGCGGGGGAGGGTCCGTGCCGGGGGTCCCGCTCGTCATCCCCACGAGCGAGTTCGCTTCCAGCGAGACGCTGCAAGGTCGCGAGCTGCCGCCCTCTTCGATCCGTTCGCCTCGTCGCTCGCCGGGCTCTCCGAGCTCCGGCTCTTCGGATCGACCGACGCGGTGCAGACCGTGATCCGGCTGCAGCTCGGTGCCCCGGGGCGCTGCAGCGCCGACCGAACCCCGTGCATCAGCGACGCCGGCTGCACGAGCGACGCGGCGACGCAGACGTGCGATCTCGCCGCACCGGACGTGCGGCTCGCCGACCTGCGCTACTGCCGTCATCCGAACGGCTGCGCGGCGCCCGGGCAAGCGGTTGCGCTGGCGCCGCCATCAGGTGGGCCAGCCCTCGTGCCCACCTCTCTTTACAGTGCCGGGACCAACGGATTCGTGCCACTCGAGGCGCTGAATCTCTGTCGCGAGTCCGACGAGCTCACGTGCGTGCTCCGCGACGAGCCGCTCACCGCGGATGCGGACGCCGACGTGAACTCGGACGGCGACACGAGCGACCCCGCCGTGCTCACCGTGCGCGAGAAACGTTCCGGTCACACGCTTCCCCTCGGCCTCGACGGGGTCGCGGAAGGTCTCGCGACGACGCTGCTCCACGAGTCCGGCGCTCCTCGGGCCGTTCGGCGAGCCCGCCGTCCAGCCGCCGCTCGGCGCCAGCGTGCGGCCAGCGGTGGCGACGAGCGGTGGCTGCGTCGGACTTCTGTTTGCCGAGCCGTGGGAGAACCACGCGAGCGTCGATGGCACGGATGCCAATGGCGACGGTGCGATCGCGAGCCCGATCCTGAGGGTCTTCTGTCGCGATCCCGCCCTGCCGAGCGGAGTGGCGGAGTCGCCGTCGCGTCCGCTGCGGCGGCCGGCCTCGGGGCTCATCTCGCGGCCTCGGCTGCGCCGCTCGTCCTCGAGAGCCCGCGGACCAAGTCGCCGTTCCAGGGCGGTGGCGAGCCGCTCGTCATCACCGGCAACCGGCTCTACGTGCTGCTCGACGAAGCTGCGAACACTCCCAAGATCGTGCTTCGCGCCGACGTCGATTCTGGCCGGCCAGGCCGGAAGCGAGGCACCGCGTCCGAGCCGGTCATCTCGGCGGACGGGAGCGTCGTCTGCTTCGACAGCAGTGCCGACCTCCTCCAGGACCCGCCGAGGAAGCACGGGAACGATCAACATCTACTGCCACGACTTCCGACCTGGGGTCGACCGACCTGGTGAGCGGCGTCCAGTCGTCGCCGAGCCAGGGCTCGCTCTGCGGTGGTGGCAGGGGCCGCTCCGACAAGGCCTCGGCTCGCGCCCGCGGTGAGCTGCCAGATCGGGAACCGGGTCTACTTCGAGAGCGACGGCGTCAAGCTGCTGGGAACCAATCGCTGACCGAAACGACGTCCGAGACGTCTTCGTCAACGACCGGCGCACCTGCGGGACGGTGCGCGTGAGCGTGAAGCGCAAGCGGCGCCGAGCGTCCGCCCAGCCGTCGGGCCAGTGCGACATCGCCGCCGGACGGTACGCTCGTCGCCTTCGTGAGCGACGGGCCCCTGGTGACGGCGGATGGCGATCGGGCTCCGGACGTCCTATCTGAGGACGCTCTCCGGAGGAGCGACCCGCGACACCGACCCTTTCGGCTGGGAGCGCCGTTGCTCGTGAGCGCGCGGGGCTCCCGGGCCGGGCGGGAAAGGCCTTCCGCTCGCACGGAGACGGCACCCCGGATCGCGTTCGAGCAGACGATCAGGTCGGCGACGACCGTGGTCGTCCGCGACGTCGACCTCGCGACCGCCGTCGTGACTGATCCGGTGGAGCTTCGCGTTCCAAAGGTCGGAAGCCGAGCACTCAGCGAGGACAGGCGGCTCCCCTCACCCTCGAGTCGCAGAATCCCGTCTCGGGACAGTTCGAGGTGTCGGTCGTGGACCTCGCTGCTGTCCGCCAGCTCGCGGCACGGCCGTCTCGTGCCCGGCTGCCTTGACGTCCACCCTCGAGGACATCCGGCAGAGTCCTCCGACGCCGACGGTGTTGCTCGACCGCCGGTCGCGTTCACGAGCCCGGTAGCCTTGACGCCGGGTGACGCGCGCGCAGCCGACGACCCCGATGTGTACATCCGCGATCACCTGACCCGCCTGGTGCAGCGCGTGGACGGCGGAACCGGGCCCGCGCTCTGGCGGACAGGACGACCGTCGCGTACGTCGCGCCCGACAATCGCCTGCTTCGCTACGGGCCCGACCCGCCGCTGGCGTCGATCTCGACGGCAGCGGATCCTCGCGCGACTTGGTCCTCGCGGCCCTCGACCTCGCCACTCGGCCGCCCGTCCTCGAGGTCGTCGGCGCGGCGCAGCAGGTCGCGGTCGCCGGCGGCACCGCGGCGCTCCTCGAGCCCGACGGGACCGTGGCGGTTCGCATCTGCGCAGGACAATCGTGCGAGGTCGCGACGCGCGCCGTCGCCGGCCAGCCGTCGGCTCGCGCCAAGGCAGTCGCCGCCTCGGAGGAGGTGGTCTGTGCGCTCCTCGAGGGAGCTGGGCACGTGGCGTGCGGGCCGGCTGCGGCCGCCGAGCTCAGCGACCTCGGGATGGCGGCCGAGTCGCTCGCCGTCGTCGGACGCTTCGCGGTCTTCACGACGGCCGGCGTGCCTGCACGTCTCGAGGCTTTCGCGCTCACCGGGGAGCCTTCGCTCCCGTCTTCACGGGCGCGCCCGGCACCCGCCGCTTCTGTCGTGAGCGACAACGGCTTCGTCGCGTTCGACCGCTGCGCAAGCTCGACGCCAACGCCGATCTCAACGGCGACGGGATCGAAGACGAGTGCGTCACTCGACGTCGGTCGAGCTCGCCAGCGGACGCTGGTCGAGGCGGGATCGACGGTGCTCCCGTGCACCCTCGAGGCCTGCGATCGCCGCTTCCGTGGCGCGTCTTTCCGAGCGGCCGCGGCGATTCGGTCCGGGTCCGGTTCCTCACGCTCGAGTGTCAGGAGGACGGCAGCTGCGCGACCTGTGGAAAGGGCTGCCACCGGAGGGCCGAAAGTGCGACCTCGATCTGGACGGCTTCTGTAGCCACATCGTCGTGAACGAGCTCGGAGTTTCGAGAGCAGCGCGATCGTGACGCTCGCGGCGCTGGACGAGAACGTCTCCTCGGATCCACTGGCCGGCGCTGGATCGGGCGGCCTCTTTGGCGACAGTGCGGTGTTCCCGTCGCTCGTCGGAGCGCTGCGACGTCGATGACGATCCGGACGACCGAGCCGACCCGCGATCCCCTGCCGGAGCGCCGTCGACTGTCCCGCCGGTCTCGTGTGCGGGCCACCGTTCTCGGTGCTGGCGCTGAACGACGACGACGGCGACGGGATCTTCGCGACGGCCTCGACAACTGTCCGGACACACCTTCAATCCCGACCAAGACGGACGCCGACGGAGATGGAGTCGGGGACGCGTGCGACGTGTAGCCAGGGCGATTCGTGCGTCGTTTCGGGCGAGGTCTGCACCAACCTCGTCGATGACGACGGCGACGGTCTCGTCGACTGCAATCCCGACTGTGCCTGCGTGGCGGCAGGCGAGGCCGAGCAGCGATGCGCTTCCAGCAGCCGAGCCACGATCGCCTCATGGTGAAGGTGCGTTTCGAGCCGGCGACGCCCATCGATCCGCTGCACGAGGCCACGACCTTCCGGCTTCCGAATGCCGCCGGCACGATCGCGCAGGCGACGGTGCCGGCCGGCATAGCCCAAGGCCGCCGGAGCATCGCGCTTCCTCTTCCGCGACGCGCAGGCTGCCGCAATCGGAGCGGGCTCGCCCGGCCTGATCTCCAGATCTCCGACGGGGGGAGATCACTCTGTGATGAAGTTCTACGGTGACCTCTCCCCGGCGACGCTGCCGGTCATGACGCTCCAGCTCGGCATCGGAGACGATGCGTTCGTGAGCGAGGACGCGCCCTGGCGCCGCGCGGGCACGGGCTGGTCCATCCGGCTGCATTGACGTCGTCCCACGTACCGCCACACACGCCCGTCCACCCGCCCAGTCTCGAGTGACGTCGACCGGGGCGGTGCGACCGCGCCCGTGGCCCGCCTTGCTGCTGACAGCGGCATCGGCGGGGATGTACGCGCTCGCCTTCCTGCCGATCGCAGCGAGGTCCCTCGCATGGATCGCGCTGGTCCTCCTGGTGGCCCTCCGCGGCGCCCCGCCCGCTCTGGCGACTCGCGCTCGGTGCGCTCTGACGCTGCTCGGCTGGGGTGTCGGCAATCGGATGCCCGGCGCCGTGGCAGGGCTGATCAGCCGCTCGCCGTTGGGCTCGGGCTCTCTTGCTCGTCACGGCGATGATGGCAGCGCCGTGCTCACATGGCGTTCACCGCGGCGTACGAGCCGCCCGCGCGCGGCGCCGGGGCCGCGGCGCCGCCTCGTCGGCGCCGCCTGGGCAGCGGCGGAGCTGGCGCGCGGCAGGCTCTTGAACGGCACCCTCTTCTACGTCGGGAATTCGCCGTGGCGACCTTCGGCTACTCCCAGGCGGATCCTTCCGGTGATCCAGATCGCGGCGGCGACTGGGGCGTGTGGCCGGAATCTCGTTCTGCTCGCCTGGTGCAGGAATGCCGCCGCGGCGGAGGTGGTGGAAGCTGGATGCGCGTCGGCGGCCATCATCGGCGCGATTAAAGAGGAAGCGGCGCGGCGTCGGGGTCGCCGCCGGGGCGTCGCGGGCCTCGTCTCGGCCGGAGCACACTGCGCACGGAAACTCCCGCGCCTGCCGCCGCTGTGCCACCAGCGCGATCGCGCAGGGCAATCTGTCCGAGCGGAGCGATGGGACGCCTGTGGACTGGCTCGAACGCTCGACGTCTATCTGCGCTCACGCTCGATGTTCGCGCGTGGCCGTCCCGCCATCGTCTTCTGGCCCGAGGCATCACTGACGTTCTTTCTCGAATCGGAAGATCTCTACCGGCAGCCTCATCGGTGACGCTCCACCGGCACGACGCCGAAGCCAGCTCGGCGCGCCGCGTGCGCAGCCGGCCCCGACGGCCTGCCGTACGCGAACAGCGTCTATCTGATGTCTTTCCGACGGGACGCTCCGTGCGCGTTACGACAAGCAGTACTCTTGCCCTTCATGGAGTACCTACCGCTCCGGCTGACATGGCCCGGCGCCGCTTCGATGATTCGCAATTCACCCCGGGCGGGCGACGCTGCCGCTACCGACCTGAGCCGGTCCGGCAGGCGTCCTCGTCTGCAACGAGGCGCTCCTCCCGCAGATGGCGACCTGGCGGATGGCGGAGGGCGCCGCTTACCTCCTGAATCCCTCGAACGACAGCTGGGTGTCGGACGCGGGCTTCGCCCGGACAGCACCTGACATCGCCGCGCTTCGCGCCGTCGAGCAGCGCCTTATCTCGTGCGCGCCTGACTTCGGGTCCTCGGGTCGTCGATCCGTCGGCGTGTCGTCGCAGAGACCGCGCCTCTCACCCGCGACGCTTCGGTCACCACGCCCCGCCACGGGGCGCTCTCTCTACGGGAGAGTGGGAGATGCGTTCGGAGGTCTCTGCTGTCTCGCCAGCTCTGGCGCTGCCTGACGAGACTGGCCTGAGACCGGAGCCGGAGATCCGAGCCCCGAATCCCTCGCTCAACCGCGCTCGCCCCTCTCGGCCCGATGGCGAGTCCGGCGTGCTCCTCGCGCGCGGGTGGCGCGCTGCGACGAGGTGATAGGCCTGCCCGATTGGTGGCGAGGAAATGATGCGAGCTCCAGAGATAGAGCAGGAATGCGGACAGGGTGCTTCGCCGAAGCGCGCGGCAAGGTCGGCGTGGCCGGACTCGAGCGATCGCGCCCAACTCTGAACCGTGTAGAAGGCAGCCCAGCGTAAACTTCGGTAGAGCTCGGACGCAGTCCGCGCGAGAGCTGACCAGCGCCCCAGGTCGACGTGAAGCCGGTCACGCCCGGAAAGATGTACTCCTCCGCAGGAAAGCCCCGCGAGGCGACCCTCGCCCGTGGTCATGAAGTCCGCGCGGCCACGGCGGCGTCGGGACTGAGGTAGCGAGGAGAAAGGTCCGACGAAGCGGTAGTCCGGGATGCGCGCTCGAGGTTCCCATGAAGACCGCGGTCGAATCGCCTGCGGGCTGGTAGTCGAAGAAGCTCGTGACGCGCACTCCACGCTGCACGGCAGGTTGCGCGTGCGGATCAGCCCGACACGACCGCATGCTGCTCGCGTGACAGCGTGATGCCGTGGACACGGATCCCTCGGGCGCCGGCGTATTCGAGGAAAGCGCCCTGCTTCACAGCCGATATCGAGAACCTCCATGCCGGCACGCAGCCGGAGCGCGCATCGATCGCGAATTGGAGCCAGCGCGTCTGAGCGACCGTGAGGTCGTCGTCCGGTGAGGTGTAGAATCCGTGCGTAGGATCGGGAGATCGAGCCATGCGAGAAAGAACGCGGGGAGCGATCGTAGTGGCGCAGATCGAGTGGCGCGCGAAGCGGCGCCGGTCGACACGAAGCGCAGCGCCACAATTCAGCGCCTTGAGACGCGAGCGAGAGCCGAGGTCGAGCTGGTCGGTGACGAAGAGCGCCTCGGGCGAGCTTCTCGCCTGTCAGGTCGATGCGGCCGTGGAGGTAGGCCTCGGTGAAGCGCGAGGTGGTCGCCGCGCAGGGGCGCGGCGACCGCGTCCGCACTGGGTGAAACACCACGCGCGCACGGGTCGGATCCGCGCCGATCTCGATCGCTCCGCTCCCGGAACCTCGACCGTCAGGTTCGCTCCGGCGTCGGCCAGACGACTGGCGAGGTGCCGTAGCTCCGCCTCCTCGGTCAGCTCGCGGCGCGGAAACGCCACCGCCACCTTCCGAGACCTCCGTATCGCGTTTCGTGCCGAAGCATCCGAAAATCTGTGGCGCTTCTAGCAGGCTACTGGAGTCACGACACGCAGAAAGCAGAGAAGGCCTGCCGCAGAAAGCAGAGAAGGCCTGCCGCAGAAAGCAGAGAAGGCCTGCCGTAGAGCAGAGAAGGCCTGCCGCTTTGAAGCGTGCAGGCCTTCTCTCCTCGAGAT
>ERZ1370068.10726-contig-94_pt1 | contig 48657 bp, 62 predicted proteins | sample MGYA00561227_ERZ1370068 | MGnify/ENA primary metagenome ERZ1370068 (study PRJEB38410, sample SAMEA6850437) | metagenome | study: Metagenomic assessment of the ecological functions of the soil: analysis of the soil microbiota associated with the... | reverse complement strand
TCGCGCGCGAACGCCGGCGGGCGCCGGCCGGCTCGTTGCCGAGTGGATCGTCGAGGCGACGCCCCGGGCTCGACCTGTGGGATGTCGATACGCGCGTCGCTTCGCGCCGTTCCAAGCCAACCGCCGGCACCTGCCGACCGCACCGTCGAGTCGCTCGGCCTCCACTACGCGATGCGCTGGCCGCGCGAGGAGCTCGAGACCGTCCGGCCGCTGCGCCGCTCGCCGCTCATGATCGCCTGGCGGCGAAGGGCGCCGTGTTTGGCAGCAAGATGAACTGGGAGCGCGCCAACTATTTCCTGCCGGCGAGGCTGCGAGCGGCCGCCGTACACGTTCGGCACACCGGGATGGCTCCCTTATGTGCTCGACGAGCAGCGCGCGCCTGTCGCGAGGATGCGCGGTCGTCTTCGACCAGACGTCGTTTCCAAGTTCGTGCTGAAAGGCCGCGACGCGCTCCCGTGCTGCAGCGTCTGTGCGCGAACGAGATCGATGTCGCGGTGGGCCAGATGGTCTGCACGGCGATGCTCAAGCGCGCGGCGGCTTCGAGAGCGACCTGACCATCGTGCGCGCTCGGACCCGCCGAGTTCTTCATCATCACCAGGTCAGCACAGACGCACGCGCGATTTCGCGTGGATCGAGCGTGCGATCGGAGCCGACGAAGCATGCTGCGCTCGTCGACGGTGACCAACGCGTACTCGGTCATCTCGGTGATGGGCTCGAAGGCCGAGGCGTTGCTCAGCCGGATCTCGCCCGACGACCTGTCGAAGGCCGGGATGCCGTTCTCCCGACGACGAAAGATGATCGGCATCGCTGCGTACGCGCGTTCGCGCCGCCGCGGATGAGATTATGTCGGCGGCCCCGGCTACGCGAGCTCTACGTCTCCTCGGATCAGTGCGTCACGCTCTACGAAGCACTCTGGAGCGTCGGGCGGAGTTCGGACTCAGAGACGCGGGCTACTTTACGATCGACGCGCTGCGATCGGAGGCCGACGTCGCGAGAGCGCCGAACTGTCAGCCCGGACGAAACGCCGTGGGAAGCGGGACTCGGCTACGCGGTGAAGATGGAGAAGCCCGGCGCCGTTCTCTCGGCCGCGACGCGCTCGCCAAGACAAGGCCGCGGGCGTCAGGAAGCGGCTGGTGCTGTTCACGTTCGACAGATCCCGCGGCCTTTCCCTGGGGCGGTGGCCGATCCTGATGAACGGCAAGAATGTCGGCGAGCTGACCTCGACGGGCCACAGCCGCCGCTACGGGCGCGCGGTCGCGATGGGTACCGCGCGCCGACGTCACGCTCACCGACGAGGTCGTTCTCGGCGCAAAATACCAGATCGACATCGCGGGCGAGCACTTCGCGGTAACGCCCGCACTCTGAAGCTCGCGTAGCCCGTCGCGTGCGCCCGCCAGCCGGTCTTGCCATCCTTGCGAGCGCGATAGTCCCTACTGCCATCCTTTCGGCGCTTGCGAGGCATAGTGTGAACGGGCCCCATCCGTGATGTCGCACCGATTCACCACGCCGCCACGCCGCGGCCGCACGCCAGTCCCGAAAGCCCGGAGCCGTCACCGCGCAGGTGCAGAGCCTTACGCGCGGTCTCAACATCCTCGAGGCGCTCGCCAAGGCCGAGGCCGGTATCTCGTTGACCGACATCGCGCAACGCGTCGGTCTGCCACCGTCGACGACGCATCGGCTGCTCTCGACGCTCGAGAAGATGGGTTATGTCTACCAGGCCCGGCGATTTGGGCCGCTGGTACGTCGGCCTGCCAGCGTTTACCGTCGGTGCCGGCTTCCTCGCCAATCGCGATTTCGTCGGGCAAAGCCACGTGTCCATGCGCCGGCTGATGGAGCAATCCGGCGAGACCGCGAACCTCGCGATTCTCGACGGCACCGAGGCCGTGTTCATCGCGCAGGTTCAATGCCGCGAGATGATGCGGATCCTCGTGAAGCTCGGCAGCCGCGTTCCGCTGCACGCGTCGGGCGTGGGCAAGGCGATCTTCGCCGCGCTGCCCGACGAGCAGATCGACGCGATCCTGAAGGTCAAGGGCTTGCCGCGCATCACCGACCACACGATCGCCGCTCCCGAAACGATGTGGGCGGCACTCGCGTGATTCGCCATCGCGGCTACTCGTTCGACGACGAGAGCACGCGCCGGGCACGCGCTGTGTCGCGGCGACGATCTGACGACGAACACGCGGAGCCGTTGGGCGCGATCTCGCTCGCCGGACCCGTCGTCGCGGCTTCCCGACGAGCGTATCAAGCAGCTCGGCCCGATTGTCGCGCATACCGCCGAGGAGCTCACACGGCAAGCTCGGCGGACGCTGGCCACATCCGCACTGGAAAGTAGGGTCAGACCTTCGACTTTCCGCCACGGCTCGTGAAAGTGGGTCAGACTCGACTTTTCCGCCACAGCTCAGCTTCTGCCGCGAACAGCGTAGGCTATCTGACCTTCCTTTCCTGGAAAAAAGTCGAGTCTGACCCTACTCTCGCCTATCTCCCACGCTTCGCGGCGCCGCCGCGCGGCGTGCGGTCCCTGTTGGGCGCGGGCTTCCCACGTCGTCAGCAGTTCTGTCCGCCTCCGCTGAAATCAGCGTTGCACACGTCAGCACCATGTCGCAACCCGCAGCGAGCGACGCCTCCGGCCCGCCAGACGATGCCTCCGGCGCCGTGCGCGCCCGCCATCCCGAGGTCGTCCGAGCATCACCAGCCTGTCGGTAGCCGGCGAGCCGGCCGCGCAGGACGTCCTGCAGCCACTTGCGGGAATACCGCCCGCGGGATTCCGCATCGACGGCCCGGCGGTGAGATTTCACGTGCGCCAGGGCATGATGGAAACCTTCGAGGCCGCAACCAATCAGCGCGCCAAAAGGCACTGCCCGATCGGCGGCGGCGAATTTCGGCGAACGCGCGCGTGTCGATCGGGCATCTCGTTGTGCGAATCCCGCCGCGACGAACCCATGCCCGGAAAGTGCTGCCGACGCCCGCCATGCCCGCCGGCCGCGCGCAGACCGCGTGATGCAACGCTGCCGCCAGATACGCGACCGCGTTCGGATTGCGATGGAGATGCGCGGATCACCGATGACCGCTGCTCGCGGCCGTAATCGAGGTCGAGCACGGGCGTGCGAAGCTGAATCGATGCCGTGGCGCGCGAGCTCGCGGCGGGGGTGCGACCCGATGCGGGTCCGCGTCGCGACCCGCGCCCGCGACGTCTCGATCCCAGCCTCACCCAGCGTGCGCATCGCGGGATCGCCGTGAAGCCGTCGCGAAAACGCTGCACGCGGCCGCCCTCGTGGTCGACCGCGATCGGTGGGGCCGGCCCGCGTGAGCGCACGAATCGCCGCGGTCAACGCCTCGCAGTTGCGCGCACGCTTCGAAATTGCGCGTGAACAGAAGTGACGCCGCCGACCAGCGGATGAGCGAGCCGCTCACGGTCGGACCGCGGTGAGCTCGCACCCCTCGATCCGAGAAGACCGGACCTCGGGGCAGCTCGATCACCCGCCGCCTCGCGCAGCAGCGCCTTCATCTGACGCACCGCTTCCGCGAGCCCGACGAATACGCGCGGCGACACGATCGCGTGCCCGATGTGCAGCTCGCGCACGCCCGGCAGCGCTGCCACCGGCTGCACGTTGAATAAGGTTGAGCGCGTGCCCGGCGTTGAAGCGCATTCCGCGATCGCGGATCGCCTGCCCTGCGGCGCGAATCTCGACGAGCTCTCGACGACGGCCGGCTCTCCGGATCGCGCCCTTCGCGTGGAACGCGTGCGCGTAGGGCCCGGCTGTGGATTTCTGCACACTCTCGGCGCCAACGCGCGCTGCGGCATCGACCTGCCGCAGGTCCGCATCGATGAACACGCGCTGACCTTGATGCCGGCGTCAGTGAAGGCGGCGTCTGCCGCCGTCCTTGATCTTGCGCCTCCGCGACGCGACATCGAGGCCGCCCTTCGGTCGTCAATCTCATGGCGCCCCTCGGGCACGAGCATCGCCATCTCGGGCTTCAGGCGGCAGCGATGTCGATCATCTCCGGCGTCGCCGCCATCTCGAGGTTCAACCTGGTGATGGACGATCTCGCGCAGCCGCCGCACGTCGTCGTCGTGGATGTGGCGGCGGTCCTCGCGCAGATGCACGGTGATCCCGTCGGCACCCGCCCAGATGCGCTTCGACGGCCGCCCAGGAGCGGATCAGGGCTCGTGGGTACGGCGCTGCCTGACGCAGCGTCGCCACGTGATCGATGTTGACGACCAGTTCAATCACGGCTTTGGTTCTCCTCTTCGCGTTTCGAGTCGAGCGCCTGCAGGTCCTGGACGACGCGGCGGCTCTCGACGCCGCGCTGCTCGGATGGTGGTCGAGCACATCGCGCATGAGTCGACTTCGCTTCGGCCGGCCGTCTCCGCATCGACGTAGCGGCTGGCGGCAGCGCCAGCAGCGTTGCGCCACGCACTTGCGGCAGCCGCGCACCGGGCGCGGGCGCTGCCAGACGCGGTCCGCGATCGAAGGCGTAATGGTACCGCGTGCCGACGGATCGATCGGCGGTCGCCACGTATCGGCTGTCGGCGAACGAGCGGCAACGCGTATCCCAGCTCGGCCAGCAGCGTCGGCCTCGAAGCGGCGCAGCACCGGCGCCTGCATCGCGTCACGCCGCGAGATCGCCGAGCGCGGACTCGTAGCTCTCGAACAGGCGCGGATGCGGATCCTCGCGCGGCAGCAGCTTCAGCAGCAGCTCGTTCAGATAGAAGCCGCAGAGCGAGCGCGGATCCGCCGACGAGCGGCAGCCCTCCTCGCCACTCGGCCTTGATGAGCGTCTTGAGCTCCTGCTGACCCGCACCACGAGAGAAGCAGCGGCTGGAACCCCTGCAGGAGCCGCGCAACTCGGAACGCGGCCGTTTGGCGCCGCGCGCGACCATCGCGACGCGGCCGTATTCGAACGTGAAAGCCTCGACGATAAGGCTCGTCTCGCGATACGCATACGTGTGCAGCACGAACGCCGGCTGGTCGTCGCGGCGCAGCGGTTGCGGAGCGGGACGCCATGAATGCCGCGATCAGTACCCGAATCGCGTCAGCAGCGCTTCGTTGTCAGCCCCAGCCACGCTTGACGCGAACATGGACCTCGAGGAACACCGGCCCTCCGAACAGCCGCTCCATGTCGGTGCGGGCCGCCGACGCCGATCGCCTTCATCTGCAGCGCCGCCGGCGCCGAGCAGGATGCGCGCGCTGGTTGTCGCGGTCGACGTACACCGTCGCCTGGATTCTGCGAATCGGTCCTTCGTGGACGAAGCGCTCGATGGTGACCGTCGTCGCGTACGGGACTTCCTCACCCAGGCAGCCGGAAGATCTTTTCGCGGACGAACTCTGGACGCGAGGAACCGTTCGTCGCGATCGGTGATCGCATCGACGTCGAACAGCGGAGCGCCGGGCGGCAGCAGCTTGCCGACTTCGGCGAGCAGCGTTTCGAGACCCAGGTCCTTTCCGCGCTCACCGGAACGATCGCCGCGAAGTCGCGGAGCGCGAAGCGAGCTCCGCCATCTGCGGCAGCAGCGCATTGCGATCCTTCAGCCGATCGACCTTGTTCAGTGCCGCGACCGTCCGGGTGCCCGCCGGCAGCAGGCGACTGACCGCCCGATCGGCGTCCGTCGTGCGCCCGGCTTCGATGACGAGGATCGCCGCATCGACGCCGGCAAGGCTTTGACTCACCGTCCGGTTCAGCCGGTCGTTCAAGCGCGACCGGTGCTTGGTCTGAAATCCCGGCGTGTCGACGAGACACGAACTGCGCATCCGGCGCCGTCACGATACCGGTGACGCGATGCCGCGTCGTCTGCGCCTTCCGCGACGTGATGCTCACTCTCGCGCCGACGAGGCGGTTGACGAGCGTCGATTTGCCGACGTTCGGCCGGCCGACGATCGCGACGACGGCCGCAGCGGAAACCACCGTTCCGCGCGGTCAGCCACCGGCGTTTCGCGCCGAACTGGGCGGTCGCCGCCGCATACGCTTCTCCGGCCGCTTCCTGCTCGGCGACGCGGCGGCTCGGTCCGGTGCCGGTGGCGAGCGATGCCGAGCGCCGGGATCCGGCACTCGATCGTGAACGTCTGCGCGTGAGCTTCGCCGGCAAGCGGCCGTCACCGCGTATTCCGGGACCGGGGTGCGGCGCGCCTGCAGCCAATTCCTGCAGCCGCGTCTTCGGGTCCTTCGAGAGCGCGGTCGGATCCGAGATCGACCCCACTCGGGGAACTAGACGCGCAGGATCGCCGCGCGCGCAGCGGCGTCGTAACCGCCGTCGACGAATAACCGCGCCGAATACCGCCTCTGAGCGCGTTGGCGAGGATCGACGGCCGCTCGGCCCCTCCGCTCTTCAACTCGCCTTCCCCAGCGGAGGATCTCGCCGGAAAGGGACAGGCGGCGCGCGACCCGCGCCAACGTATCGCGATTGACGAGGCTCTGCGCGGCACACGCGACAGCTCGCCCTCCGGAATCGCGCGGGAATCGCTCGAACAACGCCTCCGCGATCACGCAATTCAGCACCGCGTCGCCCGATGAATCCGAGTCGCTCGTTGTGGCGCGGCGCCGAAGCTGCGATGCGTCAGCGCCTGGAGAACGAGCTCCGGCCGGCGGAATGCGCAAATCCGAGTTCGTCACGCGAGCGCGATGGGCGGCGTCCTCGACCGGGTTCCCGCGGAATAAACCGCAGCGCCGCTCAACGCGTGGCCGTCGCCTCGAAATCGAGCAGAAGGCTGACGTTTGCGACGAGCGGCAGCTTGCGCGTCCAACTCGCGCTCGCCGTGACCTCGTTCTTGTTCTTGACGACATCGATGTCCTTGCCGGTGACCGATCTCGATGTAGCCGGCATCCGCCTTCCTCTGGAACGCCGAGCGGATCTCAGCCGCCGAATTGAGGTCCTTGGCGTTGTAGAGCGCTTCCTCGAGTGGCCTTCGTCACCGAGTAGTACTCGATGTAGGCCGGCGCGACGCGAAACCCGACCATTATGCAAACGATGGCGACCACTGCGACGAACAGGAATCCAATCATCGACAACCCGCGCTGTCGCTCTCGCTCGTGCATCGCTTTCTCCCTATCGAATCCCGCTGCCCACGCGTTTGAACTGAGGCCCGAAATGTCGTCCCAGTTGAACCAGATGAAGAACGCGCGTCCGCGCAGGTGATCGTCCGGCACGAATCCCCAGTATCGGCCGTCGTCGCTGCGGTCGCGATTATCGCCCATCACGAAATACCGGCCGGCAGGCACTTTGCAGGCGAACTCGCTCCCGTCGGGATTGTAGTCGCAGTTCTCGCGCGCCGGGGAACGCGCGCACCTGCCCGGGGCTCACCGAGGCCATCGCCGGATCGACCGCGGCGAGGTGTGCTTTCGAGGCCCGTGTCCGGTATCGACGACGGTCTCCTCGAACTGCATCGATCGTCTTCGAACCGCAGGCCTTCGAGATAGCTGTACGTGCCGTCGGGCTTTTGCGGCCAGGCCACGCCGTTGACGGTGAGGTGCTTGTCCTGGTAGACGACGCGTGTCGCCGGCGACTCCGATCACGCGCTTGATGAAGTCCTGCGACGGATTGCAACGGATAGCGGAAGACGACGACGACGTCGCCGCGGCGCGGATCGGCGAGCGAGACGATCTTCTGCTCGATGATCGGCAGCCGCAGGCCGTAGGCGAACTTGTTGACGAGGATGAAGTCGCCGACCTCGAGCGTCGGCCGCATCGACGACGACGGAATCTTGAACGGCTCGGCGACGAACGAGCGCAACAGGAAAACGATCAGCAGCACCGGAAAGAAGCTCTTCGGATACTCGATCCACCAGGGCTCCGGCGCGTCGGCGAGCTCGCCGCCTCGCGAAGACGAGCTTGTCGGCGAGCGCGATGCGCCGGTGGCGACCGTCGCGACGAAGCAGGATCAGCGCGAAGTTCATCGTAGGCGTGCACGCTGGGATGTTGCGCGGGTCGGGGACGGCATCGTAGCGAACAGGATCGGCCGCGCGGATTGTCCCACGATCGCTGCGGCCGCGCGGTCGCGCCGGCCGCGTCGGCCCGGCACCTCGGCGTTTTCGTTCGATCGCTTCACTTGTCGCCGACCTGAAGGATCGCGAGGAACGCTTCCTGCGGAATCTCGACGCTGCCGACGGCCTTCATCCGCTTCTTCCCGCCTTCTGCTTTTCGAGGAGCTTCTTCTTGCGGGTGATGTCGCCGCCGTAGCACTTGGCGAGCACGTTCTTGCGCATCGCCTTGATCGATCTCGCGGGCGATGATCTGCGCGCCGATCGACGCCTGAACGGCGACGTCGAACATCTGGCGCGGGATCAGCTTGCGCATCTTCGGCGACGACCTCGCGCCCGCGGTAGATCGCGACCGACCGGTGCACCATCACCGACAGCGCATCGACGCGCTCGCCGTTGATCAGGATGTCGAGCTTGACGACGTCGGCCGGCGCGAAACTCCTTGAACTCGTAGTCGAGCGACGCGTAGCCGCGCGACACCGACTTCAGCCGGTCGAAGAAATCCATCACGACTTCGGCGAGCGGCAGCTCGTAGGTCAGCATGACCTGCCGGCCCAGGTACTGCATGTTCTTCTGCGATGCCGCGCCGCTCGGTGCACAGCGTGATCACCGGGCCGACGTATTCCTGCGGCATCAGGATCGTCGCGCGTGATGATCGGCTCGCGGATCTCCTCGACGCGCGACAGGTCCGGCAGCTTCGACGGATTCTCGATCTCGATCAGCGTGCCGTCGCGCAGCAGGACCTGGTAGACGACGGTCGGCGCCGTCGTGATCAGATCCATGTCGTATTCGCGCTCGAGCCGCTCCTGCACGATGTCCATGTGCAGCAGGCCGAGAAAGCCGCAGCGGAAGCCGAAGCCCAGCGCCTGCGAGACCTCCGGCTCGTAGTGCAGCGACGCGTCGTTCAGCTTGAGCTTGTCGAGCGCGTCGCGCAGCGCCTCGTACTGGTTCGACTCGACCGGATAGAGCCCGGCGAACACCTGCGGCTTCACGTCCTTGAAGCCGGGCAGCGCGCGCGGCCGCCGGCCGCGACATCAGCGTGACCGTGTCGCCGACCTTGCGCCGCGTGGATCTCCTTGATGCCGGCGATGATGAACCCGACCTCGCCGGCGGACAGCGAGTCGCGCGCAACCGCCTTCGGCGTGAACACGCCGACCTGCTCGCAGTTGTAGGTGGCCGCGTGCCGCCATCAGCAGGATCTTGTCCTGCGGCTTCAGCGTGCCCTGCATCACGCGCACGAGCATCACCGACGCCGACGTAGTTGTCGAACCACGAATCGATGATCAGCGCCTGCAGCGGCGCAGCGGGGTCCCGCCTTCGGCGGCGGGATGCGCGCGATCACCGCTTCGAGGATGTCGTCGACGCCTTCGCCGGTCTTGGCGCTCGCGCGCAGCGCGTCGTGCGCCGGGATGCCGATGATGTCCTCGATCTCCTCGATCACGCGCTCGGGCTCGGCGGACGGCAGGTCGATCTTGTTCAGCACCGGCACGACGGTGACGCCCTGCTCGATCGCCGTGTAGCAGTTGGCGACGGTCTGCGCCTCGACGCCCTGCGAAGCGTCGACGACCAGCAGCGCGCCCTCGCACGCGGCCAGCGAGCGCGACACCTCGTAGGCGAAGTCGACGTGGCCCGGCGTGTCGATCAGATTGAGGTTGTAGACGCGTCCGTCGCGCGCCGTGTACGACAGCGCCGCGGTCTGCGCCTTGATCGTGATCCCGCGCTCGCGCTCGAGGTCCATCGAGTCGAGCACCTGCTCGCTCCATCTCGCGCTCGGCGCAGGCCGCCGCAGCGCTGGATGAAGCGGTCGGCGAGCGTCGACTTGCCGTGGTCGATGTGCGCGATGATCGAAAAGTTGCGGATGTGCTGCACGTTGGCTTCGCCGGTTGCGCCCGTGCAAAACAAAGGGGCACCGGAATAGTGCCCCTGTGCCGCACTGAATCGTGTTGAATTTTAGCGGATTTCCGCCGGCGGCGCGACCTCAATCGGTGGATAGCCGGGCGCCGCGCGAGCGCCGCAACCGACGCGCGCCCGAGTCAAACCGGTGGCGACAGAGCTCCGTGCCGCTCGCCTGGCGCGCCGGCGAAACAGCACCGGGACGTGATCGCCATACGTCGGCCTCGAGCGCCGGATGCGGCGTCGACGTCGACCACGCGACGATCGGCGCCGCGTGCGCCGCAGCGATCGGTCGACCGCGCGCCAGCATCTCGTCGCAGAGGTGGCAATAGGCGCGCGCGAGGAGGGTCAGCGTCGTCATGGCGTCAGCCCTCAGCGGCTCTGCGCCCGACCCTTCGCTCGGCCGAGCGCGCGCCCGGCCGCTTACTCGCCACCGTTATTGAGCTTCAGCGTCGCGAAGAATTCCTGGTCGCCGCGCTTCAGCCGCAGCGTCACCGACGCGCCCTTGTCGAGCTTCGACAAGAGCGCGTTCACCTGCTCGGCGCTCTTCGCCTCGGTCGTCTGGCCCCGGCTCACGATGACGCCGAGGATCACGTCGCCCGGCTGCACGTTGCCGCGCACCGGGTCCGGAAATGTCCTCGATCAGCACCCCGCTCTTGAGGTCGAGCTCCTTCTTCTGGTCGTCGGTGAGATCCGACAGGACGAGGCCCATCCGGTTGGGCTTGGCCTTTTCCTTCGGCGACGGGCTGCCGCGGCGCGTCGGCGTGCGCGGCCTGCTCTTCCTTCATCTCGGCAACCGTCACGGCGAACGTCGCGCTGCGCGCCCTTGCGCCAGACCGTGAGCGTTACCTTCGTGCCCGGCTTGACCATCGTCACGATGCGCGGCAACTCCGATCGACGCTGCGCACTTCGCGGCCATCGACCTTGACGATGATGTCGCCGGCTTCGACGCCGGCCTTTTCCGGCCGGTCCGCCCTTTTCGACGGAATTGACGAGCGCGCCCGTCGCCTTCGGCAAGCCGAACGACTCGGCGGTCTCCTTCGTCACTTCCTGTGATCTGGACGCCGATGCGCCCGCGCGTGACCCGGCCCTTCTCCTTCAGCTGGCGCGACGGTGTTCATCGCGAGGTCGATCGGGATCGCGAACGACAAGCCCCATGTAGCCGCCGGTACGCGAGAAGATCAGCGAGTTGATGCCGACGACCTCGCCCTTCAGGTTGAACAGCGGCCCGCCGGAATTGCCCGGATTGACCGCGGCGTCGGTCTGGATGAACGGGACGAGGTTTTCCTGCGGCAGATCGCGGCCCTTCGCGCTGACGATGCCCGCGGTCATCGTGTTCTCGAGACCGAACGGCTTGCCGATCGCGACGACCCATTCGCCGACCTTGAGCTTGTTCGGGATCGCCGATCGTCACCTTCGGCAGGTCCTTCGCTTCGATCTTGAGCAGCGCGATGTCGGTGCGCTTGTCGGCGCCGATGACCTTGGCCTTGAACTCGCGCTTGTCGGTCGAGCTTGACGTTGACTTCGTCGGCGCCGTCGACGACGTGCGCGTTGGTGATCAGATAGCCGTCGCTCGAAATGATGAAGCCCGAGCCGACCGACTGCTGCTCGAATTCGCGCTCGGGCGCGCCGCGCGGACGCGGGATCTGGCCGAAACGGCGGAAGAACTCGTAGAACGGATCGTCCTCGGACAACTCCGGGCACGCGCGACCGCTGCTCTGCTGCGTGACGTCGATGCTGACGACCGCCGGGCCCTGCTTGTCGTAGAGCTCGGTGAAATCGGGAAGTCCGGCGAGCCTGCCCTGCGCCGCAGCGGGCGCGGCCACGGTGGCGAGCGCCGCGACAAAGCGCCGCGAACGCGGCGGCGTGAAGTAGGCGCGGAGATTGCGGAACATCATGTTGGGTCTGCCTCTCTGCTGGACGACGGAAGCAGGTTCGACTGCCGGCGGCGCGCTAGCGACGCGCCACCGGAATTGGCGATCTGGCGCAGCGTGAGCGCGGGCGCCTCGCCCGAGCACGGTCACAGATGTGTCGTCGACCTGCGCGGACTGTAGACGTTGAGCCCGCCCTGCTGCGGAGAATCCGTCGGGGTGGCGCGCGCGCGCCGCGGGCTCGACGAACACCGAGACGGCGACGAGGCCGTCCGAATAGACGAGGTGCGCGACCTTGCGCGCGCTTGCCGCGCACGCGCCGGTAGCCCGTCGACGATCTTGACGAATCCGGGCGGCATCCGCGTGACCGTCCAGCCGGTTTCCTCGCAGTCCGGCCTCGACCGGCGCCGATTGCCGGACCTGCCATGCCGGGCGGCGCCGGCGGCCACGTCGGCTTGCACCATCTCGCGGTCGATCTTGCGCGCCGATCGTCGACTTCGGTGAACGCGAACTGCTCGACGCACGCCCGTTGCGCTCGTCGACGATGCGCGCCTTGAGCAATGAGCCCCGTCGCGACGTCGACCCAGAACTTGTGGCCGTAGCGCAGGCCGTCCTTCGGCTCGAAGACCCACGCCTGCGCGTCGAGACCGGCGACGCGCATCGGTCTCCGCCTTGCGGAACTCGTAGAAATCGGCGAGCGCCTTCTGCTGCTGCGGCGACAGCGACGGAAACGCGTTGCGGAACGTGCGCGGCTCGACGCGCACGACCTTGGCGTCAGGGTAGTAGCAGCGCACCTCGCCGTGGCTGCGGATCACCTCGCGCGCCGGGCCCTCGAGGTTGACGAGCTTGTCGTACTCCTCGCCGCAGATCGTAGAGGTGAACGAGCCGCGACGTCTCGACGCGGCCGCCGTGCTGGTAGACGATGCGTGCCGACGTAGTTGAGCTGGCGCGCCGCCGTCGCGGCGCGAGTCGAGCCAGTGCGTCGGCATCCTGCGGCGCGCGCGGCGAAGCGCGCGGCCGAGCATCGCCAGCCGACGACGAGCGGCGCGCGCACGGCCTGCACACCGGCGCGCAGCCGCACAGTCGCGCCGCTCATCCGCTCGCCGTCGTCAGAACGGCTCGTCGAGCATCACGGCCGGCCATCGGGCCGCGCCGGACGACTGCCGAGCGCGCAGGTACGGGCCGACGCCCTGGATCTGCGTCGTCGGCGAATATTCCTGGTGCGCGAGCAGGTAGTCCGGCGGCACGGCGCTGCGGCCGCACCTGCGCGGCGCGGACCGTCGCCGCCTCGCGGGCCTCGGCGATGCGCCGTCGGCTGCGGTGTCGAGCGTCGCTGACCGCGACCCAGCCGACCACGCATGACCGCGGCGATCGTCGCGGCCACGGCCCAGGCGAACGGCAGCCGGTGCGCTCTGCCGCGGCTTGCGGCGCAAGCACCGTCGGCTCGGCGGCGAGACGCGCCGCGAAGCGGCGCGGCGAACCCGGGCGTTGGCATCGCCGCGTCCGCGCAGCGCGTCGCCGATCACGTGGTAGCACACCCAGGTCGCGACGCCGTCGGGCCGCTTCAGCTCGCCGCACGACGATCTCGACCTCCGTGTCGTCGAGCTCGCCGTCCATCAAGCGCGAAATACTGCTCGCCCATCACCATCTCCGGTCCTTCTTCGGTCCCCAGCAGCGGCCGCAATTCCGTTGCGATCGCATCACGCGCCCGGAAGATCCGGGAGCGCACCGTGCCGATCCGGGCAGTTCATCACGCTCGGCAATCTCCTCGTAGCTCAGCCCCTCGATCTCGCGCAGCGTGATCGCGGTCCGCAAATCCTTCGGCAGCGCATCCATCGCGCGGTTCACCGTCGCCGCGATCTCCTTGCCTTGCAGCTCGCTTTCCGGCGTGTTCGCAGTCGCGCAGCTGATCGGCGTCCTCGAAGCCTTCCGCCTCCTCGTTGTCGAATCCGGTCGACGTCGGCGCCCGCCGACCCAGCGCAACCAGGTAATTCTTCGCCGTGTTGATCGCCGATCCGGTACAGCCACGTGTAGAACGCACTCTCCCCGCGGAAAGCTCGGCAGCGCGCGGTACGCCTTGATGAAGGCTTCCTGCGTCACGTCCTCGACCTCCGCCGGGTCGCGCACCAAGCCGCGACAGCAGCCGTCCCAGCTTGCGCTGGTATTTCAGCACCAGCAGCTCGAAGGCGCGCTTGTCGCCCCGCTGCGCGCGCTCGACCAGCTGCTGATCGACCTCGCGATCACCCATCCAGTCCCTGAGTCATTCGTTGTTATGCCCGCCGAACGGCAGGTGCGGCTACCGGCCCCGAGCCCTGAATACCGGTCCCGAGCGTGGACTCGCCAGGGAACGCTCGCGGCGCACGCTTGCACGCGAACAGACCGTCGCCGCGCACGGAAGTTCATCCCGGCAGGCCACGGCGTTGCTCAGCGGCGTTGGTCGCGCCCGGGCTCGATCTTTGTCCAGGACAACGGTCGGACTTGCAGCCGGTCCTGTCAGGATTCCCCGGTAGTTGCGGACGACCGGCTCGAGCCAATCGGCGAGCAGCTCGTGCGCGCGGCGTCGCATCCAGCAGGCCGAGCTGGTCCAGTACCGACGCGACGATCGGGCGCAGCACGCGCCGGTTCGCCGTCGACGATCTTGACCGCGATACCGATCCCGCGCCGCGCAGCGCCGATCGCCTGCACGCCCTCGGCGCCGATCTTGGCGACCCAATCGCCGCGCCCGGCGCTGCATCAGCGTCGAGGTCGCTGCGATGCTCGCCGGAGACCATCTCCGGATGCGCGGTCATCGCGTCCGCCAGCACCCGCGGCGCGCGTCGCCGTAGTCGGCGTCGATCGGCGCCGATGCGAGGCGCGCGAACGCATGCGCCAGCCGGCGCGAGCGGCACCGCGTAGTTCGGCGCCGAGCAGCCGTCGATGCCCGCGACGAGCTCGGCCTCCGGCGTCGCCGTGAAGTGCGCGACCGCGCGCCGGATCGCCTGCTGCAGCGGATGCTCGTCGCGCAAGGTAAGGTCTCCTTGCGGCAGCCCGCATTGGACGCAATACGCGAGCATGCCGCTGTGCTTGCCCGAGCAGTTGTGCGCGAGCGGCGAATACGGCGGCGGCGGCGGCACTTCGCCGCGCGCGTCGAAATAGCCGGGCGCGTGCGTTCCGCAGCTGCAGGTCGCTCGGACGAATTGCCCGGCGCGCGCGAGCATGTCGGCCACGGCCTCGACGTGGCGCGGCTCGCCGGAGTGGCTCGCGCACAGCAGCGCGACCTGCGCCTGTCGAATAGCCGAAGCGCTCGACGCCGCCGCCGGCGACGAACGGCATCGCCTGAAACGGCTTCAACGCGCTGCGCGTCATCGTCAGATGAAGCCCGGGTCCCCGCCGCGCTGCAGCAGCTTTGCCGTGGCGATCGACGACCGCGACCGATCCGTAGTGGATGCTTTCCGTCGCTGGCGCCGCGCAGTGAGACGGGCGAGCGGAACGTGTGCAGCCGCCGGCGATACCGACGGATCCGGGACGTGCGATTCGGCGTGCGGTTCGGGCATGTGCGGCGATGCGTCGATAACGCGCGATTATCGCCGATTCCGGGCGCCGCGGCGGCGTCGCGGCGGACGACTGTCACGCGCGGCCTGCGGGCGCGAGCGCCTGCCTGATCTGCTCGAGCGCCGCCGGGTCCTCGATCGTCGTCAGGTCGCCGGGGTCGCGGCCCTCGGCGAGCGCCTGGATCGACGCGCCGCAGCGAGCTTGCCCGAGCGCGTCTTCGGCAGCAGCGTGACGAAGTGCACCGCGCCAGGCCGCGCGATCGCGCCGAGCTCGCGGTCGACCGTCTCCATCGACCTCCTTGCGCATCTGCGCGCGACGCGCGGCCGGCGTCGCGACCGACGCACGGATCCTTGACGACCGCGAACGCGATCGGGATCTGGCCCTTCAGCGGATCGGCAACGCCGACGACGGCGCACCTCGGCGATGCCGGAGTGCGCCTGCACCGCCTCCTCGATCTCGCGCGTGCCGAGCCGGTGGCCGGCGACGTTGATCACGTCGTCGGTGCGGCCGAGCACGAAGTAGTAGCCGTCGGCGTCGCGCGTCGCCCAGTCGAACGTCGAGTAGGCGAGCTTGTCCGGAACGTCGAGAAGTAGGTGTTGACGAAGCGCTCGTCGTCGCCCCAGACCGTCGTCATGCAGCCCGGCGGCAGCGGCGGCACGATCGTCAGCACGCCTTCTCGTCCGTCGCCGACCTCCTCGCCCGTGCCCTCGTGCAGCAGCCGCACGTCGTAGCCGTAGACCGGAAACGACGGGCTGCCGAACTTGCGCGGCGTGTCCTCGACGCCCGGGCTGCGCCGAGAGGATCGGCCAGCCGGTCTCGGTCTGCCAGTAGTTGTCGACGATCGCAACGCCGAGCGCATCCGCCGCCCAGCGCGCCGTCGGCTCGTCGAGCGGCTCGCCGGCGAGGAACAGGTAGCGCGAGCGTCGACAGGTCGTGCTGCTTCATGAACGCGGGATCCTGCTTCTTCAGCACGCGGATCGCGGTCGGCGAGCTGAACATCGTTCCGCACGCGGTTCTCGCGCGACGATCTTCCACCAGATCGCCGGATCGGGCCGGATCGGCAAGCCCTCGTACAAGATCGTCGTCGAGCCGTTGATGAGCGGCGCGTAGACGATGTACGAATGGCCGACGACCCAGCCGATGTCGCTGGTCGTGAACATCGTCTCGCCGGGCTCGACGCAGAAGATGCGGCGCATCGACGACGCGAGCGCGACCGCGTAGCCGCCGGTGTCGCGCTGGACGCCCTTCGGCTTGCCCGTCGTGCCCGACGTGTAGAGGATGTACGAAGGCTCCGACGATTCGAGCCATGCGCAGGGCACCTGCGCGTTCATGTGCGCGCGCGCAGCGTCGCGTAGTCGAGATCGCGCCCGGCGACGACCGGCATCGCCGCGTCGATGCCGCGATTGACGATGATGACCTGTCGCGGCGGGTTGGCGGCGAGCCGGATCGCTTCGTCGACCAGGTGCTTGTACGGCACCGGCTTGCCGCTGCGCATCCCGGCGTCGGAGGTCACCATCAGCTTGGGCTTCGCGTCGTCGATCCGCGTCGCGAGGCTCGCCGCGGCGAAGCCGCCGAACACCACCGAGTGGATGGCGCCGATCCGCGCGCAGGCGAGCATCGCGAACGCCGCCTCGGCGATCATCGGCATGTAGATCAGCACGCGATCGCCCGCGACCGACGCCCTGCGTCCGATGAGCATCGCGCGCGAACGCGGTTCACTTCGGCGGCGAGCTCGCGATACGTGTAGGTCTTCTCTCTCGCCGGTCTCGGTCGAGATGTAGATCGAGCGCCTTCTGGTCGCCGCGCGCGCGCGAGGTGACGATCGACCGCGTTGTGGCAGAGGTTCGTGCGTCCGCCGACGAACCATTTCGCGAACGGCGGCTTCGAGTAGTCGAGCACCGTCGTGAACGGCGTCTGCCAGTCGACGAGCGCCGGCCTCCTCGCGCCAGAAGGCGTCGCGATCGGCGATCGACCGCCGATGGAAATCCTTGTAGCGTGGCCATCGTTCATCCTCCCGCCCGCAATCGGGGCGATGCAAGCGCGTTCGTTACAAGGCGTGCACGCGCAAGCTACAGGGGCCGCCGGACCCGGCACCGCCTTGCCTTGGATCAAGCCGGTGTCGGCCAAGGTTCGTGCGTCGCCGGTGCCGCACGGCACTGGCTTCAGCCGCAGCGCCGGATGCTCGATCCAGCGCCATGACGCCACCGCGCACAGAAGGCACGTCAGGAAGCACGCCACGATATACAAGGCATGCCTGGCCAAGCCGCGCCACCGAACCAGACGAGCGTCTCGCTGCACCGGAACGCGTACAGGTACATGCCGTACGAGAAGTCACCGTGGCGCCCGAAACGATTCATCCATCCGACGCTGAAGCTGCGCGGTCCACAGCACCGAGGTACGGAAACGCCGCGTGGGACGACCAGCATTCCCGCCCGCGTCCCCTCGGTCCACCACAGCAGCACGAGCAGAGCCACGGCGATATCCGATCCGATAGCTGATGTGCTCGCGCCAGAGCCAGAGCGCGCTTCCGCTGAAGAACCACAGCGCAAAGGTGCAGCGTGTATGCCGGTGGGCAGCACGACGAAGTACAGCGGCGGCTGCGGCGGTCGCCTCAGTGCCCCAACCGAACCAGCCGACGGCGAGCAGCGCGACCAGCACGGAGACGGCCGCGCGCGTCATCAGTCCGATGCACCCCAGCGCGGCGAGCGCGATGTACATGGTGAGCCTCGATCGGCAGCGTCAGATCGACCCGTTGACCGCGTGCGGAAACGGATTGTGCGTGAACGCCGGGCGGCGAGTACTGGAGCGTGACAAGCGTCAGATTGCGAAAGTACGCCCATGTGAGCGGTTGGCGAAAATACGCGCCGGGCGACAGATCGGTGACGAGCGGTCGAGCAACGAGCGCGGCGAAGCGCGGCGACCACCGCATACGCCGGAACGATACGCAGCGGCCGTTTCGCGGTGAACGCGACGAGCCGCGGCGCGCGCTGCCATGACGCGGCGACCAGGAATCCGCTGATGACGGAACACCGCGACGGCGAAACCACCGAGTGTTTCGTAGCCGAACGGCCTGGAATAGCCTGGACGCCGCGGTCAACGCCGTCGCTGTGGTCGACGAGGACGAGCGTCGCCGCGACGAAGCGCAGCAGGTGCAGATTGTTCGGACGACGCGGGTCGAAATGCACGGGCGAGCGGTGCGGATCCCCACCTCGCCGCGGAGCGCGAGCGGTGCGCGAGTCTAGAGGATCAGTAGTCCGGCGCGATCCGCACGACGGTCCGGCCGCGGACCATGCCTTTCGATATACGGGTCGAAGTGCGTCGGCAGTTCGTCGAAATCGATCGTGCGCACCTGGTCGTGGACGCGGTCCGGGCGCCACTCGACGGCGAGCTTGTTCCAGATCTTCTGCCGCATCGACATCGCGACAATTGGCGCTGTCGGCGCCGAGCAGGCTCACGCCGCGCAGGATGAACGGCGCGACCGTCGTGTTGAGCTGCATGCCGGCCGCGAGGCCGATGGCGCTCACCGTGCCGCCGATCTTCGACGTCGACAGCAGCCACGCACAGCATGTCGCCGCCCAGGTTGTCGACCGCCCCGGCCCACGTCGACTTGTCGAGCGGGCGGATCTTGCCGAGAGTCGATCGCCTGGCGCTGCAGCACCTCCTTCGCGCCGAGTCCGCGCAGATAGCGGGCTTCCTCCGGCTTGCCGGTGATCGCGACGACGTGATAGCCGGTCTTCGCGAGGATCTCGACGGCGACGGAGCCGACGCCGCCGGTCGCGCCCGTCACCGCGACGGGACCGTTGTCGGGCTTCAACCCGTTGTGCTCCATCAGCATGATCGCCTGCGCGGCCGTGAAGCCGGCCGTGCCGAGCGTCATCGCGTCGAAGGCCGTCATGCTCTCGGGCCGCCGCACGACCCAGTCGCCGGGCACGCGCACGTATTCGCTGTATCCGCCGTCGTGCGCTACGCCAACGTCATAGGCGTGGACGATGACCTTGTCGCCCTTCTTCCAGCGCGTGTCCGCCGACGACTCGACGGTGCCCGCCATGTCGATGCCGGCGTTCGTCGGGTACTTGCGCATGATCTTGCCGGCGCCGTTGTACGAGAGCGCATCCTTGTAGTTGATCGTCGAATACTTGGTGCGGACGACGACGTCGCCGGGATCGAGCTCGTCGAGCGCCATGTCGACGAAACGGCTCTTCACCGCGTCGTTCTCCTGGAACGTCCGGTAGGCCTTGAATTTCTGCACGGGAGTCTCCTTCGGGGATGCGGTCGTGGGTTGCTGATGCGTGATCGGCGGCTGCGACGGCGCTCGCGTTCAGCCGGCGGAGGTCGCTTCGGCCGCGACGTGCGGCTCGCCCATGTAATCGTGGGTCTGCATCTCGGCGAGCCGGCTCACGGTGCGCGCGAATTCCCGGTGGTTCGGCCCTTCGCGATAGAGCTCTTCCGGACGCGCCGCGGCGGAGGCGAGCAGCTTCACGCGGTGATCGTACAGTATGTCGACGAGCCACGTGAAGCGCCGCGCGCGGTCGCCCATTTCGGCGGTCATCCGGGGATTCCGGAGAGGAAGAGCACCGAGAAGCGGCAGGCGAGCTCGAGGTAGTCGCGCTGCGACCGGGGCCGTCGCACAGCGTGCCGAAATCGAACCAGACGACGCTTCCCGCCCGTCGCCTCGCCACGAGCGTGCGGCCCTCGATCGTGAGCTTCGGATCATCGTCGGGCCCCGCGCGCATCGCCTCGAAGGCGGCCGCCAGCGCGGCATCGGTGCGGGCGTCGACCGGCACGTGATAGGTCTCGACCTGTTCCAGCGCCCGCAGCCGGTAATCGATCCCGGCCTCGACCTCGACGACGTCGAGCCACTCCTTGAGCAGCGCGATCGTCGGCAGGAAGCGCTCGCGCTGGAGGCCGTCCGGCCACAGGCGCGTCGGGGGCGTAGTTGGTCGTCATCACGAACACGACGCCGTGCTCGAACAGCGCGGCGAGCAGGCGCCCGAGGATCATCGCGTCGGCGATGTCGGCGACGTGGAACTCGTCGAAGCAGATGAGCCGCCATTTGCGCGCGATGTGCGCGGCGACGGTCGCGAGCGGATCGGCTTCGTGCTTGAGCCGTGGCGAGCTCCTCGTGGACGTCGCGCATGAAGGCGTGGAAGTGGACGCGCGTCTTGCGGCGGATCGCGACGGTCGCGAAGAACGCATCCATCAGGAAGCTCTTTGCCGCGCCCGACGCCTCCCCACAGGTAGACGCCGCGCGGAACCGGTGGCGGAGAGAAGAGCTTCTTCAGCGTCGAGCGGCGCGCGGCGCGGAACGCTTCGAGCTCGGTGGCGAGCGTCTCCAGGCGCTCGAGCGCCGCGGCCTGCGAATGGTCGAGCGTCGTGCCGCGCGCCGCGAGGATCGGATCGACCCAGGCGATGAGCGCGCCCGAGCGCGGACCGATATCGACAGGGGCGTCAGCGTCGTTCATCGCACGCAAGCGGGAGCTGAGCCTGACTCTAGAGGTTGAGCGTCCGCTTGTCGACGGCCAGCGCCGCCTCCCTGGTCACCTCGGAGAGCGAGGGATGGGCATGGCAGATCCGCGCGAGATCCTCGCTCGCGGCGCCGAACTCCATCGCGACGACGCCCTCGGCGATGAGCTCGGATGCCAGCGGACCGATCGCGTGCATGCCGAGGATGCGGTCGGTCGCGGCGTCGGCGAGAATCTTGACGAAACCCGTCGTGTCGCCCAGCGCCCGCGCGCGGCCGTTCGCGGAAAACGGAAAGCTGCCGGCGCGATAGGCGATGCCCGCGGCCTTCAGCTGCTGCTCGGTCTGTGCCGACCCAGGCGATCTCCGGCGACGTGTAGATCACCCAGGGACGGTGTTGAAGTCGACGTGGCCGTGCTGGCCCGCGATGCGCTCGGCGACGGCGACGCCCTCCTCCTCCGCCTTGTGCGCGAGCATGGGCCCGCGCACGACGTCGCCGATCGCCCAGACGCCGGCGCAGATTGGTCCGGCATTCGGTCGTCGACCGCGACGAAGCCCCGCTCGTCGAGCTGCAGCCCGACGGCCGCGGCGTTGAGACCGGCAGTGTGCGGAACGCGGCCGATCGACACGATCAACCGGTCGAACGTCGCCTGCTGCGGCTTTGCCGCCGAATCGGTGTAGTCGACGACGACCGCGTCGGCACCGACCGCGACCTTGGTGATCGCCAACACCGGTCTGGATTGCGAGCCCCTGTTTCGCGAAGACCCGCTTCGCTTCCTTCGCCACCGCCTCGTCGGCTGCGCCGAGGAACGCCGGCAGCGCTTCCAGCACCGTTGTCTGCGCGCCCAGCCGGCGCCAGACGCTGCCCATCTCGAGGCCGATCACGCCGGCACCGACCACGCCGAGCCGTGCCGGAACCTCGCGTCATCGCGAGCGCGCCGTCGTTGTCGAGCACGCGGACGTTGTCGATGGCGACCCCGGGCAGCGCGCGCGGCTTCGAGCCGGTTGCGACGATCACGTGCTTCGCGCTGAGTTCGGCCGGATTCGCGCCGTCGACCCGGAGCGCCCATCCCGCGTCGGCGCTGCCGCCGGTGAACGAGCCGACACCGTGGAAGAACGCGATCTTGTTCTTCTTGAACAGATAGAGAATTCCGTCGTTGTTCTGCGCGACGACCTTTCTCCTTGCGCGCCTGCATGCGCTTGACGTCGATCGCGAGGCCCTTGACGTCGATTCCGTGATCGGCGAACGCGTGTCCCGCGTGCTCGTAGTTCTCGGAGGACTGCAGCAGCGCCTTCGACGGAATGCAGCCGACGTTCGTGCACGTGCCGCCGGGCGCCGGCTTGCCGCCCGCGCGCGTCCAGTCGTCGATGCATGCGGTCTTGAATCCGAGCTGCGCGCAGCGAATCGCGGCGATGTAGCCGCCGGGGCCCGCGCCGATCACCACAACGTCGAATTGTTCAGCCATGATTGTTCCAGTTGCGACGGAAGGTCAGTTAAGGCCACGCGGTTGCGTCGCATACGAGCGGCGAGCGGGCCGAGGACGCGAAGCCGCGCAGCGAGAGGCGAGATAGTACATGCGTACAGCGAGCGTCCGAGCGAGCAGCGACGTCAGGCCGCGCAGCCGCGGGGCGGACGTGAGTAAATGCCGTCACAGCGAGCCCCGAGCGAGCAGCGACAAAGTCATCGGGCCGCGCAGCCGCGGGGCTACAAGATCGAGCAGCATCCTGCGCGGGTCTTCGAGGGCTTCCTTGATGGCGACGAGCGACAGCACCGCCTCCCGGCCATCGATGATCCGATGATCGTACGACTGCGCGAGATAGTTGATCGGCCGGACGACGACCTGCCCGTTCTCGACGACCGCGCGGTCACGCGTCGCGTGGACGCCGAGGATCGCCGACTGCGGCGGATTGATGATCGGCGTCGACAGCATCGAGCCGAACACGCCGCCGTTGCTGATCGTGTAGGTACCGCCGGTCAGCTCTTCGACGGTGAGCTTGCCGTCCTGCGCGCGCTTGCCGAAATCGGCGATCTGCGCCTCGATCTCGGCGATCGAGAGCTGATCGGCGTCGCGGATGATCGGCACGACGAGCCCGCGCGGGCTGCCCACCGCGATGCCGATGTCGAAATAGCCGTGATAGACGATGTCGGTGCCGTCGATCGACGCGTTGACGGCCGGAAACTTCTTCAGCGCAGTGCACGGCCGCCTTGACGAAGAAGCCCATGAACCCGAGCTTGACGCCGTACTCCTTCTCGAACTTGTCCTTGTACCGGTTGCGCAGCTCGATCACCGGCTGCATGTTGACCTCGTTGAACGTGGTCAGGATCGCGGCGGTCGATTGCGACTGCACGAGGCGCTCGGCGACGCGCTGGCGCAGCCGCGACATCGGCACGCGCTTGCTCGGGGCGTTGCGACAGCGCTGCGGCGCGATGGCGCTTCGGATGCGCGCGTCGGCGCCGCCGCCGGTGGTGCGCTGGCGCCAGCGCGGCGCCGATGCTGCCGGGCCTGCGGCTTTGGGGCGCTCACCGCGGTCAACACGTCGCCCTTCGTGATGCGCCCGCCGCGGCCTGTTCCTGCACGTCCGCCGGGTTCACGCCCTGGTCGGCCATCATCTTCCGCGCAGCGGGTAGCGCCGTTGCGGCGGACGGTGCGGGCGTCGCAGGTGCAGTCGCAGCCGTGAGTCCGCGCAGCGCGGTGCGGCGGCAGCGGGTGCGGCGGCGGCAGCAGGGGCTTCGGCGCGCGCGGGCGCCGGCGCGGCTGCAGGCGCGGCCACGGCAGCGGCACTCGCATCGGTATCGAGCACCGCGATCACTTCCTGACCCGCGACCGTCGCGCCGTCGCCCTTCCGGATTTCGGCGAGCACGCCGGCGACCGGCGCGGGGAGCTCCAGCACGACCTTGTCGGTTTCGACGTCGACCAGATTCTCGTCGCGCGCCACCGCATCGCCGAGCTTCTTGTGCCAATTGACGAGCGTCGCCTCGGCGACCGACTCCGGCAGCTGCGGAACTTTGACTTCGACGTCGCATTCGTGGCCTTCCGCGTCAGGTGCCGACGTGCATCGCGCCCATCGCGAGCGTCGGCGCGAACGCGTCTTCGATCAGTTGCTGCTGCTGCATCGAGGTGCTTCGACATGTAGCCGACGGCGGTCGACGCGCGACACGGGCCGCCCCGCATACGCGACGATCTGGTTCGGGCAGCGCGTCGGCGCGCAGGTATTCGCGCAGCCGGTACCAGGCGCCCTGGTTCTGCGGCTCTTCCTGGCACCACACGACTTCGCTCGCCTTCGGGAATTGCGCGAGCGCCGCGGTGAAATCCTCGTGCGGGAACGGGTACGGCTGCTCGACCCGGATGATCGCGACGTCCTCGATCGCATGTTCGCGGCGGTACGCGAGCAACTCGTAGTAGACCTTGCCGCTGCAGGCGATCACGCGCTTCACGTTCTTCGGCATCGAGCTTCTCGATGTTCGCCGATCACGTTCTGGAATCGTCCGTCGGCGAGCTCGTCCAGCGTCGACGACCGCTTCCTTGTGGCGCAACAGGCTCTTCGGGCTCATCACGATCAGCGGCCGGCGATACGGGCGCAGCATCTGCCGCCGCAGCAGGTGATAGATCTGCGCCGGCGTCGACGGCACGCAGACCTGCATGTTGTGCTCGGCGCAAAGCTGCAGGATAGCGCTCGGGCCGCGCCGACGAATGCTCGGGACCCTGCCCTTCGTAGCCGTGCGGCAGCAACATCACGAGGCCGCAGATGCGTCCCCACTTCGCCTCGCCGGAGGCGATGAACTGGTCGATGACGACCTGCGCGCCGTTGGCGAAGTCGCCGAACTGCGCTTCCCAGATGACGAGGCGCGTCGGGATCGGACGTCGTGTAGCCGTACTCGAAGCCGAGCACCGCGTTCTCGGTCAGCACCGAGTCGATGACCTCGAACGTCCGGCTGGCCGTCCTTCACGTGCTCGAGCGGAATCCACGTGCCCGAATCCCACTTCTCGCGGTTCTGGTCGTGCAGCACCGCGTGCCGGTGCGCGAACGTGCCGCGCCCGACGTCCTGGCCGGAAAGCCGCACGCCGTAACCGCTCGTTGAGCAGCGTCGCGTAGGCGAGCGTCTCGCGCCATTCCCCAGTCGAGCGGCAGCTTGCCCTCGCCCATCGCGCGGCGGTCGGCGATCACGCTCTCGACGCGCGAATGCAGCTTGAACGCCTTCGGGAATCTCGGCCAGACGCTTCGGCGAGCGCCTTGCAGCGTCTTGATCGGCACCTTGCGCGTCGTACGGCGCCCGCCAGTCGCGCGTCCTGACGAACGGCGACCAGTCGACGGTGTACGGCCGGCTTGTAGTTGGACAGGATCGTCGTGTTCGTGTGCAGGCCCTTGTCCATCGCGTTGCGGTACGTTGCGATCATCGCGTCGGGCTCGTCGGCGCTTGATCACGCCGTCCGGCGATCAGCTGGTCGGCGTAGAGCTTGCGCGTGCCCGGATGCTGGTCGATCTTCTTGTACATCAGCGGCTGCGTGACCATCGGCTCGTCGGCCTCGTTGTGCCCGAGCCGGCGGAAGCGGACGAGGTCGATGAACACGTCGCGGTGGAACTGCTGCCGGTAGTCCATCGCGATCTCGATCGCGAGCAGGCACACCTCCGGATCGTCGCCGTTGACGTGCAGGATCGGCGCCTCGGCCATCTTCGCGATGTCGGTGCAGTAGATCGTGCCGCGCGTGTCGCGCGGATCGCGACGTCGTGAAGCCGATCTGGTTGTTGACGACGATGTGGATGGTGCCGCCCGTGTAGAAGCCGCGGGTCTGCGCCATGTTCAGCACTTCCTGGATCACGCCCTGCGCCGGCGACCGCGGCGTCGCCGTGGATCAGCACCGGAAGCACCTGGTCGCCCTGCGCGTCGCCGCGCCGATGCTGGCGCGCGCGCACCGAGCCTTCGACGACCGGATCGACCGACCTCCAGATGCGACGGGTTGAACGCGAGCGTCAGGTGCATCGGCCCGCCGGGCGTGACGACGTCCGACGAGAAGCCCTGGTGATACTTGACGTCGCCGGCGGACAATTCCTGCGCGTACTTGCCCTCGAACTCGGAGAAGAGGTCGGCGGGCATCTTGCCGAGCGTGTTGACGAGCACGTTGAGCCGCCCGCGGTGCGCCATCCCGATCACCGTCTCGCTGCACGCCCGCTGCGCCGGCGCGCTGGATCAGGTGGTCGAGCATCGGGATCATCGTGAGCCCGCCCTCGCCGGAGAAGCGCTTCTGCCCGACGTACTTCGTGTGCAGGTAGCGCTCCAGCGTTTCCGCCGCGGTCAGCCGCTCGAGGATGTGCCGCCGCTGCTCGGCAGCGTACGTGGGCTGCGAGCGGATCGGCTCCAGCCGCTCCTGGATGAAGCGCTTGGTCGCCGTGTCCGATGATGTACATGTACTCGGCGCCGAGCGTGCGGCAATACGTCTCCTTGAGCGCCGCGATGAGGTCGCGCAGGCCGCATCCGCTGCGGGCCCGCCTTGAACGAGCCGACGTCGAACTCGGTGTCGAGATCGGCGTTCGGTGAATCCGTAGGTCGCGAGGTCGAGGTCCGCGAGGTAGCGGCTTCTCCTGCCGCTTCAGCGGATCGAGGTCCGCATGGAACATGCCGAGCGTGCGGAACTTGCTGATGAGCCGCAGCACCAGCACCTGCTTGTGCATCGTCGACGCGTCGACCATCGCGCCGGCGACCTTGCGGTGCTTGCGCGAGGCGCGATGAACGACTCGATGACCGGTCGCGTGCGCGACGTCGGCGCGCCCGCCGCGCAGCGAGTCGAAATAGGCGCGCCAGTCGGCGCTGACGGCGGCCGGATCGGCGAGGTAGCGCTCGTACTGCTCCTCGATGAACGGCGCGTTGCCGCCGAACAGCGTGCTCGACGGATCCGAGTTCCTGCAGCGTGCCTCATCGTACTGATCCTCGCTCATGGGGCGCGAGCCTCCGCGAGATGGGGTGCGCAGCGCGGCGTAATCAGCGCGCAGCCCGGCCTTCGGCGGCCCGGAGTTTACCTTGCTCGATGGGCTTCACCGACCGCCGCGTCGCGCCGGTGAAGAGCTGGCGCGGCCGGCCGATCTTGTACTCGGGGTCGGCGATCATCTCGTTCAACTGCGCGATCCAGCCGACGGTTCGCGCGAGCGCGAAGATCGCCGTGAAGAGCGGCACCGGGATGCCGATCGCCTTCTGCACGATGCCCGAGTAGAAGTCGACGTTCGGATAGAGCTTGCGCGACGACGAAGTAGTCGTCCTCGAGCGCGATCTTCTCGAGCGCCATCGCGAGCTTGAACAGCGGGTCGTCGCCGAGCCGAGCTCGCCGAGCACCTCGTGGCAGGTCTCGCGCATCAGCTTCGCGCGCGGGTCGTAGTTCTTGTAGACGCGGTGGCCGAAGCCCATCAGCTTGACGCCCGAGTTCTTGTCCTTGACCTTGGCGATGAACTCGCCGATCTTCGCGACACCGCCCATCGCCTGGATCTGCCCCAGCATGTTGAGCGCGCGCCTCGTTCGCGCCGCCGTGCGCCGGACCCCAGAGGCAGGCGACGCCGGCGGCGATCGCGGCGAACGGGTTCGTGCCCGACGACGCGCACAGCCGCACCGTCGACGTCGACGCGTTCTGCTCGTGGTCGGCGTGCAGGATGAAGATGCGGTCGAGCGCGCGCACGAGCACCGGCGTTGACCTTGTAGTCCTCGCACGGCGTGGCGAACATCATCCGCATGAAGTTCGCCGCGTACGACAGCTCGTTGCGCGGATACATGTACGGCTGGCCGACCGAATACTTGAACGCCATCGCGACCAGCGTCGGCAGCTTGGCGATCAGGCGGATCGCCGAAATGTCGCGCTGCGTGCGCGTCGTGCAGGTTCATCGAATCCGGATAGAACGCCGAGAGCGCGCCGACGAGGCCGGTCAGCACCGCCATCGGGTGCGCGTCGCGCCGGAAGCCGCGCATGAAGAACTGCATCTGCTCGTTGACCATCGTGTGGTTGCATCACGCGGCTTGACGAAGTCCTCCTTCTGCGCGGCGTTCGGCAGATCGCCGTAGAGCAGCAGGTGGCAGACTCTCGAGGAAGTCGCACTTCACCGCGAGCTCCTCGATCGGGTAGCCGCGATACAGGAGCTCGCCCTTGTCGCCGTCGATGTAGGTGATCGTCGAGTTGCACGCGGCGGTCGACATGAAGCCCGGGTCGTAGGTGAACTTGCCGGTCTTGCCGTACAGCGTGCGGATGTCGATCGACGTCCGGCCCGATCGTCCCCTGCAGGACCGGAAACGTGACGCGTCGGCGTACCGTCGGAGAAGGTCAAGGTGGCGGTGCGGTCGGTCATGATGTCGGCTCCATCGACAGGATGTTGAACGTCGCCGGCTTGACGGCCGCGCTCCGACTGCTCCTCCAGCCGATCGGTCGCTGTCGGCTCTTGCTAGTGCGGCGCGGCTGCCATCTCGCGCCATGCGCAGCGCGCGACCAGTGGACAGCAACCCGCGATCGGCCGGCTCCGGCGCGGCCCGCGATCAGGTCCCACAACTCGTTGTCGGGAAGATCGAGCAGCCGGTCGAGCCCGCCATCGCGCAGCATCGGTTCCTCGCGTGATCAGCGATACGCCTGGTCGACGTCCGAGCAAGCCGCGCCGAGGCACGCAGCGGTCGATTCTCGAGCATACCTGCGGCGTCGGCAGCGCCAGCGCGATGCCGCGCGAGTCAGGCGTCGATCGCGAGTCCGAGCGTCGGCGCACGGCCAGCGCATTACACGGCGCGCTTGACCATGATTTCCTTGATCTTGCCGATCGCGCCTCGTCGGATTGAGCCCTTCGGGCAGACGTCGACGCAATTCATGATCGTGTGGCAGCGGAAGAGCCGGTACGGATCCTCGAGGTTGTCGAGGCGCTCGCCGAGCGCCTGGTCGCGCGTGTCGGCGATGAAGCGGTACGGCGGCGAGCAGCCCGGCCGGCCCGACGAACTTGTCCGGGTTCCACCAGAACGACGGGCACGCCGTCGAGCAGCACGCGCACAGGATGCACTCGTAGAGGCCGTCGAGCTCCTCGCGCTCCTCGGGCGACTGCAGCGCGCTCCTTCTCCGGCGGCGGCGTAGTCGTTGACGAGGTACGGCTTGATCGAGTGGTACTGCTTGAAGAACTGGCTCATGTCCACGATCAGGTCGCGGATCACCGGCAGGCCCGGCAGCGGGCGCAGCTCGACGGGCTCCTTGAGCGTCGTTGAGGTTGGTGATGCAGGCGAGCCCGTTCTTGCCGTTGATGTTCATCGCGTCCGAGCCGCAGACGCCCTCGCGGCAGCTGCGGCGGAAGCGACAGCGTGTCGTCGACCGCCTTCACCCGGATCAGCGCGTCGAGCAGCATCCGGTCGTGCGGATCGAGCGCGACGTCGTAGTCCTGATGGTAGGGCTTCGCGTCCTTCTCGGGATCGTAGCGGTAGATGCGGAATTTCATGGTCGGCCGAGCGCGCTCAGTAAGTGCGGGTCTTCGGCGGAAACGCTTCCACCGACACCGGCTTCATGATTCACCGGCTTGTAGTCGAGGCGGTTGCCGTCGCGATACCACAGCGTGTGCTTGAGCCAGTTGACGTCGTCGCGGTTCGGGTAGTCGCTGCGCGCCTGGGCGCCGCGCGATTCCGCGGCGCGCTTCGGCCGAGACGATCGTCGCCTTCGCCGTCTCGATCAGGTTGTCGAGCTCGAGCGCCTCGACGCGCGCGGTGTTGAACGGTCTTGCTGCTGGTCCTTGATCGCGGTGCGCGTCGCGCGCTGCTCGATCTCGCTCACCTTCCGCACGCCCTCCGCCAGGAGCTCCTGGTTGCGGAAGACGCCGCAGTGCGGCCTGCATCGCGCTTGCGCAGGTCGTTGCGCGACCTCCGGCACCGACTCGCCCGACGCCGCGCCGTCGAGCCGCGCGAGACGCGCGCGCGACGTGTCGGCGGCATCGGCCGGCAACGGCTTGTGCGGCACGCTGCGAGGTTCTGCTCGACGATGAAGATTGCCGGCCGCGCGCCCGAACACGATGCAGGTCGGTCAGCGAATTCGTGCCGAGCCGGTTGGCGCCGTGCACCGACACGCACGCGCATTCGCCGACCGCGTAGAGACCGTTGACGACCGCGTTGTGGTCGCCGTCCTTCGGCGCCACGACCTGCCCGTGGATGTTGGTCGGGATGCCGCCCATCTGGTAGTGGATCGTCGGCACGACCGGAATCGGCTCCCTGGATGCAGTCGACGTTCGCGAACTTGAGCGCGATCTCGCGGATCGACGGCAGCCGCTTCATGATCACGTCGGGCCCGAGGTGATCGAGCTTCAGCAGCACGTAGTCCTTGTGCGGACCGCAGCCGCGCCCTTCCTTGATCTCCTGGTCCATCGACCGGCTCGACGACGTCGCGCGACGCGAGGTCCTTGAGGTTCGGCGCGTAGCGCTCCATGAAGCGCTCGCCGTTGCAGTTGAGCAGGATGCCGCCCTCGCCGCGCACGCCCTCGGTGATCAGCACGCCGGCGCCCGCGACGCCGGTCGGATGGAACTGCCAGAACTCCATGTCCTCGAGCGGAATCCCGGCGCGCGCCGCCATGCCGAGGCCGTCGCCGGTGTTGATGAACGCGTTGGTCGACGCGGCGAAGATGCGGCCCGCGCCGCCGGTCGCGAACAGCGTCGCCTTCGCCTGCAGGATCACGACCTCGCTCGGTCTCCATCTCCAGCGCGACGACGCCCAGCACGTCGCCGTCGGCGTCGCGAATCGAGGTCGAGCGCCATCCACTCGACGAAGAACTGCGTGCGCGCGCGGACGTTGCGCTGGTAGAGCGTGTGCAGCAGCGCGTGCCCGGTGCGGTCGGCGGCGGCGCAGGCGCGCTGCACCGGCCTTCTCGCCGAAGTTCGCCGAGTGCCCGCCGAACGGCCGCTGGTAGATCGTGCCGTCGGCGTTGCGGTCGAACGGCATGCCGAAATGCTCGAGCTCGTAGACGACCTGCGGCGCCATCCTGCACATGTACTCGATCGCGTCCTGGTCGCCGAGCCAGTCGGAGCCCTTGATCGTGTCGTACATGTGCCAGAGCCAGCTGTCCTCGGACATGTTGCCGAGCGCCGCGCCGATGCCGCCCTGCGCCGCGACCGTGTGCGAGCGCGTCGGGAACACCTTCGAGAGCACGGCGACCGACAGTCCGGCTTCGGCGAGCTGCAGCGACGCGCGCATGCCCGCGCCGCCGGCGCCGACGACGATCGCGTCGAACTTGCGGACGGGAAGCGTCATGCGCCGCCGATCGCGGCCCCACAGCGATCTGCAGCGTCCAGCCGAGGTAGGCGACGAGCACGACGACGGTGACGCGCCTCGAGCAGCCAGCCGCATGCCGGCGGGCTTGATGTAGTCCATCAGGATGTCGCGCACGCCGATCCACGCGTGGTAGAGCAGCGCCACCATGAACAGGAACGACGCGAGCTTGAAGCCGCCGTGCGCGAAGAGCTCCGTCCACAGCGGATAGTCGATGCCGCCGTTCCACAGCGCGATGCGCGAGCACGAGCAGCGTGTAGACGCGCCATGACGACGGCGGTGAGCCGCTGGATCAGCCAGTCCGTGAGGCCGTAGTGCGCGCCGACGGCGTGCCGGCGCGGTCACCACAGCCGCGCCCCGAGGATCAGCGTCAGCGCGAGGCTCAGCACGAGCACGACGGCGCTCGACCGGCGCGCGCGGCGCGAGCTCGATTCCGCTGTGGATGTCGAGCAGCAGATAGCGGATGCCGGCGCAGAAGTGATGCAGATACGCCCAGAGAAGCGCGATCAGCACGAGCTTCGCGAGCGGATGCGCGAACGCCGCCTTCATCGCCGCATAGCGACTCGGCGAATCGAGGCTCGCCGCACACCGCGCACAGCAGCAGCGGGATGCCCGCCAGAAGACAAGCAGCGCGCCCGACACGCGGTGCAGGATCGACACGATGCCCGGCAACGGCAACCGGATCCGCGGCAGGTCGAGATAGACGGGGCGCTGCTTCACGTGTCGGACGCTGACGGGCGAGCAATCGGCGAGAGCTGCGCGGGCTGGCACCGACCGAGGCGGCCGGCGGCGCATCGGCAGCCGGCGGCGTTTGTGCATAGCAACGACCGAATTATAGCGCGACGCCGGCGCCTTTCAGCGCACCGGTGCGCAGCGTTGCCGGAACGCGCTGGCGTCCGCCGAGCGTCGCTCAGCCGATCTCGTTGAAGTAGTGGTGTCGCTTCGTCGTGCAGAGGCCGCGCCGCCACTCGACCGGGCCGGTCGCCGTAGGTGAAGCGTGACCCGATCGACCGCAAGCAGCGGATCGCCCGACGCGCACGCCGAGGATCCGCGCGCTCGCGCGCGTCGGCGGCAACGGCGCGGAGCTTCTCCTGCGCCTTGAGCATCCGGACGCCGAACTGGGTCTCGAAGAAGCTGTACATCGAGCCCTGGTAGGCGTCGACCCGCGCCTTGGTCAGTCCCTGGAACAGCGCGCCGGGCAGCGTGATCTCGTCCAGCACCGACCGGCTCGCCGCGAATCTCGAGCACGCGGCGCAGCAGGATCACGGGTCGCCCGGCTTGAGGTCGAGCAGCGCGCGCCGCCTCGGCCGACGCCTTGCCGCGCCGCACGTCGAGCACGCCGGCTTGCCGGGATACTCGTCGCGCCTCGTCGTTGCGGCGGATGCGCAGGAAGCGGAAGAGCGACGACTGCTTCCTCGGTGTGCGTCGCGACGAACGTGCCCTTGCCCTGCCGCCGCACGACGAGGTTCTCGGCGGCGAGCGCGTCGATCGCCTTGCGCACCGTCCCCTGCGACGACGCCGAAGCGCGCGCGCGAGGACCGCCTCGCTGGGGATCGCCGCGCCCGGACGCCACTCGCCCGCGTCGAGGCTCTGCTCGAGGAGCGCCTTGATCTGCAGGTAGAGCGGCTGGAAGGTGGGCGTGCGTTCGGGCATCGAGCGATCGGCGGCGGCGGCGCATGGCGCTGGGCCGGCCGATGTCGTCAGGATCAACATCGGCCGCGCCGATCGGTCGCGGCGTTGCTCGTATCTGTCTATTATCTATTTGTCTTATATAAGATATAAGACTTGATTGACAGGTCCGGCGAAGGCGGACTACAATGCGGCTAGCGGATCGCGCGCTGGTCCGCAGCTGCGTGGCGCCGGATGCCGCAGGCGGTCGCAGCGAATTGGTGCAACGCAACACGCCGCCGCGATTCACGCGCAGCACCTGCCGGCTCTCGCGACCTGTCGCCGCGACACCGCTCTTCGCCCTCTGATCCACGGAATCCCCATGAAGAACCCCGTACGAGTTGCCGTCACCGGCGCCGCCGGCCAGATCGGCTATGCGCTCCTGTTCCGCATCGCCGCGGGCGAAATGCTCGGGCAGCGACCAGCCGGTGATCCTGCAGCTCCTCGAGCTGCCGATCGACAAGGCGCAGGCCGCGCTGAAGGGCGTGATGATGGAGCTCGAGGACTGCGCGTTTCCGCTGCTCGCCGGCATGATCGGCACCGGCGACCCGAAGGTCGCGTTCAAGGACGCCGACTACGCGCTGCTGGTCGGCGCGCAAGCCGCGCGGGCCCGGGCATGGAGCGCAAGGACCTGCTGCTGGAGAACGCGAAGATCTTCATCGAGCAGGGCAAGGCGCTCGACGCCGTCGCCTCGCGCGACGTCCGCGTGCTGGTCGTCGGCAATCCGGCCAACACCAACGCGTACATCGCGATGAAGTCGGCGCCGTCGCTGCCGAAGAAGAACTTCACCGCGATGCTGCGCCTCGATCACAACCGCGCGCTGTCGCAGCTCGCCGCGAAGACCGGCAAGCCGGTCGGCGCGATCGAGAAGCTCGTGCGTCTGGGGCAACCACTCGCCGACGATGTACGCCGACTACCGCTTCGCGACCGTCGACGGCCAGTCGGTCAAGGACACTGATCAACGACGAGAACTGGAACCGCAACGTCTTCCTGCCGACCGTCGGCAAGCGCGGCGCCGCGATCATCGAGGCGCCGCGGCTTGTCGTCGGCCGCGTCCGCCGCCAACGCCGCCATCGACCACGTCCGCGACTGGACGCAGGGCAGCGAGCGGCCGGTGGGTGACGATGGGCGTGCCTCGGACGGCAGCTACGGCATTCCGCAGGACGTCATGTACGGCGTGCCGGTGACCACGCGCGAGCGGCGAATACACGCGCGTCACGGGCCTGCCGATCGACGAGTTCTCGCGCGAGAAGATGGACGCGACGCTGAAGGAGCTCGAGGAAGAGCGCGCCGGCGTCGCGCCGCTGCTCGGCTAGAGGCGCGCCGACGCTCACGCCCGCCATCGACGCGACGCGTCGCGCCGGAGCCCGGTTCCGCGCCGCCCTCGCCGCCGAGCGGCCGCTGCAGGTCCCGGGTGCCATCTGCGCCTACCACGCGTCCTCGCCGAGCGCTCGGGTTTCAAGGCGATCTACCTTTCGGGCGGCGGCGTCGCCGCCGGCTCGCTCGGCCTGCCCGATCTCGGCATCAGCAACCTCGACGACGTGCTGACCGACGTGCGGCGGATCACCGACGTCTCGCCGCTGCCGCTGCTGGTCGACGTCGACACCGGGTTCGGCGCCTCGCGCGTTCAACATCGCGCGCACGGTGCAGCTCGCTGATCAAGGCCGGCGCGGGCGCGATGCACATCGAGGACCAGGTCGGCGCGAAGCGCTGCGGCCACCGGCCGGGCAAAGGAGCTCGTGCTCGCAGGACGAGATGGTCGACCGGATCAAGGCCGCGGTCGACGCGCGGACGCGATCCGCGACTTCGTGATCATGGCGCGCACCGACGCGCTCGCCGTCGAAGGGCCTCGCACGCGGCGATCGACCGCGCGCGCGCGTGCGTCGAGGCCGGCGCCGACATGATCTTTCCCGAGGCGATCACCGAGCTCGCGATGTACAAGCGATTCGCCGCGGCGGTCGAAGGTGCCGATCCTCGCCAACATCACCGAGTTCGGCGCAGACGCCGCTCTTCACCGTCGACGAGCTCCGCGAGCGCCGACGTCGCGATCGCGCTCTATCCGCTGTCCGGCGTTCCGCGCGATGAACAAGGCGGCGCTCGACGTCTACCGAGACGCTGCGCCGCGACGGCACGCAGAAGGCGCGTCGTCGACTGCGATGCAGACGCGCGCGGAGCTCTACGATTACCTCGGCTACCACGCGTACGAGCAGAAGCTCGACGCGCTCTTCGCCGCCAGGAAGTGACGGCACGCAGCCACGCGACTGCCCGCAAGGAGAATCCGGATGACCGATGCACCCGCCGCGCCGAAGCCCAAGAAATCGGTGGCGCTGTCCGGCGTCGCCGCCGGCAACACGGCGCTGTGCACGGTCGGGCGCACCGGCAACGACCTCGCCTATCGCGGCTACGACATCCTCGACATCGCCGACGCCTGCGAGTTCGAGGAGATCGCCTACCTGCTCGATCCACGGCAAGCTGCCGACCGCGCGCGGAGCTCACGGCGTACAAGGCGCAGCTGCAGCTCGCTGCGCGGACTGCCCGAGCCGGTGAAGGAGATCCTCGAGCGCGTTCCGGCCGCGGCCCACCCGATGGACGTGCTGCGCAGCGGCGTCTCGGCGCTCGGCACGGTGCTGCCGGAGAAGGACGACCACGAGCGCGCCGGGCGCCCGCGACAGCGCCGACCGGCTGCTGGCCTCGCTCGGCTCGATGCTCGCTCTACTGGTATCACTGGAGCCACAACGGCAAGCGCATCGACGTCGAGACCGACGACGACTCGATCGGCGGCCACTTTCTCCACCTGCTGCACGGCCGCGCGCCGAAACCGCTGTGGGTCAGGGCGATGCACACCTCGCTCATCCTCTACGCCGAGCACGAGTTCAACGCGTCGACGTTCGCCGCGCGCGTGATCGCCGGCACCGGATCGGACTTCTACTCGTGCATCGCCGGGCGCGATCGGCGCGCTGCGCGGACCGAAGCACGGCGGCGCGCAACGAGTCTCGTTCGAGACGCAGAAGCGCTACGACTCGCCCGACGAAGCCGAGGCCGACATCCGGCGACGGGTCGCCAACAAGGAGGTGATCATCGGCTTCGGCCATCCGGTCTACACGATCGCCGACCCGCGCAACAAGGTGATCAAGGAGGCTGGCGCGCAAGCCTGTCGCAGGACGCCGGCAGCCTCAAGATGTTCGCGCATCGCCGAGCGGATCGAGACGGTGATGATGGACGCGAAGCAGCATGTTCGCGAACCTCGACTGGTTCTCGCGCGGTCTCCTATCACATGATGGGCGTGCCGACCGCGATGTTCACGCCGCTCTTCGTGATCTCGCGAACCACCGGCTGGTCGGCGCACGTCATCGAGCAGCGCAGCGACGGCAAGATCATCCGGCCGTCGGCGAACTACGTCGGGCCCGACGACCAGAAGTTCGTCCCGATCGACGCAGCGAACCTAAGCCAATCCGACACCGCGAGAATCATGTCCGCCGCCGATCAGCAACGTCCGCCCGAAGCCCGACCGCGTCCTCGTCGACATCGCCGACTACGTCGACGAAGTACAAGATCACGAGCAAGGAGGCGTTCGACACCGCGCGCCACTGCCTGATCGACACGCTCGGCTGCGGCTTCGAGGCGCTCTCCTATCCGGCGTGCACCAAGCTCCTCGGCCCGATCGTTCCGGGCACCGTCGTTCCGCACGGCGCGAAGGTGCCCGGCACGCCGTTCCAGCTCGATCCCGGTGCAGGCCGCGTTCAACATCGGCGCGATGATCCGCTGGCTCGACTTCAACGACACCTGGCTCGCCGCGGAATGGGGCCATCCGTCGGACAACCTCGGCGGCATCCTCGCCACCGCCGACTGGCTGTCGCGCACCGCGGTCGCCGCGGGCAAGCCGCCGCTCACGATGAAGGACGTGCTGGTCGCGATGATCAAGGCGCACGAGATCCAGGGCGTGATCGCGCTCGAGAACAGCTTCAACCGCGTCGGCCTCGATCACGTCGTGCTGGTCAAGGTCGCGTCCACCGCGGTCGTCGCGAACATGCTCGGCCTCTCGCGCGACGAAGTGATCAACGCCGTGTCGCTCGCGTGGGTCGACGGCCAGAGCCTGCGCACCTACCGCCACGCGCCCAACACGGGCTCGCGCAAGAGCTGGGCGGCGGGCGACGCGACCGCGCGCGCGGTGCGCCTCGCGCTGATCGCGAAGACCGGCGAGATGGGCTACCCGTCGGTGCTCACCGCGAAGACCTGGGGCTTCTACGACGTGCTGTTCAAGGGCAACGAGTTCAAGTTCCAGCGGCCCGTACGGCAGCTACGTGATGGAGAACGTGCTGTTCAAGATCAGCTTCCCGGCCGAATTCCACGCGCAGACCGCGGTCGAAGTGCGCGATGGAGCTCCACCCGCGAGATCAAGCGACCGGCTCGACGACATCGCGAAGATCACGATGCGCACGCACGAGTCCGCGATCCGGATCATCGACAAGAAGGGCCCGCTCGCCAACCCGGCCGACCGCGACCACTGCATCCAGTACATGGTCGCCGTGCCGCTGATCTTCGGGCGGCTCACCGCCGCCGACTACGAGGACGACGTCGCGGCCGATCCGCGCATCGACACGCCTGCGCGACAAGATGGTCTGCGTCGAGGACAAGCGGTTCTCCGACGGACTACCACGACCCGCGACAAGCGCTCGATCGCCGAACGCGCATCACGATCGAGTTCAACGACGGCAGCAAGACGCGAGGAAGTCGTCGTCGAGTATCCGATCGGCCATCGCCGGCGGCGCACGCGAAGGCATGCCGGTGCTGGTCGAGAAGTTCACGACGAACCTCGCCCGCCGCTTTCCCGCGAAGCAGCAGCAGGCGATCCTCGACGTCGCGCTCGACGCCGCAAGCGCTCGAGGCCATGCCCGTGCACGAGTTCGTCGACCTGATGGTCGGTCTGACCGCAGCGCAGATGACTCCGCCGATGCCACGCCAACTCCTCGATCGCAATCGCGCTCGCTCGCGCTCGCCGCCGCGGCGAACGGCGCAGGAGTTCCCGAAGCTCAAGCCCGGGCTGTGGACGTCAACATGACCACGCGGGACGCGCGAAGCAGCAGCCGCGCCTCACGACGATCTGCCTCGACGATTCGGTGCAGCAGGAGATGTACACGGTGTCGACCGGGCATGATGGTCGGGCCTGTGCAGCAAGCACGAGATCAAGGTCGCCGGCAACAAGGTGACGATCGATCGCCAATCTGCGACCTCGGCATCACGAAGATGCAGATCGCAGCTCGGTGATGACGCTCACCGGCAACACCTCGTATCACACCGAGGCGCGCGCGACCGTTCGATCCGCCGCTCGAACGGCGCCGAAGCGAGTCGACTGACGATCATCGACGGCAAGCACGTCGGCGCCTGCAAGCCGGGCCAGCAGCCCGGCGACATGACGCTGCCGAACGGCGGACAGACGGTCAACGTCCGCCAACTGGATGGGGCGCCGGAGCCTAGCGCTAAGTCCCGCTACGCACAGCCAACCACTGACGAGACCAGACATGCCGCACAACCTGCACAACACGCTTCGGGAATTCAAGCTCGCCTCCGGCGCCACCGGCCAGTTCTATTCGCTGCCCGCGCTCGAAGCAGGCCGGCATCGGCCAGGTCTCGCGGCTGCCGGTGTCGATCCGCATCGTGCTCGAAAGCGGTGCTGCGCAACTGCGACGGCAAGAAGGTGACGCGAAGAGCACGTGAAGGAGCTCGCCAACTGGGCGCCGACCGCGCGCGCGCACCGACGAGATCCCGTTCGTCGTCGCGCGCGTCGTGCTGCAGGACTTCACCGGCGTGCCGCTGCTCGCCGACCTCGCCGCGATGCGCAACGTCGCCGCCGACATGGGCAAGAACCCGAAGGCGATCGAGCCGCTCGTCCCGGTCGACCTCGTCGTCGACCATTCGGTGATGATCGACTACTACCGCCGCCCGGACGCGCTCGATCTCAACATGAAGCTCGAGTTCAAGCGCAACGCCGAGCGCTACCAGTTCATGAAATGGGGGATGCAGGCGTTCGACACGTTCAAGGTCGTGCCGCCGGGCATCGGCATCGTCCACCAGGTGAACCTCGAATACCTCGCGCGCGGCGTGCACGAGAAGGACGGCGTCTACTATCCGGACACGCTCGTCGGCACCGACAGCCACACGACGATGATCAACGGCATCGGCGTCGTCGCGCTGGGGCGTGGGCGGCATCGAAGCCGAGGCCGGCATGCTCGGCCAGCCGGTGTACTTCCTCACGCCGGACGTCGTCGGCGTCGAGTTGACGGGCAAGCTCAACGAAGGAATCACCGCCACCGATCTCGTGCTGACGGTCACCGAGATGCTGCGCCGCGAGAAGGTCGTCGGCAAGTTCGTCGAGTTCTTCGGCGACGGCACGGCGTCGCTCGCGGTGCCCGACCGCGCGACGATCGCCAACATGGCGCCCGAATACGGCGCGACGATGGGCTTCTTCCCGGTCGACGAGGCGACCGATCGACTACCTGACCGCCACCGGCCGCACGCCGGCGGAGATCGACGCGTTCGCGTCGTACTTCAAGGCGCAGGGCCTGTTCGGCATTCCGAAGGCCGGCGAGATCGACTACACGAAGTCGTTGAAGCTCGACCTGTCGTCGGTCAAGACGTCGCTCGCCGGGACCGAAGCGCCCGCAGGACCGGATCGAGCTCGGCAGCCTGAAGTCGACGTTCACGCGAGCTCTTCAGCAAGCCGGTCGCCGAGAACGGCTTCGCGCAAGCCGCCGGAGAAGCTCGTCACGACGCTACGCGACGCCGAGAGCCGCGCCGGCGCGACGGCGCGACGCGATCGCCGCGCGTCCCGGGCAACGGCGCAGCCGCGCAACGTCGTCGAGATGGTCGACAACCGTCCGACGCCCGATCGCGTCCGGCGACCCGCCTGGCAAGCACGTCGACGATCGGCAACGGCGACGTGCTGATCGCGGCGATCACGTCGTGCACGAACACGTCGAACCCCGGCGTGCTGCTCGCCGCCGGCCTGCTCGCGAAGAAGGCCGTCGAGCAGGGCCTCACGCGTGAAGCGGCACGTCAAGACGTCGCTCGCACCGGGCTCGCGCGTGGTCACCGACTATCTGACCAAGGCCGGATTGCTGCCGTATCTCGACAAGCTCGGCTTCTACGCGTCGCCGCGTACGGCTGCACGACCTGCATCGGCAACGCCGGCGACCTCGCGCCCGAGATTCAACGAAGCGATCACCGGCAACGATCTCGTCTGCGCGGCGGTGCTGTCCGGCAACCGCAACTTCGAGGCGCGGATCCATCCGAACCTCAAGGCGAACTTCCTCGCGTCGCCGCCGCTCGTCGTCGCGCTACGCGATCGCCGGCACCGTGCTGAAGGACCTCGCGACCGAGCCGCTCGGCCAGGGCACGCGACGGCAGCCCGTCTATCTCAAGGACATCTGGCCGACGTCGCACGAGATCGCCGCGGTGATGCGCGTTCGCGCAAGAATCCGGAGATCTATCGCGCGCTCTACGGCGACGTCGCCAACGCCAATCCGATGTGGGGCACGATCGCCGGCGCGACCGGGCCAGGTCTACAACTGGCCGCACGTCGACCTACATCGCGAAGCCGCCGTTCTTCGACGGCTTCAAGATGACGCCCGGCCACGGTCGGCGACGTCGCGGGCGCGCGCGCGCTCGGCATCTTCGGCGATTCGGTGACGACCGACCACATCAGCCCGCCGGGCTCGATCAAGCCGAACTCGCCCGCCGGCATCTATCTGCATCGAGCACGGCGTCTCGGTCGCCGATTTCAACAGCTACGGCTCGCGCCGCGGCAACCACGAAGTGATGATGCGCGGCACGTTCGCCAACGTGCGGATCAAGAACCTGATGCTGCCGCCGCGCGCCGACGGCACGCGCGAGGAAGGCGGCGTCACGCTGTTCCAGCCGTCGGGCGAAAAGATGCTCGATCTACGACGCCGCGATGCGCTACATCGCGCAAGGCACGCCGACGGTCGTCTTCGGCGGCGAGGAGTACGGCACCGGATCGTCGCGCGACTGGGCGGCGAAGGGCACGCAGCTGCTCGGCGTGCAGGCGGTGATCGCGAAGAGCTTCGAGCGCATCCATCGCGTCGAACCTGGTCGGCATGGGCGTGCTGCCGCTGCCAGTTCAAGGGCAGCGACACCGTCGCCTCGCTCGGCATCAACGGCGACGAGACGTTCGACATCACCGGCACCGAAGCGGACATCAAGCCGCAGATGGACGTGACGCTCGACGATCCACCGCAAGGACGGCACGTCGCAGCGACGTGCCGGTGCTGCTGCGCATCGACACGCCGATCGAGGTCGACTACTACCAGAACGGCGGCATCCTGCCGTTCGTGCTGCGCGAACTGGTCGGCAGCCGTAGAGGGCAGGCGCTAAGCGCCTGCCCGCCCGCCCAGCCATATTAGACACTGACCTGTGTGGCGGAGCATGCGCTCCGCGAAAACCCCGAGCAACGGCTGGCACGTGCACGCGTCGCTACGAGCGTGGCGTGAGACGCCGGGCTCCACGGGCGCATGCCTCATCTAAGCCGCGGAACCCGGCGTCTCACCGCCAGCCCACCTCGCTAGTCGGCGGTGTGAATCCCGGACGCCTTCACGATCGGGTCCCCACTTCGCGTAATCGGCGGCGACGATCCGCGCGAATTCGTCCGGCGTGCTCGTCGCCGGATCCATGCCGATCTTCGGACAGACGCTCGACGACGTCCGGGCGAGGTCAGCGCCTTGTTGATCGCCGCGGTTCAGCGCGTCGACGATCGCCTTCGGCGTGTTGGCCGGGCGCGAAGAAGCCGAACCAGCCGGTCGCGACGACGTTCTTGAGCGCCGAGCTCGGCGAACGTCGGGACGTCAGGCAGCGCCGACGAGCGCGTCGCGCCGGAGCTCGCGAGGATGCTGGATCCTGCCCGCGCGGTGCAGCTCGGTCAGATCGGCGATCGGCGTCGATCGGCTGCCGGGCACCTGGCCGCCGATCAGGTCGTTGACGTACGCCGCCGAGCCCTTGTAGGCGACGTGCACCATCTCGACGCCGATGCTCGCGCGAGAGCAGCACGCCGATGAAATGCGGCAGGCTGCCAGCGGCCGACGTCGCGTACGACGCCTTCGCCGGATTCGCCTTGACCCACGCGACGAACTCCGGTCCACGTCTTGGCGCCGCTCTGCGGGTCCGACGGCGAACGCGAACTGGAACGTCGCGCCGAGCGCCGATCGGCGTGAAGTCCTTCAGCGTGTCGTAGCTGATCGTCTTCAGCGTATGCGGCACCACCGCCATCGGGCCGATCGGCATCACCATGATCGTCGCGCCGTCGGGTGCGCGCGCCTTGACCGCATCGGCGGCGATCCGTCCGGCCGCGCCCGGCCGGTTTTCGACGATCACCGGCTGGCCGATCGTGTCCTTGAGCTTATCCGCGACGACGCGCGCGATGAGATCACGCGGTCCCGCCGGCGGCAAAGCCGACGAGGATGTGCACCGGGCTTGTCCATTCGATCCTGGAGCGACGGCGGGCTGCGGCGATCGCGACGAGCAGCGGTGCACACAGCGCGCGAATCGCCGAATGCATCACGGATCGAATCGTCATCGGACGCTCCCTCTCGATTGTCAGTTCCGCCGCCGTCGCCGGCGCGGCGACGAACGAGAATATACGCGAAGGCCGCGACAGCGCAGGATCGGAGCGAAACGTACTGGCGCGAGAGGCTGCATCATGCTATAATTTTAGGCTGGTGGTTGCCCTCGGGAGGATGTCTGGGGCAGTGCCCGACGACTCCCGAATTCCGACATCAGGAGAGGTTCATGAATTCCCGTTTGCTCATCGTTTTGACCGCGCTGCGCCGCCGCGACGCTGCTGCCGCCTGCGGCCGGATTCCAGCAAGCCGCCGCCGACGCCAAGAAGGCCGCGAGGCGAGGCCGCCGACAAGGCGAAGGAAGCCGCGACGAAGGCCGCCGAAGCCACGAAGGAAGCCGCGAAGGAAGCGACCGACGCGACGAAGGAAGCCGCAACCAAGGCCGCCGACGCAACGAAGGAAGCCGCGACTGAAGGCCGCCGACGCAGCGAAGCACTAGCCGAGCGAATCGCCAAGACGCCTGCGCCGGCACCGGCGCCTGCTCCCGCGCCGAAGCCCCGAAGAAGTAACGGGGCTGCCACCGCGGAAGCAAAAACGCCGGCGCGATGCCGGCGTTTTCCTTCCGATCTGCCGGCGGATTCAGCCTTGCTTCAGCGGAGCATGGCGCGCGATCCAGCGCGTCAGCGGCTTCCACTGCTCCCAGTCCTGCTCGCCGCGCGAGCGCGGCAGATCGAACACCGACGCGCCGTCGCGCGCGCAATGCACGTAGACCTGCGTGTCGCGCAGATGCGCGACCAGCGGGAAACTCGAACGCTTCAGGAACTCGTCGAGCTCGGCGGCGCTCACGCGTGCGCGCGTCGACGCGCATCGCGACGATGCCGATCGCGAGCTCGCCTCTGCGTCACCGCCTTGTAGTCGTGCGATCGCTGCGAGGAAGTGCTGCGGTCGCCGCCATGTCGAACGCCGACGGCGTCAGCGGCACCAGCATGACGTCGGCGCGACGCATCGCCTCGCGCAAGTCCTCGCCGTGCAGCCCGGCCGGCGTGTCGACGACGAGCCACTGCGGCGCCGACGTCCTTCATGCGCGTCTTCGCCGACGTCGCCGCGCAGCGCGCGATGCGCGGAAACAGCGCCGGCCGCCGCTGCGAGCCATTCGGTCGACGAGCGCTGCGGATCGAGCATCCTGCAGCGCGACGCTGCTGCCGCTTGCCGGCGAGCCAGCCGGCGACGTTGGTGGCGAGCGTCGTCTTGCCGCTGCCGCCTTTCGGATTGGCGACGAGGATCGTCTGCATCGGGGCCTCCCGTCGGACCGGGTTCCGGGAAGCGCCGAATGGTAGCGCCAATCCGGCGCCCAGCCGGTAGAATGGCAGGCCATGATGGACGACGACACCCGTCTCGATGCGCCGCTCGCGGCACCGCCGCGACGCCCTCCGCTCGCCCGTCGCCGCCGCGACCCGCGCGGAAGGCCGAGTTCGAGGCGAACAAGCTGCGGAAGCGCCTGCGCCGGCAGGTCGGCGAGGCGATCGGCGACTACGCGACTGATCGAGCGCCGGCGACCGCGTGATGGTCTGCCTGTCCGGCGGCAAGGACAGCTACGGTCTGCTCGACATCCTGCTGCACGCTGCAGGGACCGCGCGCCGTTTCCGTTCGAGATCATCGCCGTCAACCTCGACCAGAAGCAGCCGGGCTTTCCGGCCGACGTGCTGCCGCGCTACCTCGCCGGCGCGCGGCGTCGCGTTCCGCATCGCCGAGCAGGACACCTACAGCGTCGTCAAGCGCGTGATCCCCGAAGGCGCGACGATGTGCTCGCTGTGCTCGCGGCTGCGCCGCGGCGTGCTCTATCGCGTCGCCGGCGAGACTCGGCGCGACCAAGATCGCGCTCGGCCACCATCGCGACGACATGCTCGCGACGTTCTTCCTCAACCTCTTCTTCGGCGGCAAGCTGAAGACGATGCCGCCGAAGCTCGTGTCCGACGACGGCCGGCACGTCGTGATCCGGCCGCTCGCCTACGTGCGCGAGCGCGACCTCGCGCGCTACGCCGACGCTGATGGCGTTCCCGATCATTCCGTGCAACGCTGTGCGGCTCGCAGGAAAACCTGCAGCGCAAGCAGGTCGGCGCGATGCTGCGCGAATGGGAGAAGAAGTACTCCGGGCCGCGATCGAGTCGATCTACAACGCGCTCGCGCAAAGGTCGTCCCGTCGCACCTCGATGGATCGCGCGCTGTTCCGATTTCGGCGCCGGTGCGCGCGACGGGCCGGCCGAGCCGCAGACGGCGATCTCGGCTTCGACGTCGACCCGGCGCTCGAGCGACGCTGACCCAGGTCGAAGCGACCGTCGAGCACCTTCCGCGTCGATCGCCTCGACGCGCAGTCACGCGGATTAGCATCGCGACGCGCCGACGCGGTGCGCGACGGTTTCCGCGAGGCACGGTGAACCCATTCAGCGTCCGCCGTGCCGGGTCGCGACCCTGCTCGCGGCCCTCGCGCTCGCTGCCGCCTGGGCTTCGGCATCATGGTGCCCGCCGCTCCGGCCAGCCGCCGACGGCGCCCGCGCGGCTTCGCTCGCCGGCGCCTGCGCTGCTCGCCGCGCTGCGCCAAGGCGGCTACCTGCTTCTACTTCCGCCACACGTCGACCGATTTCGGCCAGAACGACGACAGGATGACCGGGGCTACGAAGACTGTGCGCGGCAGCGCAATCTCACCGACGCGGGGCGGCCGAGGCGCGCGCGATCGGCGGCGCGATTCGCGCGCTCGGCATCCCGATCGGCCGCGTGCTCGCGAGCCCGTTCTGCACGCACGCGTGAGACCGCCGAATTGATCTTCGGACGGGCAACGGTCTCCAATGCCGTGCGCGGCGGCCCGGCGCAGGCCGATGACGAGCGTTATGCCGAGCTGAAGGCGCTGCTCGCGACGCCGGTCGCAGGCGGCGTCGATCTCGTGATCGTGAGCCATGGCAATCCCCTACCGCGCGATCGTCGGAGGCCCCTATCTTGCGGAAGGCGAAGCCGCGATCATCGAGACCGCGCGGGAAGGACGGTTTTCGCGTGGTCGCGCAGGTCCGCAAAGACGAATGGCCGGCACTGCCGCGACGAGATAGCGCGGGACAGCCGCCGCTGATGCAGTACGACTTTCAATACGGCGCCGTCGCCCGGCGTCGCTACGCATGGCACCTTCCTGCTCGTGCGTGAGCCACATGCGGAGCTACTCGAGTCTGCTGTGCCACATTCTCGGAAGCCATCCGGAGATTTCCGGGTTATTCGGAAGCGCAACAATCCTACTTCGGCCGGAATGACCTCGACCGGCTGGCGCGCATCGTCCGCGAGCACACTGGCGACGCAACGCTCAAGCGCATCGTTCTCGACAAGGTCCCGCACAACCACAGGAGATCGCGCCCGAGATCCTGCACCGCCCCGACGTGCGCTGCGTGTCTCCTGTTGCGCGGCGCCGAGAGACGATCGCGAGCATTCTCGACATGGTGCGCACGCTGCGATCACACCGGGTCCGCTTCTCCGATCCGCGGCACGCGTCGTCGGGCTACTACGCGTGGAGCGGCTCGCGCGACTCGGAGCGACTACGCGTTCGCAGGTCGGCGGCCGCGCGCTTCTCGTCGAATCGGAGCCGCCTGGTCGACGACACCGCAGCGACGCTCATGCGCTCTCACCCGATGGCTCGCGCTCGACGAACCGTTGTCGAGTCGATACCGGACATTTCGCTACACCGGGCTCCCCGGCCACGGCGACCCGTCGCCGGCCATCAATGCGGGCAGAGTGATAACGAACGCTGCGGAGCGCCGAGCGCGACCGCGCGCCCGTTGCGATCCCGGATGAGGCCCTCGCGCGCGGACCGCGCCGCATACGCGCACTGCCATGCCGCACTCCGCCTGTTGCGCTAGCGCCTGCGTCGGGATCAGCGGCTTGCCGGACGGGTCCTACAGCGATAGTGACCTTCGTCTGACGCGAACTCACCGTCAGTCGTCGATGGCTCGCGCATGCTATTGGCATCAACATGGCGATGCAATTGCCTCGTGACCATTTCAGTCGCATTCGCCAACTGTTGCGGATGCGAATTCGAAGAAAGGATAGCCGATATGAACTTCGTTACAGCGCAATACGATTTTGATCTCCGTCGTGATCGGAGCGGCGATGGCAGGCACCGCATGTGAACAGCGCTCGCCCTCGACACGACCGGCCAGAACATGAACCGGCCGCCTGAGACCGCGACCGCCCCATCGATGGCTCCGCCCTCAACTGCTTCAGTCTACCGTCCGTCGAGTCCAATGGCGAACGCCGTGGATGACGCGGCGATTACCGCCAAGGTCAAGACGGCGATCATGGCCGAGCCGGGACTCAAGGCGACGGAGATCAACGTCGACACGAAGGACGCAGTCGTGACATTGACGGGGACCGTTCCTTCCGCGCCGCTGCAAGGACCGCGCGAAGGAGATTGCCGTCGAACGTCTCCGGCGTGAAGTCGGTTCAGGACAACCTGGTAACGCAAAGCGGGTAACGCTCTGCGGTTGAGCAGCTAGCATCGCGTGGGGCCGGGGCTCGGCAATATGGAGTCCCGGCCCCTCGGCGTCATCTGCAAGGCGCGACCGGGGCCTCGGTAGACCTCAGCGCGACAGCTACGCTCCTTGCTCTGCCCGACAGGATCGCGCCGCGACTTCTCGTCGCTGATCGGTCGGCTTCACGTTGATCTTCGGCGCGAGCGCGTAGGCGCGCTCGCACGGCGGGCCGCGCCTTGATCTCTGCGAGCCAGCGCTCGAGGTGCGGGAAGTCCGCGATGTCCTGCCCTTGACGCTCCGGCTGCACCCACGGATAGCACGCGATGTCGGCGATCGAGATAGTCGCCGGCGATGAACGCGCGATCGGCGAGGCGCTTGTTGAGCACGGCGTAGAGGCGCCCGGTCTCGCGCACGTAGCGATCGATCGCGTACGGCAGCTTCTCCGGGCGCGTAGTGCGCGGAAGTGGTGGTTCTGTCCCGCCATCGGCCCGAGGCTGCCCATCTGCCAGTAGCAGCCACTGCAGGCACTCCCAGCCGGCCGCGCAGATCCTGCGGCAGCAAGCTGCCGGTCTTGCTCGGCGAGGTACTGCAGGATCGCGCCCGACTCGAACAGCGACAGCGGCGCGCCGCCATCCGCCGGCGCGTGATCGACGATCGCCGGAATCCGGTTGTTCGGCGAGATCGCGAGAAACGCCGGATCGAACTGCTCGCCCTTCGCCGATGTTGATCGGCTTGATCGTGTACGGCGAGCCCGGTCTCCTCGAGGAAGATCGTGATCTTGTGCCCGTTGGGCGTCGTCCAGTAGTAGAGATCGATCATCGGGTGCTGCGACGCGCTCGTCAGAAGCGTGCCCGGATAGCTGCCCGCCGTCGATCAAGACGTTCTGGCCGACGATGTAGCCGGCGTGCACGCTGCACAGGAACGCGCACGTCGCGCCGAACTCGTCGATCGTGCCGAAGCGCCCGGCCGGCGTCGCGGCGCGCCGCCGCCTGCAGCGTCTCGTCGAACGACTTTGCCCTGCGGCCTTCGCGCGCGCGCTCGATCGTCGCGCGCAGGCGATCGGTGTCGAACGATCCGGGCAGCAGATTGTTGATCGTCACGTTGTGCGCGGCGACCTTGCGCGCGAGCCCGGCGACGAAGCCGGTGCAGGCCGGAGCGCGCGCCGTTCGACAGCCCGAGAACGTCGATCGGCGCCTTGACCGCGGCGGACGTGATGTTGACGATGCGGCCGAACTTGCGCGCGATCATCGCGTCGACGGTCGCCTTGATGAGCTCGATCGGCGTCAGCATGTTCGCGTCGATCGCGCGGAGCCACGCGGCGCGGTCCCAGTCGCGGAAGTCGCCGGGCGGCGGTCCGCCCGCGTTGTTGACCAGGATGTCGGGCTCGCGGCACGCGGCGAGCGCGGCTGCGCGGCCTTCCGGCGTCGTGATGTCGCCGCGACACGAACGCGACGGGCCGTCCCGCGCGCGCGCCGATCTCCTCCGCGGTGCGCCGCAGCAGGTCCGCGGTTGCGCGCGACGATCGTCACCTCGCATCCGGCGTCGGCGAGCGCCTGCGCGCAGCCGCGACCGAGGCCCTTGCTCGCCGCACAGACGAGCGCGCGCCGTCCGGCGATCCCGAGATCCATCGTCAGCTCATCTGGCGCGCGGGCGCGCGCATGGCTCGTCGAGTCGCGCTTGAGCTGCACGACCGTGCCGATCGCGAGCAGCAGGCATCGCGGCGATCGCGTAGAAGAGCTCGTGCGCGAGCGCGTGGTCGAGCATCGAAGCCGAACACGATCGGCGCCGATCGTGCCGCCGAGCGTCGAGCCCCGAGTAGACGAATCCGTAGACGCGCCCCGCGGCGCCCTTGGGTGTCGCGGTCTTGACGATCAGGTCGCGCGGACGGTCCGGTGACACCGAGCGCGAATAGCAATACGTAACTGAACGAAGTACAC
>ERZ1370068.6309-contig-530_pt1 | contig 48660 bp, 50 predicted proteins | sample MGYA00561227_ERZ1370068 | MGnify/ENA primary metagenome ERZ1370068 (study PRJEB38410, sample SAMEA6850437) | metagenome | study: Metagenomic assessment of the ecological functions of the soil: analysis of the soil microbiota associated with the... | reverse complement strand
ATATGCCCCGTTCAGTTACGTATTGCTTCCCTCGAGCACCTTCTGGATGCGCAGCGAGTGCTGCGAGACCTCGCGCACGAGCTGCTTTGCGGGTGCGGGTCAGGTCGCGCAGCTGCTGGATCTGCCTGCGGCGGCTGCGCAGCTGGAGCGGATCAGGCCGTGCGCGAGCAGATCGGCGATCCACATCGCGTCGTTGACGTCCGGTCTTGCGCCCAGAGCACGTTGCGGATGTGCGCCGCGTTGGCCAGCACCAGCTCGAACTCGGCCTTCCAGCACGTGCCACACCGGCTTCCAGTACGCCCCGGTGGCCTCCATCGCCACGTGGCTGCAGTCGTGCTCGGCCAGCCAGTCGGCCAGCGCGAGCAACTCGGTGGTGGTGCTGCCGAAGCTGCGCACCTCCTGATGCATGGGCGGCGAGACGCAGCGCACGCAGGCCACGATGGTGTCCTTGTGCACGTCAGCCCGCACAGCGCGTGTAGAGCACTTGCATGAGAACCTCCTGGCGGTTGCCGGGCGCCGCGGGCAGTCCTCGTCATCGAAATCTACTAGTCGTGCTTCCGGGGCGTCGCCGCCCTCTGCCACATTGCGGGGTGCTCGCAGGACTGCGGGTCCAACTACTGAACGGGCTCACGGCACCAAGAAGAGGCCGACCTCGTCAGCAGCGCCCGATCTCATCCTACGACCGCCAGCCATCGCCGCACAACCTCGCCCCCAGCTTCATGCCTCAAGGTCAGGCCCATGATCAGCTTGAACTGAAAACTAGTACCTGGGGCGCAGGGGCACGGCAGATCGAGAACTCACTTTCCAGGGGGCGGACAGTCGCATCCTGCTGCTGGACAGCCCGGCCCCAGGCTGATTGGTAAGATGGCTTGTCTTGGGTCGAGGATGGCGCTCCGCAGCGCGCGATGCGCTTCCGCGGCATCTACGCTTGATGCGGCGCGGTGCCGCCCATCCGGCCAGGAGACCAGTGCGAGGAGGGCGATGTGCGTCTTATGGTTCGATGCTCCCGCGCTCAATATCGGCAGTCATTCCATGGGAATGAGGCCCCGCGCAAATCCGCGCCGAATGGTGCTTTAATCGTGCGGCGTTCGTTCCCGATGACTCCACGGAAACCCGCGCCGGTGCTCGATCGGCGCCGGAGATCGTGATTCCTGTTGTCGTGGGTTTTCGAGTCGCATCAGCCACCCACAAAGACGCCTTGAAATCGTACACGCCTCTACACTGGTGGTTCGTCAAGTTTCGGCGCCAGGTGTCGACGGGACATCACGCCCGCCGGCCATCTCACGTAATCTACCCACCGTTTTCGAAGGCGCGATATTCACTGCGTGCGTCCCGTTGATGAGTAGCGGCGAGCCGTTGGACGCCGCCACCGCATCCGGGCGGCTTTCGTCGCCGTAACGTAGCGCGCGTAGGTGCGTGTGCGGTTCTTCATCTGCACACAGCTACCTGTAAGCTACGCAGTGATCAGTGTGTTGCATCGATAGTTGTGCCGCCACGATATTATCTTGTGCCTTTTCATTATGTTATAGCAAATTTTACGGTGGTAACTGCTCGTTTGAATGCCCTGGAACTTGACCTTCGTGACGCCGTCGTACATCTGAGCTGGCGGCCAGAACACGCGGCCCGCCTTGACGCAGCGGCGCGTGGCCCGTAGAAGGAACGCCACCTGCCAGCTGGTGAGCAAGAGCTGTATTGGACGCCCAGTCGCGGTCTTTCAGCGCTCGCCCTCGCCGCGCTGAGCGCACTACGCCACTCAGACCGACGACGCCGGGCACGACAGGCGCGCCTGAACTCAGCGGGTTCAGCGACCTGAAGGTGCGGATCACGCCTCAACAGCCGCGCGAAGCTGGTTTTGCGAAGGCGTGCGCCAGCGCCTGCCTTCAACGAGTTCGGGCCGTTCGGATGTTCAAGGCGGCGCTCGCCCAGGACCCCGACTGCCGCATGTGCGCCTGGGGCGGCGGCGGCGAGTTGGGACCGGGCATCAACAACGCACCGACCGCGATAAGGTGGGGCGGGCGCAGGCCTATCTCGACAAGGCGCTGCGTCCTGCGCCGACGGCACCGCGCGAACATGCGCTGATCGAAGCCCTGGCATTGCGCTACAGTCACGCCAGCCAGGCCAGCTCATGGCGCCGCTGTGGCCGAGCGCTGCGGCGGCGAAGGACGACGACAAGCCTGATCACGCTGGACCGCAGCAGACATGGCCTATGCCGGACCGGATGCTGAACCTGGCCCTGGCCTCACCGCAGGACCCCAGGATCTCCTGTCGCTCTGGGCCGGGAGCAGAGATGGTTGCCACGCGCGACGACTGGTGGCCCGCGCCAGCGGCGGGACCAGCGGCCGGTCGCATCAGCGAATGGCGACGATGTGAGCGCGCCCTGGTCAGCACCCGCAGCACGACTCCGGCCTGAACCACGCACCTCATCCGCCGCGATGCCGACGGCGTGGCGCAACACCGTGCGCCGACGCCGACCGTCTGGAAGCGCGCTGGCGCCGACTCCGCCGCACCTCGTGCATGCCGGGGCACATCACCGTCCACGTCGGTCATGCCGATGCGAGTCAGGTCAATCAAGCCGCGGTGGCCGCGACCACAGCCCAGCCCTGATGGACTCAAAGGCAGGGGGTTCACGGTCCAGCAAGGACTTTGGCGCAACCACGATCGGCGCATTTCCCTGTGGTTCGCGGCGGCATTGATGCAGGGTCGCGGTGACCTGACGTTGGAAACGGCACGTGGTCGCCCTGCACGCGCCGCGAAGGCAGGCGCTGTGTCTACGGCAGTACCGGCGCAGTCTGCCGCTCTGGCGCTGATGCGCATGCAGCGCTGGAATGCGGTCTTCGCCAGCGATGCCGGGCCAGTTTGGCCTCGCCCAGGTGCGCGCAGGCCAGCAGGCCCGCGGCGTGGCCTTCGCCGAAGGACAACCCGCAGGCCGTGAAGCGCTCGCGTAGGCCCGATGCGCCGGCGCTGCGATCGTCGGCTTTACGGCCCATTGCACCTCGAACAAAGGGCTGGGACGGACGCTGCGACATGGTCGCCGCCGCCACGGAACTTAGCTGCGTGCCGAGATCGCTGGCAGAGGGGCCGCACCGAGAGCGGCCCTGGCATTAAGCCGTGCGGGAGTCAGGCGCGGACGAAAATGAGCCGCCGATGCTGGCCGCCGGCGACCGCCTCGTCTGGGCGGATAAGCGCGCGCCGATCCGGGCGAATCTCGCGGAGCAGACCTTTCGCGAGACCACCTCGCGGGCAGCCCCACAGCGGCTGGGCGCTTGACGGGTGAGCGCTGAAGCCCAAGGCAGGACCCGCCGAGGCGGGCGCCTTTGCGGCCGCAACTCGATCGGGCCTGGGCCTGGTCGATCCTGGCGCGCGCCCGGTTCGTTAGCGACCCGCCCGCGACATCCCGCGCGCTGACGAGGCCCGTCGACCCATCTCGTGCGCGCGAGGTAAATGACGGCAGCCGCCGACGGCAGCCATCGACCATTTTCGTGGCGGACGGCCGGTCTGCTTCAGACTTGACGTCGCCGAGCATCGTCTCGGAGTCCGTCGACTGCGGTCGTTCGCGGTGGCAACGGACGACAGGCGTTCATTGGGATGAACGGCTGCATCAGAGAGACGCGGCGAACTGCCTGATGCCCGGGTCGCCACGCTCAGGCGCTAGCCGCTATCGAGCGCGCTCGATCACGATCGCGCCGGACTGGCGCGCGCAGTCGCGCCAGACGCCGCGCACAGACCGACCGCGACGGCGCGGCCCGTCGGGGAGTGGGAGCGACAACGTCGTTCCGACTCATCCCACCGACGCTCGTCTGCCGATTGATGACTGCGGGCGGCAAGTAAGTCATTCCGCAGGTCTCCCCGATGAGCACCAATTCCCTTCTGGTCAAAGGACTCAATTCCAGGATCTCGACGCGCGAGTGCTGCGGGGTGCGATTCTCTGTGCTCGAGCAAAGCTGAGACGGGATGAGGTCGTCCTGCCCGCACCAAAAGTCGCTGGCGGGGGACTACCGCGCGGGGGGCTAGCGGCGATATTCTCCTTGCCCGCGAGTTGGGCCCATTCGTCAGAGTACGCGACTCTGAGCGCCGGCCGGCGGAATCGTCAGCCGCATGGAATGATCGGCATGTCACAGACCCGGAAGAACTGCATCAAGTCGCAGCACGCACGCTGGCCCACTATGACCGGAATGCCCAGGGGTATTGGGAAGGCAGCGCGATCACGATGTGCGCCAGAACATCAGGCGCTCTTGCGCGCACATCCGACGTGCCACCGCCATTCACTCTGCTGGACTTCGGGTGTGGTCCAGGACGCGATCTCAGCGCGTTCAAGGCACTCGGGCATCAGGTGGCCGGCCTGGATGGGTCGGCTCAGTTGGACCGCGATCGCGCGCAAGAACAGCGGATGCGAAGTGCTGGTGCAGAACTTTCTGAATTGGACTTGCCCGCAGTCACTTCGACGGCGTGTTCGCCAACGCGGTGCTGTTCCACATCCCGGGCCAGGAGTTGCCACGAGTCCTCAGGCAACTGCACGCGACGCTGAAGCCGGGCGGTGTGCTCTTCAGCTCAAACCCGCGGGGCAACGGCCAGGAGGGCTGGAACGGGGACCGCTATGGCGCCTTTCACGATTGGGAGGCTTGGCGCGACTACATGACCGCTGCCGGATTCGCGGAACCCTGATCACTACTACCGCCCGGCGGGTTTTGCCTCACGAGATGCAGCCCTGGCTCGCGCGAGCGTTTGGCGGAAAGAAGTGCGTTGAGTGCTGGCAGCCTGCAACGCTTTGCAGCGCGAGTGTTGAAGGAGCACCCCATGGAATGCACCCGCCTGCGCCGGACAGCTTACCGGCGCGGTAGCGAACTCACGCAGTCGGCCCAAAAGCGGTGTAAGGCTTCTTCTTCATTGCTGTCGGTCATCGTGAACCGACGGCCAGTAACCACCGCATCCAAGTATCGCCATAGCGGTGACGGCGAAGTCGGACTGGGAGCTGCGTTGCAGTCAGAGTCTGACGAAGCTACGCAGCCAGCATCCATGCATCGCGGATTGCGCGAAGATGCCGTTGATCGGTGCCGCAGCACCCTCCCAGCACGTTCAGTGCAGGCAACGGAATGCGCAGCCGTCGGTAGCGGTCGCCCAAATCGACAGGGTCACCGATATCCAACTCGGTCGCTGCGTCCAACTCAGCGTGGCTGCGGGTCGACGCATTTGCACGGATTCCGCGAATGCGTGCTGTCCAATCACCACCGGCTGCGAGGCAGGCCTCGAAGTGGCTCGGGTGAGCGCAGTTCACCGCGAAGTAAGCCGGCGGTGTATCTGCATCCACCTTCGCCATGGCGTCGCGCAAGGATTCTCCACTCGGCAGGCGACCATCAGTCTCGACGGTGAAGGAGATCGCCACGGGCAAGCCGACCTCCTTGGCTGATCTCGCGATCCCGACAGCTTCGGCGCTGTTGGTCATCGTCACCGCAGCCAGCATATCGACGCCGCCGTCTCGAGGCGCTGCGGCCTGAGGCCGGTGGTACGCCGCCGCGTCGTCGACGCTACTCGGCGCGTCGACCACATAGCCGTCGCCGCGTGGACCGATGATGCCGCTCAGGACCACGGGCCCAGCCAATCTGGGGCGCCACTCCGCGCGAAGCTCGCTCACCAGTCGCACGGCCTCAATGTTGGCTTGCGCCAGTGCCGCCGCGTCATAGCCCAGCAAACTGCCCCAATCGGACGCTGGCACGCCATGTGGGCGTTTCCAGCACAAAGCCCGCGCCGAGGGTGCCGGCGCACAACTCAAGATAGGGGCGGTAGTAGCGTCGCAGGCGCTCTCGTCCGGCATCGTCGTTCAGCAGAACGAACGCGGCGAAGTGCGGCAACTCCAGACCTTCCAGGTACACGAGAGTCGTCTCGAGACCGCCGTCGCTGGAGGAAGAGGCCACCGGCGAGTTGAGGAAGCAACGCGGTCGTCATGTTTCACACCCCGGTCATTCTTGCGCGTCATGGAAGGCCGTGCAATTGCCATCGAGGGCCGTGCGTGCGTGGAAGAGCTACATGGTTGCCGCTTGCGCGTTGGCTGCATCCGAACGCCTGAGCTGAGCAATCAGCGCGTGCCGCGTTGACAGATTCAGCCCAGGTTGCGGTCTCATAGACGTCGACCTGCAGAAAGGCACGGCGAATGAAGACGAACTGGCGCAAGGCATCGGTGCCAGCGTTGGCCTTCTCATAGAGCCGCCGTTGCTGGTGCGTCAGCAGCGGAGCGCAGGTGGCATCAAGTCCAACGTCCTGTGCCATCACTGCGTCGACCGCCAGCGCGGCCAGGACGAATGCGACGGCAACCTCTGGCCAGGCGAAGTGAAAGACGGCTGTTTCTCATGTTCAGTCTCCGGTGACAGTCAGTTGAAAGTCTCGGCAGCCGGTTGGGCTCAGCGGGCGGTGGACGCCACCAGAACTGCCGGGGCGGTGGGGTACGCATAGTCGGCGATCAGGTCGTGATCGTGCCGAAGGTGACGACAATCGCGGCGACGAGGGCGGCGGCGCGGGTCTTGATCGAGGTGTTCATCGGATCCTCCTTCAGGTGTGCACCGTGGTGCGTTGCTGGCGAAGCGGACTGTCGGCCCAGCCCCGTTTCAAGTCCTTGAGCCGCCTGAATTCAGGGCTGAAACGCGACCTTCTGAATCGAGATTCCGGGCGTAAAGTGGGCACGCGCGTCCGCTGCACATAGGGACCAACTTGTGACTCCCTGCCAATTCGATCACTTCGAGATCCGGCCAACCGAGCGCCGGTTGCTGATCGATGGGCACTCAGCACCGCTGGGGGCGCGCGCCTTTGACGTGCTGTTGGCGCTGGTCGAACGGCGCGACCGGACAGTCACGAAGAACGAGCTGCTTGACCTGGTCTGGCACGGGCTGGTTGTGGAAGAGAACAACCTGCAGGTGCAGATCAGCACCTTGCGCAAGGTCCTCGGTCAGGATGCCATTGCGACCATCCCCGGGCAGGGATACCGCTTTACGCTACAGGCTGAGGAGGCTGAGGCGTCGTCCTTGCCCCCGATTGCCGGTGCGGGATACCGGTTCACACGTGCAATCGGGTCCGCTCACTCAGCTGCGCTTGAGCCGAACGCAGACGCGGCGAGAGCAGCCCCACCGCCGCCGAGCGAGCCCATGCAAAGCATGGATTCCGACGCATCTCGCACGGAAGTGCTCGCCGCCGCTGTGCCGGCCAAGCCTGGTTTCCGTTGGCTCTGGTACCGCGGCACGCGGCGTTGGAGTGCTGCCGCACTCGCCATCGCTGTTCTGCTGTTGGTTCTGGGCGGCGGCATCTTCTGGCGCCACGAACACAAGACCGCGCCGCCGTCGGCCGCTGCCCCATTGCCCGCAACAACGGCCGCTGACGCACGGCCCCCGATGGCGAGCACATCCAACATGCTTCCGGACAGGCCTTCCCTTGCGGTCCTGCCATTCGACACCCGGCAGTTCGGAGAACAGTTACTTCGCCGATGGCATGACCGACGACATCATCACGGATCTTTCAAGCTCTCCGGAATCCTGGTCGTTGCGCGCAACTCCAGTTCGACCTACAAGGGCAAGTCCGTGAAGGTGCAGCAGGTGGCCAAGGAACTTGGCGTGCGCTACGTGTTGGAGGGAAGTGTCAGGCGCGAGGGTGACACCGTTCGCATCAATGCGCAGCTCGTCGACGCGCTCGGTGGCCAGCACCTCTGGGCGGAGCGCTACGACGGGTCGATCCGGGACGTCTTCGCGCTGCAGGACAAAGTCATCGGGCAAATCGTCGCCGCGCTTGCGGTGAACCTCACTCATGACGAACAGACGAGAGTTGGACTTGTCGAGACCCGAAACCCGCAAGCCTACGATGCGGTGCTGCGGGGCTGGGCACACTATCGGCAGGGCTCCGAGGATGAAACCAAGAAGGCGATCGCACTGTTCGAGCAGGCGATCGCGCTCGACCCCGAGTACGCGCGAGCACATGCCGCCGTGGCGGCGGCGTCCTGGCGGATCGTCCAATCCTACTGGGAGTCAACCACCCAGGGCGGATACCAGCGCGCGTTTGACCGCATGCAAGCGGCGCTCGCGCAAGGCGATGCGGCAACCCAATGCGCTGGCTCACGCCGTGTCGGCCGAGGTCCTCGCGAAGCAGGGGCGCTACGCGGAGGCCTTCACCGAGATTGGCAAGCGCCATGGCGCTTGCCCCGAACGATCCCGACAACTACCTCAGCAAGGCGCGCATCCTCAATGCAACGGGGCGGGCGGCGGAGGCCGAGGAGTCGGTGCGCTGGGCGATGCGGCTCGATCCCCTGTATTCGCCGGACTATCTGCGCACGCTCGCGATGTCGCTTTTCCACCAGCAACGTTACGAGGAGGCGGTCGGGACCCTCGAGAGACTCTTGGCACTGAAAACCGATGTCGCGGACGACTACGTCACACTGATTGCGAGCCTTGGACATCTTGGACGCAAGAGCGGCATCCCCGAGGCCATCAAGACATTCAATCAATTGAGCGTGGCGGCGGGTCATCAACAGCATTACCGTCCAGATGTTCTGGAGGCTGGTGGTGGTACGGCGACATCTTCAACTACGATCCGGCATACCGCGACCGGCTGATGGAGGGCCTGCGCAAGGCTGGTGTTCCGGAGGGCGCGGGAACCGATATACCCTTCGAGAAATATCGCGCGTCTGATGCACAAGAGCGAGCGGTTATTACGACGTTACCGGCGCCACCACGATCGATCTCAAGCAAGCAAAGACGCTGCACGACCGCGGCGTCAAATTTGTGGATGTGCGCGCTGCCAAGGGCTTCGCCAGCGGCCATGTTCCAGGCGCGTTCAACCTTGACGTCGCCACCGAATTGTCACGGGACAGCCTGTCGCGCATCGTCGGCAAGGACGAGGAATTCGTCCTGTCCTGTCACGGCAAGACCTGCCCCGACTCGGCCTATGCCAGCGCCAAGGCCGTGATGTGGGGTTTCAAGCGGGTGTACTACTTTTGCCGCGGGCTTCCCCGCCTGGCAAGAAGCCGGATGCCCGGCTGGGTCGGGGAGGTGTCGCCGAAAGGCGAATTGGTCGCTGACGGAGATAAGGTTTGCGTTGCTTTGCGAGAACAAGCAGATTGATGAAGCGTTCGGACCGCGACTCAGTCTTGACGAACTTCTGTGAGTGCGACTCGGTCGGTGATCATGACGCCTTAACCCTCTCCATCAAGCGGACGTCCTCCAGCAGGCTACGCCTGCTTTCCAGCCACCGCCTATGTCAAACGTTTAGGCAGCAGCTTGAGAACCACCATGTCGAATCTCCCTAAGCTGCTAGTGACCTGCCAAAGTTCGTTGGTCCTTTCGACGCACACAAGTTGCAAGCTGAAGGCTGTGACGTTCTCTTTGCTTCTTATCCGCAGGGACCGTCATCCACCAACACAAGCACGCCACTGAAAACGTTGGGATCATCACCAAAGGTAGCCTGCTGCTTACGCTGGCCGGGAATACATCAAGGTTCGATGTTGGTGAGTGGTATCACGTTCCAGCCAACGCAGGAGCATGCGGCCAAGTTCGAAGTTGAATCGTCAGAAATCGAGTTCTGGTTCCCACAGGGCTTAATCCGTCATGGAAGAACTGCGAGTCAGACCAACTCCGTCGAGTTTCAGTGAATCGGAACTTTCGTTCAGTTTTGAACCGATGCGCGCTGCGTGGGGTCCCGGTGGCGGCGCGGCTACGCGCGACGATCGGGGCCAGGACGACTCCCCATCTGCGCCATCCGCGCTGGCCCGCCGAATACGCGACGTTCGTGGACAGCTGGATCCGGCCAGTTTCTGCCGGTCGCGAGCGTCAGCAATCTGGAAGACTGCGTTCAAGCTCGCGGCGCAACCCCTATTCCTGAGACGGCCGCGTAGCGCGGAAGCGGCGAGTCACAGCAGGCAGCCGGGTGGCCAGCATCGCTGACGGTCGCAGCCCGTCGTGTCCATTGCTGGAATGACGTCGAAGAAGCCCCTCGCCGACCGCGGAAGTGGCCTAAAGACGCAGCTGATGCAGGCCGGCGCAATCGAATCGATTTTCGCGTCACTGACAAGAACGTCCACTGCCGCACCGCCCATGGGGCGCACATTTCGGAGGACCTGGGTCGGATTTGCTTTGGCGACGGCTTCAGTGAATCTCGTCGATCGGATTGATTCCGCGCCTTCCTTCTTCCGGCGTCATCGATCTGAAGCTGTAACGAGGGGGAGATCGTCGGCAACGCCGGCGTGTCCGGCAATGGTCGCCCCTGAGTTCGGCCCGAACTCGTCGCAGGTGATGAAGGCGCTAAACGACACCGGGTGTCTGGGATAAATCCGGGGACAAATCTGGGGAAGCGACAGAGGTGACGCAGGGGCTTGTTTCCCCTCGTAGAGACGCCCCGTGGCTATCCCCAGGTTCCCCGGGAGCTTAGGTTCGAGTCCCATCAGCCACCCCAAACCAGCCCTTGCGTCTGCGCCTCTCCCGAGGCGCGCCGCGCTGTTCAGCCGCCGGCGAGCAGCCCGGCGCTGACCGCGGCGATCGTCAGCACGAGCGCGAGCCAGAGCAAACGTCCCCACGTGATTCGACCTCGTCGGCGTCGTCGCCGGCGAGTGCGCAGGGCCGAAAGGGTCGAGTCGGGGAACTGCATCCCGAAACGATAGTGCATGGCGTCGCCGCGCGTGCATCCCTCGTGCGGACGAACTGCGCCGAACGCGTCAATCTTCCACGGTCGCGCAGGCGCTCTCGCGCGCGGAGCGCGGGTCAGGGTTTGTCGTGACGGTGGAAGATCGGCAGATCGAGCGGGCTCGTCTTTGCAGGCGTGTCCTGCTCTTTGGGAACGTCGCCGCGCAGCTTGGCGATCAAGCGCTGACGCTCGGCTTCGCTGGGCCTTGGCCTTCGCGGGATCGACGGTGCGCGGCACCGCCGGCGTCAGGTCGCCGCCTTGCGCGGGTGAAATGGCTGCACAAACGATTCCTGCCAGCAGCCAAGGCAGCATGCGTGCGGTGGTCATGGCCGATGGATAATCGGCAGATGCGGGCGAGGCCTGTAGCCTCTTGTTACCGGTTCACCGTGGCGAAATTCCGGGGAACGGGCCGCTCGCGCGCTCGTCGGTCAGGACGACGATCGATTGCGCGTCGTCGACGGAACGGCACCGTTCTGTGCGTTCGTCGGCGTAGAGCGCTTCAGCGACGGCCTCGGGCAGCATCAGGCGCCAGCGTGGGCTCGTCGCCATGCCGTCGACGGTGTGCCTCGCCGCCATCGGGTCGAGATCGGGATCGAGCTCGAGCATGCGCCTGGCGCAGCGATGCACCCACGCGCTGGTGGAGTTGACGTAGGGAAGCGACTGCGCCGGCCTCGTCGAGGCGTTGCGGCTCAGTGGTCATCGACCATGCGCGAGCGACACGGGCGAGAGCCTACGGTTGCGCGTCCGTCGCGCGTCGCTTCCGTCGGGCGGACGTTCGCCCGGGCCGTGCGGAAATTCCGCGCGACGTGCGCGCCGATGGATCAGCGCGTTGATCATGACCAGCTTGCCGCGCACCGGTGCGGCTGCCCATGCGCGCATAGGCCGCCGGCAGCTCGCGCATCGGCAGGCGCTGGTCGATCACCGGCTTGACCTTGCCTTCGGCGTACCAGCGCGCGAGCTCGGCGAGCAGCCGGCGGCGTTGGCCTTCGGCTCGCGGCGCGCGAACTCGCCCCAGAACACGCCGACGATCGACGCGCCCTTCGAGCAGCGCCAGGTTCAGCGGCAGCGACGGGATCGTCCCTGCGCGAAGCCGACGACGAGGTAGCGGCCGCGCCAGGCGATCGAGCGGAACACCGGCTCGGCGAGATCGCCGCCGACCGGGTCGTAGACGACGTCGGGACCCTTGCCGTCGGTGAGCTGCTTCAGCTCGTCGCGGATGTTGCGGCTGCGCGTAGTTGATCGTCGCGTCGGCGCCGATCGAGCGGCAGAAATCGGCACTTCTCGTCGCTCGATGCGGCAGCGATGACGCGCGCGCCGAGGACCTTGCCGATCTGGATCGCCGCGGTGCCGACGCCGCCGGCAGCGCCGAGGACGAGCAGCGTCTCGCCGGCTCTTGAGCTGGGCGCGATCGATCAGCGCGTGGTGGGTCGTGCCGTAGGTCAGGATGAACGCCGCGGCGTCGTCGAAGGCGAAGCCCGGCGGCAGCGGCATCACGCAGCCGCGGCGTCGACGACGGCATGCGTGCGAAGCCGCCGGTGCAGCCGAATGCGGCGACCGGCGTCGCCGACCTTCAGATGCGTGACGCCTTCGCCCACGGCCTCGACCGTCGCCGGCGTATTCGGAGCCCGGCACGAACGGCAGGCGGCGGCTTGAACTGGTACTTGTTCTGGACGATCAGGAGGTCAGGGAAGTTCGAGGCTCGCGGCGCGGATCGCGATCGCGCACCTGGCCCGCCTTCGGCACCGGGCGTCGGCAGCTCCTTCCATTGCAGCGCCTCGACGCCGATCGGGTTCTCGCAGAGCCATGCATGCATGGTCGGACCTCTTCGAGTCAGTCGATCGCGCACTCGAGGCGGCGCTCGCGACGATGATACGCAGCGCGCGCGCCGGAGCTCGGCGCACGAGGCGACTGCCTACAATCGTTCGCGATGCGCATCCTCATCGCCAACGACGACGGCTACCTCGCGCCCCGGACTGGCCGCGCTCGTCGCAGGCGTGCGACGGCCTGCGGCGAGCTCGAGGTCGTCGCGCCCGAGCAGAACGCGAGCGGGACCTCGAACTCGCTCACGCTCGAACCGCGGCCTCTCGGTCTACACGCGCGGCCAACGGCTATCGCTACATCAACGGCACGCCTTCGGACTGCGTCCACCTCGCGCTCTCCGGGCTGCTCGAGCAGCGGCCCGATCTCGTCGTCTCCGGCATCAACCAGGGCGCGAACATGGGCGACGACACGCTCTATTCGGGCACCGTCGCCGCGGCCATGGAAGGCTTCCTGTTCGGCATTCCGGCGATCGCCTTCTCGCAGGTGCAAAAGGGCTGGGACGAGCTCGACGCGGCGGCGCCGGGTCGCGCGCAGCGTCATCGAGCACGTGCTGCGCGATCCGCCGGCGGCGCACGCACCTACCTGCTCAACGTCAACATCCCGAACCGTGCCGATGCCGACACGCTGCCGCGCCGCATCACCCGCCTCGGCCGGCGCCACGCGAGCGAGCCGGTGATCCGCCAGGTGAGCCCGCGCGGCGACACGCTGTACTGGATCGGCCCGGCCGGCGATGCGCGCGAGGCCGGGCCCGGGCACCGACTTCCACGCCACCAGCGAACGGCGAGATCTCGATCACGCCGCTGCACGTCGACCTCACCGATCACGCGACGCCTGCCGGGCTGGCGGCGACTGGGCCAGCAGGGCCGGCTGATGACGGCGACGAGCGGCCGGCGCGCAAGTTTCCGCTCGCGCTCGGTCGCTGCCGGCGTACGCTGGCAGGCGACCGGCGAGCGCCGCGCAGCGTCACCGTGCTGCGGCCGCAGCGCCACGCTCGCCGCGCGCCCATGCCGATGCGCGTCGGCGCGACCGGCCGTCGGGCCTCGGCCTCGACTCGGCCGATGTCCGCAGGCGCATGGTCGCAGCGTCTTCGCGCGAAGGCGGCATCCTCGAGCCGCGCGTGCTCGCGGCGTTCGCGCGCGGTGCCGCGCCATCTGTTCGTCGACGCCGCGCTGGCGACCGCAGGCCTACGAAGACACCAGCCTGCCGATCGGCCACGGCCAGACGATCTCGAAGCCTTCGGTCGTCGGCGCGCATGCTCGAGCTGCTGTTCGGTGGCGCGAATGCGGCGCCGCTCGGGCGACCTCGGCGCCGTGCTCGAGATCGGCACCGGATGCGGCTATCAGGCGGCGCTCCTGGCCGAGGTCGGCGCAGCGCGTCGATCTCGGTCGAGCGGCTGAAGGCCCTGCACGACAAGGCGCGGGAGCTGCTCGCGCCGATGCGCGCGACGCCGGCTCAGCCTGGTGTTCGGCGACGGCATGCTCGGCCATCCGCCCGGGCGCGCCCTACGACAGCATCATCGCTGCGGCCGGCGGGTCGGCGATGCCCGAGGCGTGGCTCGAGCAGCTGGCCGTCGGCGGGCGGCTGGTCTCGCCGGTCGCAGCAGTCCGGCGGGCGGGCAGGCGCTGGTGGTGGTCGACCGGCGCGAGGACGGCTACGACCGGCAGCGTCCACGAGGCGGTGCAGCTTCGTCCCCTTAAAATCCGGGCTTTCCGCGATGAAGCATCGAAACGGATCCAATGCGCCGTGATCGAGGCCTCGGCGTCGCGCCGAGCGCTGCGGCTCGTGGCCTTCGCCGCGGCGGCACTCGCTCTCTTCGGCTGCACGCAGCACGCCGAATCGCGCGCCGGTCGAGGACCGCGATGGCCGACGCCGCGCGCGACCGTCGCCGCCGCCAGCCCGGCCGTGAGCCCGGCGCCGACGACCAGCTGTCGAGCCGGCCAAGCCGCCGGTGGCGACGGCAACAGCGCGCAAGCCCGGCTACTACACCGTCAAGCCCGGCGACACGCTGATCCGGATCGGCCTCGACACCGGCCAGAACTGGAAAGACCTGGTGCGCTGGAACAACCTCGGTCAACCCGAACCTGATCGAGGTCGGGCAGGTCGTTGCGCATCGTCGCGCCCGGCGTCGACCCGGCCGCGGCGACGAGCGCGGCCGGTGACCATCGACGCGGGTCGAGCCCCGGCCGCTCGATCCGCGCGCCGGCGCCTCGGCGCGCCGCGGCGTCAGGCGTCGGCGTCGGCCACGACCGCGGCAACGGCGGCGACAGCGACGCCCGCGCCTGCGCCGGCGCCCGCAGCGGCGGCCGCGCCGCGCGACGGCGACGACGACATCACCTGGGCCTGGCCGGCGGCGGCGCCGGTCGTCGACGCCGTTCGACGAGGCGCGCAGCAAGGGCCTGGTCTTTCGCGGCAAGGCGGGCGACCCGGTGCTCGCCGCTGCCGACGGCCGCGTCGTCTATGCCGGCTCGGGCCTGCGCGGCTACGGCAACCTGGTCATCCTCAAGCACAGCGCGACCTACCTCACGGCCTACGCCCACAACCAGACGCTTGCTGGTCAAGGACGACCAGGCCGTCAAGCGCGGCCAGAAGATCGCCGAGATGGGCTCGACCGACGCCGACAGCGTGCAGCTGCACTTCGAGATCCGCAAGCAGGGCAAGCCGATCGATCCGGCGCGCCTGCTGCCGGCGCGCTAGCCGCCGATGGCCGTACCGGCGCACGCATGTCGCCGTGCCGGTCCTCGCCTTCGACATCGAGACGATCCCCGACGTCGCCGGGCTGCGCAGCTTCTGCGCGGCGCCGACGCCGGCGTCGAGCGACGCGGAGGTCTACGCCGCCGAGATCGCCGACCGCGCCGCGCGCAACAAGAGCGACTTCATGCCGCTCGTACCTGCAGCGCGTGCTCGTCATCTAGCTGCGTGTTCCGCAACGCCGAGGGCCTGCGGGTGCACTCGTTCGTCGACCGCGAGCGCGACGGCGCGAGCGAGGAAGGCCGAGTCATCCAGTCGTTCTTCAACCGGATCGACGCGCACCGACCGCAGCTCGTCAGCTGGAACGGCGGCGGCTTCGACCTGCCGGTGCTGCAGCTACCGCGGCATGCGCCACGGCGTCGTCGCCGGCACGCTACTGGGACATGGGCGATGACGACCGCGAGTACCGCTACAACAACTACATCAGCCGCTACCACCTGCGCCACCTCGACCTGATGGACCTGCTGGCGATGTACCAGTCGCGCGCCAACGCGCCGCTCGACGCGATGGCCAAGCTGTGCGGCTTTCCCGGCAAGCTCGGCATGGACGGCATCGCAGGTCTACGGCGCCTACCTCGAAGGGCAGGCGCGACGAGATCCGGCGCTACTGCGAGACCGACGCGATGAACACCTACCTGCTGTAGTGCCGCTTCGAGAAGATGCGCGGCGGCCTCGACGAGAGCCGGCTATCGGCGCGAGATCGCCCTGGCGCGCGAGACGGTCGGCGGGCTCGAGCGAGCCGCACTGGGCCGAGTACCTCGCGGCCTGGCCGGCCGAGGCTTCGGCGCGCTGCGCCTGCGTCGGCGCCGCACCGCCGGTCGCCGCCGCGGCGGATCCGACGTCGCCGCCGACGACGCCGAGTCCCGGCCGCACCTGGCGTCCGCTCGCCGGAACGAGGTCGAGCCACGCCCGGGCCTCGAGACGACCGAGCGTCTACATCGACTCTTCGAGCATCCGCGACGTAGTCGTCGCGCGTCGCCAGGCGCGGATTGGTCTTGTGGCAGTGGTCGGCCATCGCGCCGTCGATGATCCGCTCGAACATGCGCGCGGTCGACGCCGAGCGCGGCCAGCCCCGACGGCAGGCCGAGGCGCGCGTTCATCGTCGCGGATCGCCTCGGCGACCGTCGGTCCGCTGCCGTCGTCGCTCGGCGCGCAGGCCCATCGCGTGCGCCATCCGCTCGAGGCGCCGCTCCTTGACGCATCGATTCGGCGCGCTGGCGTTGAACTGCACCACCGCCGGCAGGAACATCGCGTTCAGGCGTGCCGTGGTGCAGCTTCGGGTTGGCGCCGCCGAGGCTGTGGCTCAGGCTGTGCACGCAGCCGAGCCCCTTCTGGAACGCCATCGCGCCCTGCATGCTCGCGCTCATCATGTTGCCAGCGCGCCTCGCGGTCGCTGCCGTCGCGCGTCGCGCGCTCGATGTTGGCACCAGGCGCGCTCGAGGCCGTCGAGGCGCGATGCCGTCGGCGGGCGGATTGACGGCCGGCGCCATGAAGGTCTCCATGCAATGCGCGATCGCGTCCATGCCGGTCGCGGCGGTGAGCAGCGGCGGCAGGCCGAGCGTCAGCTCGGGGTCGCAGATCGCGGTCTTGGGCACCAGGTGCCAGCTGTGGAAGCCGAGCTTCCGGCCGTCGTCGACGATGACGATCGCGCCGCGCGCGACTTCGCTGCCGGTGCCGGCGGTGGTCGGCACGGCGATCAGCGGCGCGACGCGCTCGCTGATCTTCGCGGCTGCCGCCTTCGATCGTCGCGTAGGTCGTCGAGCGGCCCGTCGTGGGTGGCGGCGATGGCGACGCCCTTGGCGAGGTCGATGCTCGAGCCGCCGCCGATCGCGACCAGGCCGTCGCAGCCGTTCGCTGCGATAGAGCGTCGACGGCGGCGCGGACGGCGCGCTCGGTCGGGTTCGACGGCGTCGCGTCGAACACCGCGTGCGGCCGTGCCGCCGAGCGCGGCCAGCGCGCGGTCGAGCAGGCCGGCGCGCGCGCACGCCGGCGTCGGTGACGACCAGCGGCTTCGCGATGCCGCGCGCGCTCGAGCTCCTGCGGCAGCAGCGCGAGCGCGCCGAAGTCGAGCTGGACCTGGGTGATGTAGTTGATCAGGGCCATGCGCTCAGTCTGGCACACTGCCGCGCGCAGCGCGCCCACCGTCGCCATGCGAACGTTCCGACTTCCGATTCTTCGAGCGCCTGCGCGTGCGCTGGGCCGAGATCGACGCGCAGCAGATCGTCTTCAACGCCCACTACCTGATGTACTTCGACACCGCCGTCGCCGGCTACTGGCGCGCGCTCGGCGATGCCGTACGCACGCGACGATGGAAGCGCTGCGGCGGCGACCTGTTCGTGCGCAAGGCGACGCTCGAGTACCTGGGCTCGGCGCGTCTACGACGACGTCCTCGACGATCGGCCTGCGCTGCGCGCGGATCGGCAACTCGTCGATTCGCGTTCGTCGCCGGCGCGTTCCGCCAGGAGCAGCTGCTCGTCAGCGGCGAGCTGATCTACGTCTTCGCCGATCCCGACGGGCAAGGCGCCGCGTGCCGGTGCCGCGCCGAGCTGCGCGAGCTGTTCGAGAGCTTCGAGGCCGGCGAGCCGATGGTCGACGTGCGCGTCGGCAGCTGGCGCGAGCTCGAGGCGGCCGCGCGGCCGATCCGCGCCGAGGTCTTCATCGCCGAGCAGAAGATCCCGGCCGAGATGGAGTGGGACGACGCCGACGCCGACGCCGTCCATGCCGTCGCCTTCAACCGGCTCGGCCGCGCGCTCGGCACCGGCCGGATGCTCGAGCACGTTCCCGGCGTCGCCAAGATCGGCCGGATGGCGGTGGCGGCGAGCTCGCGGCACAGCGGCGTCGGCCGCGCCGTCCTCGACGCGCTGCTCGACGCGGCGCGGGCGCGCGGCGACCGCGAGGCGGTGCTGCACGCGCAGCTCGGCGCGGCGCCGTTCTACGAGCGCGCCGGCTTCGTGCGCCGCGGGCCCGAGTTCGACGAGGCGGGCATCGCCCACGTCGAGATGCTGCGCGTGCTCTGACGCGTCGCGCTAGCGCTCAGTGCGGCGGCTGCGAACGCCTCGACGTGGCGCGCGCCTTCGATGCAGCGCGCGACGAGGGTGCGCAGCGGCGGCGATCGCCGGCCTCGATGCCCAGCGTCGATGCCGCGACTCGCCGCCGCGCTGCCGCGCCGGCAGCGCATAGGTTTCCATCCAGGTCTGCGCGCTCGGCCGTCGTCGCGGATCAGAAGGCGCGCCTGCAAGCCCGGGCCAGCTCGCCGCGAGCGCACCGCTGCATCGCGTCGACCGCGGCGCGCGCGGCGGCGACGCGGTGCCGCGCGCACGCGGTACCAGACGAACAGCTCGCGCACGGCGCGTCGCGATCGTCGAGCCAGGCGTCGCTCGGCGTCGAGCGGCACCGGGTAGGGCAGCGGCGCGCGGCGAAGCAGCGGTCCGTCGCGCCGCTGCCCAGGCGCAGCTCGCCGCGCCGAGCGCGGCGAGGCGCACCTCGACGAGCGCGCTGCCGCCCGCGCCGCTCGGGTGCGGCGCGGCGTTGGCGACGGTGCCTGCGGGCTTCGCCGGCGTCGCCGCGCGCGAACACGTCCTGCCCGGCGATCGGCAGCGACGTCGCAGTCGAACAGGAAGGTGCGGCGCTTGGTCGTGCCGCGGTACTGGCTGCGCGCGACGACCTCCTGGCCCGGGTAGCAGCCCTTCTGGAAATCGACGCCGCCGACGAGCTCGAAGTTGACCATCTGCGGAACGAAGCGGTCGACCGTCGCGGCCTCGATCGTGACGATGCCGCTCTCGCACCTCGAGCCAGCGCCAGGTGTCGAGCGGTCATCGCCGGCGCGGCGCCGACGTCGGCCTCGCTGCCGGCCGGCGCGGCGAGCAGCGCGCGCTGCAGTCCGGCGGCGTCGGGCAGGCGGATCAGCGCGGCAGCGCCGTGCGTCGCGCGTCTCCCAGACGGCGACGTCGCCGAGCATCGCGCGTCGCGCCGTGCCGGCGACGCCGACCAGCGCGACCTCGGCGCTCGCGTCGCTCAGCTTGCACTTGCGCGCGCAGGACGAACATCGACAGGCGCTTCAGCGTCGGCGCGAGCAGCGCCGGCCGGGCACGACGAGCAGGAACTCGTCGTGCCGCTGGCCGCCAGACGATGAAGCTCGCCTGCAGCCGGCCCTTGGCCGAGCAGAAGCCGGCGAGCCGCGCGCGCGCCGGCGCCGAGGCTGAGCGACGTCGTTGGTGAGCTGGCTCTGCAGGAAGCTCGCGGCGTCGGCGCCGCGGCGCGCGAATCACGCCACGGTCGGCGAGCCGGCAGACGCCGCTCGATCGAGATCGTCGGCGAGGCATGCGCCCATTATCATCAGCCGCCATGACTGCGAGGTCACGGGTTTGACGCCTGACGCGCGAGGTCTGATCGCGGTCGATGAGACTGCTGCGCGCTTCGCTGGTCCTCGTCGCTGCTCGCGGCGGCGGCAGCGGCGGTCTCGGCCTGGTGGTGGCTGACACCGCCCGCTGCCGCTCGCCGCGCGAGACCGTCGAGGTGTCGATCGAGCCCGGCACAGACGCCGCGCGAGATCGCCGAGGCCTGGGTGCGGGCGGGCGTGCAGACGTCGCCGCTGCTGCTCTACGAATGGTTCCGCTGGTCGGGACAGGCGCGCACAGATCCGCGCCGGCAGCTACGAGATCGGCGCGCGGCACGACACCGATCGCGCCTGCTCGACAAGATGGTGCGCGGCGACGAGACGCTCGCCGCCGTCGCGCTTCGATCGAAGGCTGGACCTTCCGCCAGATCCGCGCCGAGCTGGCGCAAGCGCCGAGTCGCTCAAGCCGACCACCGCGACGACTGAGCGATGGCGAGCTGATGGCCGCGCTCGGCGCGCGCCGGCGTCTCGCCGGAAGGGCGGTTCCACCCCGACACCTACGCCTACAGCAAGGGCTCGAGCGACCTCGCGCGTGCTGAAGCGCGCGCACCGCGCGATGGCAGCAGCGTCTCGCCGAGGCGTGGCAGCGAGCGCGACCCGGCGACGCCGCTGCAGAGCGCCGACGAGGCGCTGACGCTGGCGTCGATCGTCGAGAAGGAGACCGGCGTCGCCGCCGACCGCGGCCGCGTCGCCGGCGTGTTCGTCAACCGGCTGCGCGCTCGGCATGCCGCTGCAGACCGACCCGACCGTGATCTACGGCCTCGGCGCCGCCTTCGACGGCAACCTGCAGCAAGCGCGACCTGCTCGCCGACGCGCCCTACAACACCTACACGCGCACCGGCCTGCCGCCGACGCCGATCGCGATGCCCGGCACGGCGTCGCTGCTCGCCGCGGTGCGGCCCGAGCCGACCAAGGCGCTCTACTTCGTCGCCCGCGGCGACGGCAGCAGCGAGTTCAGCGAGACGCTGGCCGAGCACAATCGCGCCGTCAACCGATACCAACGCAAGGCGTCAGCGCCAGTGACGCGGCCGATTCATCACCTTCGAAGGCATCGACGGCGCCGGCAAGTCGACCCACATCGCGCCGCTCGCCGAGCGGCTGCGCGCGCCGGGCGCGAACGTCGTCTGCACGCGCGAGCCGGGCGGCACGCCGCTCGCCGAGCGGCTGCGCGAGCTGCGTGCTGCACGACGCCGATGGACGCGCATCGCCGAGACGCTGCTCGTGTTCGCCGCGCGCCGCGACCACATCGAGCGCGTGATCGCGCCGGCGCTCGGCGCGCGGCGACGACGGTGCTGTGCGACCGCTTCACCGACGCGACCTTCGCCTACCAGGGCGCCGGGCGCGGCCAGGACGAGCGCGTGCTGCGATCGCTCGAAGACTGCGGTGCAGCGAGGGCCTGCAGCCCGACCTGACGCTCTGGTTCGACGTCGACGCCCGCGCTCGCGGCGCGCGCCGCGCCGAGGCGCGCGCCGCCGACCGCTTCGAGGCCGAGGACCTCGCCTTCTTCGAGCGCGTTCGCGCCGGGCTACGCTGGCGCGCATGCGCGCGGCGCCGGGGCGCATCGTCCGCATCGACAGCGCGCGCGACCAGCGCGACGTGCAGCGCGCAGATCGACGCTGCGTCGCTCGCTCGAGGCGCGCTGCGATGAGCACGCGCCGCGCGACGACCCGAGCGGATCGAGGCGGCGCCGACGGCGGCGCGCCGGCTTGCCGTGCTGGCGAGCCGCGCCGCCGCGCTCGCGACGCCAGCATGCGCCACGCGCTGCTGATCCACGGGCCGGGCAGCGTCGGCCAGTTCGAGCTCGCGCTCGGCGCTCGCGCAGGGCTGGCTGTGCGAGGCGACCGAGCTCGCCGCTCCGCCGATCGGCCCTGCGGTCGCTGCGCGAGCTGCCGGCTGCGTCGCGGCGCGCTCGCATCCGGACCTGCTGGTGCTCGTGCCCGAGGCGCTGCGCGAAGTCGCTCGGCTGGGAGCCGGGCGGCAGCGAGGCGAGGAGGGCGGCGAGGGCGGCGGCAAGCGCAAGCCGAGCAAGGACATCCGCGTCGAGGCGGTGCGCGCGGCGATCGCCTTCGCGCACGACGACCTCGGCGCGCGGACGCGGCAAGGTGGTCGTCATCCACCCGGCCGAGCGGATGAACGACATCGCGGCGAACGCGTTCCTGAAGACGCTCGAGGAGCCGGCCGGCGATGCCCGCTTCGTGCTCTGCTCGGCCGCGCCCGACGGCTTGCTGCCGACGATCCGCAGCCGCTGCCAGGCGATCGTGCTGGCCGTGCCGCCAGCGCGGATCGCCGAGAGCCTGGCTGCGCGGCGCAGGGCGTCGCGCGAGCCGGCGGTGCTGCTCGCCGGCAGCGGCGGCCAGCCGCAGGACGGCGCTCGAGCTGCGCCGAGCGCGGCGTCGACGCCGCCGCATGGCTCGCGCTGCCGCGGCCGGATCGCCGCGCGGCGACGCGGCCGCGCTGCAGGGCTGGCCGCTGCCGCTCGCGGTCGACGCGCTGCAGAAGCTCTGCCACGACGCGCCAGCGCTCGCCTGCGGCGGCGCAGCTCGCTACTTCCCGCGCGACGTGCCTCGCCAGCGGCGCCGGACTCGCTCGCGCTGCTGCGCTGGTCGCGCGAGCTGGCGCGCGTCGCGCGCGACGCCGAGCACCCCTGGAGCGGCCGATCTGGCGCTCGAAAGCCTGGTCGAGCAGGGCCGGGAAGCGTTGCAAACGCCGCGTTCGGGCGGCCGCTGGGCGAGGCTTGTCGCTACACTCGCCGCGATGAACCAGCCGGCCGCTCGTCCGCCGCGCCGAGTGCGCCTGAGCGTGCCGGCGCCGGCGGCGGCGCGGCCGAGCGTCATCCAGCTTGTCTTCCGCGAGCGTGGCGCGCTCTACGCCGCCTACATGCCGATGTTCAGCGAGGGCGGCATCTTCGTGCCGACCACGCGCGACTACAAGCTCGGCGAGGACATCTACCTGCTGCTCGTCGCTGCCCGACGACCCGCAGCGCTATCCGGTCGCGGGCAAGGTCGGCTGGATCACGCCGGCCAATGCCTCGGGCGGCCGGACCCAGGGCGTCGGCGTGCGCTTCCCGACCGACGAGAAGAGCCGCGCCGCTGCGCGCGCGGATCGAGGAAGCGCTCGGCACCTCGATCTCGTCGGTCAAGCCCACGCAGACGATCTGACGCGCGGCGCGAGCGGCGTGCGTCCGGTCGCCGGCGACCGGCCGCACCGCACGGAGCATCGCCAGTGTTCGTCGATTCGCACTGCCACCTGAGCTCGCCCGAGCTGCCGGCGCAGCTGCCGGAGATCCGCGCAGCGATGCGCGCGGCCGGCGTCGACCGGGCGCTGTGCATCTGCACGACGCTCGACGAGTTCGACGCAGCGTCCATGCGCTCGCGCTCGACAACGACGGACTTCTGGTGCAGCGCGGGCGTGCACCCCGACGACGAGGACAGTTCGCGAGCCGACGCGTCGACGGCGCTGGTCGCGCTGGCGCAGCCGACGAAGGTCGTCGCGATCGGCGAGACCGGGCTCGACTACTACCGGCTCGGCGGGCGCAGCGTCGGCCGAGATGGAGTGGCAGCGCGAGCGCTTCCGCGTCCACATCCGCGCGGCCGCGCGATGCGGCATCGCCGCTCGTCATCCACACGCGAAGCGCCTCGGCCGACACGCTCGGCGATCCTGCGCGAGGAAGAGCGGCGGCGAGGCGCGGCGGCGTCTTCCACTGCTTCACCGAAACGGCCGAGGTGGCGCGCGGCCGCGCTCGACCTCGGCTTTCTACATCTCGTTCTCGGGCATCCTGACCTTCAAGAACGCCGAGCGATCTGCGCGAGGTCGCCGCCTTCGTGCCGCTCGACCGCTGCCTGATCGAAACCGACAGCCCCTATCTCGCGCCGATGCCGTTGCGCGGGAAGGTCAACACGCCTGCCAACGTGCCGCTCGTCGCGCGCCAAGCTCGCCGAGCATCAAGGCGTTGCGGTCGAGGAGATCGCCGCAGGTGACGGCTCGCGCAATTTCCGAGCGGCTCTTTCTCGAGCAATGTTCCACGAATCTCATCATGCTACTTGAGGAATGTCGCTCCAGGAACGTCTTCGAAGATAGCTTGAGATAACGCTGCGCAACTCATTGATCCATAACAGATAATTTCAGGCATCCGAGAACGCGCTGACAGCGCTTGTCAGGCGTTTCAGGACGACAGCGCAATACTCGCTCGCGCACCAGCTTTTGCGGCGAGTCCGGTCATTCCTACATTGGCAGTCCCAACGACAGCCCAGACAGGTCTCCCGATGCAGCCGAACGAAGAAGTCCGAGCCAGAAGTCCAGTCAACCCGTTTGCGCTGATGACGTCTCGCCGGAGGCCGTGTTCGCGGCGCTCGAGCGCTCGGATCGCCTGGCGCGACTGAAGAGCACGATCTGCCGGCCGCTCGACAAGCCGCGGCCCGAGAAGCCACTGGTCGAGGCTGCGCGCCTTCGACGAGGAGGTCGACACCGATCGAGCTGATCGACGACTCCTTTCGGCGAGCGAGGTCAGCAGGTCTGACCAGTAGCGCTACAATGTATATTATGTAAACTGTTGGAGGCATCAGGCACCAGATACCGCCCAACTAGCCTCTCGAGACGGCCCCTGGGCCCGGATCACGAAGCCACTCGATCGGCAGCCAGAGCCGATGCGAACGACCAGGCGGTCCCACCAGCTCGAGCCCGGGTCGGTATCGAACACCTGTCCGTCCGAACCGAACCACCGGATCTGACCGTCGTCGCCGAGCGCGGAGCCGGTATGCCAACGACGGGATACGTTGTCGATCACGGTGGCCAGGCGCGTGGCAAGCGTACGGCTCTCGATCACGACACCCATTTCGGTGTTGAGGGCGCGCCGAGCGCGGGTCGAAGTTGAACGAGCCGACGAAGATCTCTCGGTCATCGACGCGTAGGTCTTAGCGTGCAGGCCGGCCTTCGAGCTTGCCGTCCCGATGTCCTTGTCCTCTGATTGACTGCTGATCGACGTCGCTTCGGGTTTCAGCTCGAACAGTTGCACACCGGCGCGCAGCAGCGCCTCGCGGCGCTTGACGTAACCGGCGTGCACCGATTTCTCGTCGGTGGCGGCCAGCGAGTTGGTCAGCACCCGGACGCGCACGCCGCCGCGCGCGAGCGACGCCAGACGCCTCTGTGCCTGCCTCCCGGGGAACGAAAGTACGGCGAGATCAGGTCGAGCGATCTGGACCGGCTTGCCGAACTCGGCGAGCAGCTTCGGCAGCAGCAGCAGTTCGCTCCTGGAGCCGCGGTTCGTGCGTCTTCGCCGGATCGTCGTAACACCACGCTGGCATGCCGCCCATTCGGGCAGCTCAGCGCGCCTGTCGAGCAGGCTGCGCACCACCGGCAACTGCATCACCGATTCGCGCAAGGCGTGCCAGCCTCCGGCGACTGCGCGGATCGCGCTGGGCGCGTTCTGCGAGCGCGTCGCGCGGCTCAGGGTCGACGTGGGCGAGGATCGTCTGTGAAGGGTATGCCGACGGCGCTGTTCCAGCAGAGGTCGAACTGCGCTGACAACACGCGCTGCACCGACGTCGCCTACCGCCATCACGTCGAGGTCGACGAAGCCCGGCTCCTTCGCCGACCGCGAAGTACTCGTCGGCGATGTTGCGCCCGCCGACGACGGTCGCGAGGTTGTCCACCGTGAACGACTTGTTGTGCATGCGGTGATTCAGCGCGCGTGAAGTCGGTGAGGAAGCCGATCGCGCGCGATCCACGGCACGACGAACGGGTTGTAGAGGCGCAGCTCCAGGTTGGGATGCGAGGCCAGCGAGCACCAGCGTAGAGTCGAATCCGAGCACCGACGTTGACGTCGTCGAGCAGCAGCCTGACCTCGCACGCCGCGCTCTGCCGCTCGCAACACCTCCTCGAACATCAACGTGCCGGTCGCGTCGGCGTGCCAGATGAAGGTCTGGATGTCGATCGAGCGCGTCGCTGCGCGCGCCAGCGCGATGCGGTCGCAAACGCGTCGCGTGGGTCGCCCAGCGAGACGACTCCGGTCTGACCCGGATGCTGCGCCACGAGCGGCGCGACCACGCGCGCGATCGGACCCTCCGTGGCCGGCGGCAGACGCACCGCTGGTCGATCGGGCAGCTCCGGCAGCCCCGCGCAACCGGCGCAGAGCGCGAGCAACACTACCCCGCCCCAGGCGACCGCAGCGCGGGCGAGTCGCCAAGCGTGCGGTCGTTGCGGGCAGCGATCCGATGCGCGCATGTCGAGGCCTCCGGGGACGTTCGTTGTCGTCTTTGGCCGCATGATTGCACGGCGGCGGAGGTGACCCGCAGGACCGCAGGACCGGCTCCTCGCCCGTATGTCTCCATCGCCGCTTCGTACCGCGCGACCGATCTCGCGCACCGGATTGCTGGCAGGCAGCCAGATAGCCGTCCATGAGACCTTGGGCCAAGCCGGCGATTGCCGCCGGGGCATTGCGCACGCGCGGGCGTTGTTTCCGCCACGCAAACCCTGCTGACAACGTAGCGTGCGCGGCCTACGATCCGAATTGACGCTTTTGCGCCAATGCAGTGCACCCGCCTCGGTCTCGGCGGGTGAGGAAAGGGAGATTTGCGATCCACCGACATCGGCGATCCGGACTACTTTCATAAAGTCGTCGATTGCCAGTGGGCTTGTCCGGCCCACACCCCAGTCCCCGAGTACATCCGCCTGATCGCGGCCGGCCGCTACACCGACGCCTATCTCGTCAACTGGGAATCCAACGTGTTCCCGGCATCCTCGGGCGCACCTGCGACCGACCCTGCGAGCCGGCCTGCCGGCGCGGCCGGGTCGAGGAAGCGCAGGCCGCGCAAGCCCGAGCCGGTGGCGATCTGCCGCCTGAAGCGCGTCGCCGCCGACTTCAAGGACGACATCACCGAGCACCTGCCGCGCAGTCGCGGCGCGCAGAACGGCAAGCGCATCGCCTGCGTCGGCGCCGGCCCGGCGTCGCTGACGGTCGCGCGCGACCTGGCGCCGCTCGGCTACGAGGTCGTCGTCTTCGACGGCGACGCCGCAGGCCGGCGGCATGATCCGCTCGCAGATCCCGCGCTTTCGCCTGCCCGAGGAAGTGATCGACGAGGAGACCGGCTACGTGCTGAAGCTCGGCGTCGAGTTCCGCGGCGGCACGCGGATCGACTCGATGCGCGCTCTGCTCGCCGAGGGCTGGGACGCGGTCTTCGTCGGCTCCGGCGCGCCGCGCGGCCGCGACCTCGACGATCCCGGGCCGCCAGCGAGGCGGCGGCGAACATCCACATCGGCATCGACTGGCTGTCGTCGGTGTCGCTTCGGCCACGTCACGTCGATCGGCAGGCGCGTCATCGTCCTCGGCGGCGGCAACACGGCGATGGACTGCTGCCGCAGCTCCAAGCGCCTCGGCGGCAGCGACGTCAAGGTGATCGTGCGCTCGCCGTTCGAGGAGATGAAGGCGTCGCCCTGGGAGAAGGAAGACGCGATCCACGAAGGCATTCCGATCCTCGACTGCCTCGTGCCCGAAGGCCTTCCTGCACACCGACGGCAAGCTCACCGGCATGAGCTTCGACAAGGTGCGCGCGGTGCGCGACGAGAAAGGCCGGCGCCAGCTCGTCTCGACCGGCGAGCCCGAGCAGGTCTTCGAATGCGACGACGTCCTCGTCGCGGTCGGCCAGGAGAACGCCTTCCCCTGGATCGAGCGCGACGCCGGCATCGCCTTCGACGAATGGGGCATGCCGGTGCTCGACCCGACGACGCTGCAGTCGAGCCTGCCGCGCGTCTTCTTCGGCGGCGACGCGCGCGCTCGGCCCGAAGAACATCATCTGGGCGGTCGCGCCAGGGCCACGCCGCGGCGATCTCGATCGACAAGTTCCTGCACGGCGAGGACGTCAAGCAGCGCCCCGCCCCCGGCGTCACCCTCGTCTCGCAGAAGATGGGCATCCACGAGTGGAGCTACGACAACGACATCACGCCCGACCTGCGCCACAAGGTGCCGTGGCGCGACGTCAACCAGTCGCTGCGCAACATCAAGGTCGAGGTCGAGCTCGGCGTTCGACGTCGCGACCGCCTGGAAGGAAGCGCAGCGCTGCCTCAACTGCGACGTGCAGACCGTGTTCACGACGAGCCAGTGCATCGAGTGCGACGCCTGCGTCGACATCTGCCCGACCGACTGCATCACCTTCACCGCCAACGGCGAGGAGGCCGACCTGCGCACGCGCCTGCACGCGCCGGCGCGCCACGCCGACCAGGCGCTCTACGTCTCCGACACGCTGAAGACCGGCCGGGTGATGGTCAAGGACGAGGACGTCTGCCTGCACTGCGGCCTGTGCGCCGAGCGCTGCCCGACCGGGGCCTGGGACATGCAGAAGTTCATCGATCACGCAGACGCGCGCGCGGCAGCGGCTGCCGCAAGCGCCAAGCGACCGAAGAAGGTGGCCACGCGCTGACATGACGAGCGAACGTTCAGAGCGGGCACGGCGCCGCGGATCGAAGCCGTCAACGACTTCGTCGTCAAGTTCGCCAACGTCAACGGCTCGGGCTCGGCGTCGGCGAACGAGCTGTTCGCGCGGAGCCTCTTGCGCATGGGCGTGCCGGTCAGCCCGCGCAACATCTTCCCGTCGAACATCCAGGGCCTGCCGACCTGGTACGAGGTTGCGCGTCAACGAGCGCGGCTACCTGGCGCGGCGCGGCGGCGTCGACCTGATGGTGGCGATGAACCCGCAGACCTGGGACAAGGACCTCGGCCGAGATCGAGCCCGGCGGCTACCTGCTCTACGACAGCTCCAAGCCGATGCCGCCGTCGACGCTTTCGCGGCGACATCCACGTCCTCGGCGTGCCGCTCACCGACCTCTGCGCGACGCGCTACACCGATCCGCGCGAGCGCCAGCTGCTGAAGAACATCGTCTACGTCGGCGTGCTCGCGGCGATGCTCGGCGTCGAGCCCGAGGTGATCGCGACGCTGCTCGGCGAGCAGTACAAGGGCAAGACCAAGCTGCTCCAGCCCAACCTCGACGCCTTCATGATGGGCCTGCATCACGGCAACGAGTACTTCGACGACGCGCTCGGCCTCAGGATCGAGCGGCGCGACGCGGTCGGCAAGCGCATCTTCATCGAGGGCAACGCCGCCGCGGCGCTCGGCTGCGTCTACGGCGGGGCGACGGTCTGCGCCTGGTACCCGATCACGCCGAGCTCGTCGCTCGCCGAGGCGTTCCAGAAGTACTGCTCGCAAGCTGCGCGTCGACAAGGCGACCGGCACCAACAAGTTCGCGATCGTCCAGGCCGAGGACGAGATCGCCTCGATCGGCATCGTCGTCGGCGCCGGCTGGAACGGCGCGCGCGCGTTCACGGCGACGTCGGGGCCAGGCGTCTCGCTGATGACCGAGTTCATCGGCCTGGCCTACTTCGCCGAGATCCCGGTGACGATCATCAACGTGCAGCGCGGCGGCCCCTCGACCGGCATGCCGACGCGCACCCAGCAGGCCGACCTCCTGAGCTGCGCCTACGCCTCGCACGGCGACACCAAGCACGTGCTGCTCTTTCCCGAGGATCCGCGCGAGTGCTTCGACTTCGCGGCGGCGGCGCTCGACCTCGCCGATCGGCTGCAGACGCCGATCTTCGTCATGACCGACCTCGACATCGGCATGAACCATCGCCTGTGCGAGCCGCTCGCCTGGGACGACGCGCGCCGCTACGACCGCGGCAAGGTGATGACCGAGGAAGAGCTCGAGGCCGGCAGCGACTTCGGCCGCTACCTCGACGTCGACGGCGACGGCATCCCGTACCGCACCCTCCCCGGCACGCACCCGAGCCGCGGCGCCTACTTCACCCGCGGCACGACGCGCGACGCCTACGCGCGCTACTCCGGAGGCCGGGCCCGACTACCTCTACAACGTCACGCGCCTGCTGAAGAAGTTCGAGACCGCGAAGGAGCTGGTGCCGCAGCCGGTCCTGCGCAAGGCGGCGCGCGAGACGCGCTTCGGCGTCGATCTACTTCGGCTCGACCAGCCCGGCGATGGCCGAGGCGTTCGATGCCCTGCAGGCCGGCGGCGTCCACGTCGACACGCTGCGCGTGCGCGCGTTTCCGTTCAGCGCCGCGGTCGACCGCTTCATCGCCGAGCACGAGACGGTGTTCGTCGTCGAGCAGAACCGCGACGCCCAGCTGCGCATGATGCTGGTCAACGAGCAGGAGATCGACCCGGCCAAGCTCGAGCCGATCCTGCACTACGACGGCACGCCGATCACCGCGCGCTTCATCATCGAGGCGATCGCCGAGCGCGTTCGCGCCGACAACGTCGAGCCGATCGCCAAGACGCCAAGGAAAGGTCTCGCCGCATGACCTATCTCGCCAAGCCGAAGCTGCACCACCCCACCCTGCCGAGCAACAAGCTCGGCTTCACCCGGCGCGACTACGAGGGCAAGATCTCGACCCTGTGCGCCGGCTGCGGCCACGACTCGATCTCGGCTGCGCTCGTGCAGGCGTGCTGGGAGCTCGAGATCGAGCCGCACCGCGTCGCCAAGCTCTCGGGCATCGGCTGCTCGTCGAAGACGCCCGACTACTTCCTCGGCGCCTCGCACGGCTTCAACACCGTGCACGGCCGGATGCCGTCGGTGCTGACCGGCGCCAACCTCGCCAACCGCGAGCTGCTCTATCTCGGCGTCAGCGGCGACGGCGACTCGGCGTCGATCGGCCTCGGCCAGTTCGCGCATGCCATGCGGCGCGGCGTCAACATGACCTACATCGTCGAGAACAACGGCGTCTACGGCCTGACCAAGGGCCAGTTCTCGGCCACCGCCGACCAGGGCAGCAAGAGCAAGAAGGGCGTCGATCAACAGCGACACCGCGATCGACCTCGTCGCGATGGCGCTGCAGCTCGGCGCGAGCTACGTCGCGCGGAGCTTCTCGGGCGACAAGGAGCAGCTCGTGCCGCTGATCAAGGGCGCGCTCAGCCACCGCGGCGCGGCGCTGATCGACGTCATCAGCCCGTGCGTGGCGTTCAACAACCATCCGGGCAGCACCAAGAGCTACGACTACGTCCGCGCCCACAACGAGGCGGTCAACCGGCTCGACTTCATGCCGCATCGCGACGCGATCACGGCGATGTACGCGCCGGGCGAGGTGATCGAGGTGACCCAGCACGACGGCAGCGTGCTGCGCCTGAGGAAGCTCGCCGAAGGCTACGACCCCGGGCGACCGGCTCGCCGCGATGAGCCACATCGCCGCGCTACGAGGCGCGCGGCGAGATCCTGACCGGCCTGCTCTACGTGCGCGCCGACGCCGAGGACCTGCACGGCCACCTCAACACCGTCGCCGTGCCGCTCAATCGCCTCGGCGAGCGCGAGCTCTGTCCCGGGTCGGCAGCGCTGGCCGCGATCAACGCCGAACTGGTCTGAGTCGGGCGCCCTGGTGCGCCACCTGAGCGGCCTGAGCCAGCCGCGCGCCGGCGCTTCAGGCCGCCTCGCGCGACGCCTTCTTGCGCTCGTGCTCCTTCAGGTGGCGCTTCCTGATGCGGATCGACTTCGGCGTGATCTCGACCAGCTCGTCGTCGGCGATGAACTCGACCGCGTATTCGAGCGTGAGCTGGATCGGCGGCGTGATCTTGATCGCGTCTTCCTTGCCGGAGACGCGGAAGTTGGTGAGCTGCTTGCCGCGCACCGGCGTTGACGACGAGGTCGTTGTCGCGCGAGTGGATGCCGATCACCATGCCTTCGTAGAGCGGGTCGCCCGCCTTGACGAACATGCGGCCGCGGTCGTCGAGCTTGCCGAGCGAATAGGTGACGGCCTCGCCGTCGTCCTGGCTGATCAGGACGCCGTTCTTGCGCCCCTCGATCTCGCCCTTGTAAGGCTCGTAGCTGTCGAAGATGTTGCTGATCAGGCCGGTGCCGCGGGTCAGGTTGAGGAACTCGTTCTGGAAGCCGATCAGGCCGCGCGCCGGGATCTTGTAGTCGAGGCGGACCCGGCCCATGCCGTCGGGCTCCATGTTGACCAGGTCGGCGCGGCGCTCGCCGAGCGCCTGCATGACGGCGCCCTGGTGCTGGTCCTCGACGTCGGCGGTGACGAACTCGATCGGCTCGAGCCGCGTCGTCGCCCTCGTGGTGGAAGACCACGCGCGGCTTCGAGACGGCGAGCTCGTAGCCTTCGCGGCGCATGTTCTCGAGCAGGATCGTCAGGTGCAGCTCGCCGCGGCCCATGACCTCGAAGATGCCGTCCTCGTCGGTGTCGCTGCACCTTGAGCGCCACGTTCGACTGCAGCTCGCGGTCGAGGCGGTCGCGGATCTGCCGGCTGGTGATGAACTTGCCTTCGCGGCCGGCGAGCGGCGAGTTGTTGACGCAGAAGTTCATCGTCAGCGTCGGCTCGTCGACCACCAGCATCGGCAGCGGCACCGGCTCGCTCGAGGTCTGGTCAGCGTCGACGCCGACGCCGATGCCCTTCGATGCCGTTGATGAGGACGATGTCGCCCGGGCCGGCTTCGGTCGCCTGCTGGCGCTCGAGGCCTTCGAACTTCAGCACCTGGTTGACGCGCGCCTTGACCGGCGTCGAGTCGGGGCCGGAGTAGACGGCGACGTCCTGCATCGGCTTGAGCGTGCCCTGGTTGATCCGGCCGATGCCGATCCGGCCGACGTAGGTCGAGTAGTCGAGCGAGCAGATCTGCAGCTGCAGCGGATCGCTCGGGCGAGCCGGCGTGCGCCGGCACGTGCTCGAGGATGGCGTCGAAGAGCGGCGCCAGGTCGGTGCCGGTGGCGCCCTTCTCGAGCGTCGCCCAGCCGTTCAGGCCCGAGGCGAAGATCGACCGGGAAGTCGAGCTGCTCCTCGGTCGCGCCGAGCTTGTCGAACAGGTCGAAGGTGGCGTTGACGACGTAGTCCTCGCGCGCGCCAGGCCGGTCGACCTTGTTGACGACGACGATCGGCTTCAGCCCGAGCGCGAGCGCCTTCTTGGTGACGAAGCGGGTCTGCGGCATCGGCCCTTCGACCGCGTCGACGAGGAGCAGCACGCGAGTCGACCATCGACAGCACGCGCTCGACCTCGCCGCCGAAGTCGGCGTGGCCGGGCGTGTCGACGATGTTGACGTGCGTGCCCTTCCACTCGACGGCGCAGTTCTTGGCCAGGATCGTGATGCCGCGCTCGCTTCTCGAGGTCGTTCGAGTCCATCACCCGCTCGGCGACCTTCTCGTTGGCGCGGAAGGTGCCGCTCTGGCGCAGCAGCTGGTCGACCAGCGTCGTCTTGCCGTGGTCGACGTGGGCGATGATGGCGATGTTTCTGATCTGGCGGGTCATGACGGAGAGGCTTTCGGATTCGATCGGGGGCTGGCGCGTCGGCGCGGCGACGAGCGCGCCGACCTCGGCGGGGCTGAGCAGGCGGCCGGCGATCAGCTCGCCGCCGGCGACGTGGGCAGCTGCCGAGGAACGCGCCGCGCTCGGGGCCGTAGACGCGGACATTCGGCGCGCATCGGCCAGCGTCGAGCCGGCGGCGCACGCCGGCGAGGAAGCGGCCCGCGTCCTCGGCATGGAGGACGACCGTCGGCCAGGCGGCGATCGAGCGCGTCGGCCGGCAGCAGGGCGCGCGTCGAGCGCGGCCGTCGACGAGCGTCGTCGAGCGATTCGCCAGCGAGCGCGCCGCGGCGATGTCCAGGCCGCCGCTGCCGATGCGGCGCAGCGCCGCCAGGTGCGCGCCGCAGCCGAGCGCCTCGCCGATGTCCTCGGCCAGGGTGCGGATGTAGGTGCCCTTGCTGCAGCGCGACGTCGATCGTCCAGCGGTCGCCCTCCCCGCCCGACGACCGCGGATCGAGTGAATCGTGACGCTGCGCGGTTCGCGCTCGATGCTCGATGCCGGCGCGCGGCGTAGTCGTAGAGCGGCTTGCCGTCGTGCTTGAGCGCCGAGTGCATCGGCGGCACCTGCCGGATCGCGCCGACGAAGCCGGCACAGCAGGCGCTCGAGCTCGGCGTCGCGAGACGGCGACCGGCACGCTCGTCGGACCACCTCGCCCTCGCGCGTCGCCGGTGGTCGTCGTCACGGCCGAGCTGCAGCGTCGCGCAGGTAGCGCTTGTCGGCATCGAGGCTCGACCTGGGCGAACTTGGTCGCGGCGCCGAAGCAGAGCGGCAGGAGGCCGGTCGCCAAGCGGGTCGAGCGTGCCGGTGTGCCCGGCCTTCTCGGCGCGATACGAGCCGCTTCGGCGCGCTGCAGCGCCGGCGTTGCTCGACACGCCGAGCGGCCTTGTCGAGCAGCAGCACGCCGTGCACCGCGTCGGCGCATCTCGGCGCGCGGCGCGCGGCGCGGTCACGATCAGTCGTCCTTCGCCCGCGTGGCGTTCGCCTGGGCGATCAGCGCCGGTCAGCTCGGCGGCGCGCTCGGTCGTGCGGTCGAACTTGAAGTGCAGCGTCGGCACGGTGTGGATCTGCAGGCGCTTGAAGAGGCCGTTGCGGATGAAGCCGGCGGCCTCGTTCAGCGCCGTCTCGCACTCCGCCGCATCGCCGACCAGGACCGAGAAGAACACGGTCGCGTGAGCGTAGTCGGGCGTGACCTCGACCGCATGGATCGTCACCATGCCGATGCGCGGATCCTTCAGGTCGCGGATCAGCTCGGCGACGTCGCGCTGGATCTGATCGGCGACGCGGAAGCCGCGGTTGGGAATCGATCGCTTGTGTCGCATGGAATGCTCCTCGAGCGGCCTCAGAGACAGAACCCCGCCGTCTTTCGGAGGGCGGGGTCTGGGGATGAGGCCGTATCCGCTCTACAGGGTTCGAGCCACTTCCTTGACCTCGAAGAACTCGAGCTGGTCGCCTCTCCTTGATGTCGTTGTAGTTCTTCAGCTTGATGCCGCACTCGAAGCCGGCCGCGACCTCGCGGACGTCGTCCTTCATCCGCCGCACCGACTCGACCTCGCCGGTGTAGATGACGACGTTGCTCGCGCAGCAGGCGGAAGCGCGCGCCGCGGCGCACCACCCCGGCCGTGACCATCGAGCCGGCGACCGTGCCGATCTTCGAGGCCACGAACACGGTGCGGATCTCGGCCGTGCCGATCGTCTCCTCGCGCTGCTCGGGCGCCAGCATGCCGGTCATCGCCGCCTTGATCTCGTCGACCGCGTCGTAGATGATGTTGTAGTAGCGGATGTCGACGCCGTTGCTCTCGGCGAGCTTCCTCGAGCCCGGCGTCGGCGCGCGACGTTGAAGCCGACGATCACGGCCTTCGAGGCGATCGCGAGGTTGATGTCGCTCTCGCTGATGCCGCCCACCGCCGCGTGCACGATCTGCACCTTGACCTCGTCGGTCGAGAGCTTGAGCAGCGACTGCGCCAGCGCTTCCTGCGAGCCCTGGACGTCGGCCTTGACGATCAGCGGCAGCGCCTGCTTGGCGCCCTGCCCCATCTGGTCCATCATGTTCTCGAGGTTCGCGGCCTGGCGCTTGCGCCGAGCTTCACGTCGCGGTACTTGCCCTGACGGAAGGTCGCGATCTCGCGCGCCCGGCGCTCGTCGCCGAGCACCATGAACTCGTCGCCGGCCTGCGGCACTTCGGTCAGGCCCTGGATCTCGACCGGGATCGACGGGCCGGCCTCGGTGATCGGCTTGCCGTCCTCGTCGAGCATGGCGCGCACCCGGCCGAAGCTCGAGCCCGGCGAGCACGACGTCGCCGCGCTTGAGCGTGCCGCTCTGCACCAGCACCGTCGCGACCGGGCCGCGGCCCTTGTCGAGCTGCGCCTCGATGACCAGGCCCTTGGCCATGCGCGTCCTTCGGCGCCTTGCAGCTCGAGCACCTCGGCCTGCAGCAGCACCTGCTCGAGCAGCGTGTCGATGCCCTGCCCGGTCTTGGCCGAGACCGGCGACGAACGGCGAGTCGCCGCCGAAGTCTTCCGGCACGACCTGCTCGGCGACGAGCTCGATCTTCAGCGCGCTCGATGTTGGCCTCGGGCTTGTCGATCTTGTTCATCGCCACGACGATCGGCACGCCGGCGGCCTTGCGCGTGGGCGATCGCCTCCTTGGTCTGCGGCATCACGCCGTCGTCGGCGGCGACGACCAGGATGACGATGTCGGTCGCCTTGGCGCCGCGCGCCCGCATCGCCGTGAAGGCGGCGTGGCCCGGCGTGTCGAGGAAGGTGATCATGCCGCGCGGCGTGTCGCACGTGGTAGGCGCCGATGTGCTGCGTGATGCCGCCCGCCTCGCCCGCGGCGACGCGGCTGGTGCGGATGTAGTCGAGCAGCGAGGTCTTGCCGTGGTCGACGTGGCCCATGACGGTCACGACCGGCGCGCGCGTCACCGACTCGTGCTGCGAATCGGCATCGCGTCTCCTCCTCGAGGAAGGCGTCCGGGTCGTCGAGCTTGGCGGCCAGCGCGGTGTGGCCCATTTCCTCGACGACGATCATCGCCGTCTCCTGGTCGAGCTGCTGGTTGATGGTGACCATCTGGCCCAGCTTCATCAGCTGCTTGATGACCTCGGAGGCCTTGACCGACATCTTGTGCGGCGAGGTCGGCGACCGCTGATCGTCTCCGGGATGTGGACTTCCTGCGCCTGGAACTCGGCCGGCGGCGACGAACGTAGCTCGGCGCGCCGTCGTTGCGGTCGCCGCGGCGGCCGGCGCGCGGCGCGCGCCAGCCGGCGCGGCCGGCGCGCGGGCGCCGCGCGGCGCGGCCTTGAGGGCGCGCTTCTTGGCGGCGTCGTCGGCCCAGCTCGAGCGAGCTTCTCGGACTTGATCGACTTCTTGTCGCCCGGCCTTGGCGACCGTGCCGGCGCAGCCGTACCCGGGCGTGCCCGCCTTCTTGTGGATCGTGCCCTTGATCGCTTCCTTGGCCGGCTCGGCCGGCTTGGCTTCTCTCCGGCTTCTTGGCGACGAGCACCTTCTTCGGCGCCGATCATCATCGTGCGGATCGCGGCGGCCTCGTCTTCGGCGGCCTTGCGGCGCTTGGCCAGGTCGGCGGCGCGCTGCTTCTCCTCGTTCTCGATCGTCCCGGCCTTGACGACGCGCAACGCCGGCTTGACCGGCTCGGCGGGCGGCCGGCTCGCGGCCGGCAGCCGGCGGGCTTCGGCGCTGCTGCAGCGGCGCTGCTGCCTGCTGCCTTGGCCGCTGCGGGCCGCGGCTGCGCGCACGCCGGCGGCGGCCGCGGCCTGCGGCGCCTCGGCCGCGGCTTCGCGGCTGCGCGCGCGCGCCTCGGCGGCCTCGCGCTCGGCGCGTTCCTGCTCCTCGCGCTGGCGCCGCTGCTCCTGCGAGCTCTTCTTCCTGGACGCGCAGGCGCTCGGCCTCGGCGTGGGCCTCTTCCTCGCGGCGGCGCAGCTCGGCCTCGTGCGACTCGGCGCACGGCCGGCGTCGTCGACCGGCGCAGCGGCCTCGTCGCGCTTGACGAAGGTGCGCTTCTTGCGCACCTCGACCTGGATCGTGCGGGCCTTGCCGCTCGAATCGGCCTGCTTGATCTCGCTGGTCGACTTGCGCGTCAGCGTGATCTTCTTGCGCTCGACGCTGCGCGGCCGTGCCGTGCGCGGTGCGCAGGTGATCGAGCAGGCGCGCCTTGTCGCTCTCGGTCACCGAGTCGTCGGTCGACGCCTTGCTGACGCCGGCCGACTGCAGCTGCTCGAGCAGCGCCGCGGCGGGCGATTGAGCTCGGCGGCGAGTTGGGCGACGGTTGTCGATGCCATGTGTCTATCCTTGCGTGGTCGTCTCTGCGCGGCATCAGCCTGCGCAGTCGCCGCTTGCGCGGCTGTCGTTCGCGCTCGCGGCCGCATTTTCCTGCGCCTCGGCCTCGGCTGCAAACCAGTGCTCGCGCGCCTTCATGATCAGGTCCTTCGCCGTCTCGGCGTCGATCTGCGGTCATCTCGACCAGCTCGTCGACCGCGCAGGTCGGCGAGGTCGTCGCGGCTGTGCACGCCGCCGGCGTTCGAGCTTGGCGATCAGCTCGGGCGTCAGGCCGTCGAAGTCGTTGCAGGTCCTGCGAGACCTCGCGCCGCGCTTTTCCGCCGTGGCGATGCTCCATCGTCAGCAGCGCATCCTTGGCCCGGGTGCGCAGCTCGTTGACGGTGTCCTCGTCGAAGCTCGCGATCTCGAGCATTTCCTGCATCGGCACGTAGGCCACTTCCTCGAGGCTGGCGAAGCCCTCGGCGATCAGGATGTCGGCGACCTCGGCGTCGACGTCGAGCTTGTCGACGAAGAGCTTGCGCACGCAGTCGGACTCGTTCGGCCTGCTTCGACGCCGATTCCTCGGCCGTCATGATGTTGATGCGCCAGCCGGTCATCTCGGACGCCAGGCGCACGTTCTGGCCGCCGCGGCCGATCGCGATCGCGAGGTTCTCCTCGTCGACGACGACGTCCATCGCGTGGCGCTCCTCGTCGACGACGATCGACTGCACGTTCGCCGGCGCCAGCGCGCCGATCACGAACTGCGCCGGGTCTTCCGACCAGAGGACGATGTCGACCCGCTCGCCGGCGAGCTCGTTGGTGACGGCGTTGACGCAGCGAGCCGCGGACGCCGACGCAGGTGCCGATCGGGTCGACCCGGCGTGTCGTGCGAGACGCACCGCGATCTTGGCGCGCGAGCCCGGATCGCGGGCGCACGACTTGATCTCGAGCAGGCCCTGCTCGATCTCGGGCACTTCCTGGGCTTGAACAGCTCGATCATGAAGCCGGGCGACGAGCGCGAGAGCAGGATCTGCGGCCCGCGCAGGGTCGGGTCGACCTCGGCGATGTAGGCGCGAACGCGGTCGCCGGTGCGCAGGTTTTCCTTCGGGATCATCTCCGAGCGGCGCAGGCGCCCCTCGATCCGGCCCGACTCGACGATGACGTCGCCCTTGTCGAGGCGCTTGACGGTGCCGACGAAGATCTTCTCGCCGCGCGAGAGGAAGTCGGTCAGCAGCTGCTCGCGCTCGGCGTCGCGGATCTTCTGCAGGATGACCTGCTTGGCCGCCTGCGCACCGATCCGGCCGATCGAGACCGACTCGATCTGCTCTTCGATGTAGTCGTCGACCTCGATGTCGGGGATCTGCTCGACCGCCTCGAAGTGCAGGATCTCGGAATCGGGCAGCTGCAGGCCGGCATCGTCCGGCACGACGTGCCAGCGGCGGAAGGTCTCGTACTCGCCGGTCTCGCGGTCGACCGAGACGCGGATGTCGACCTCGCCGCCCTGCAGCTTCTTCGACGCCGAGCGCCAGCGCCGCTTCGACCGCCTGGAAGACGATCTCGAGGTCGACGCTCTTCTCGCGCGAGATCGCGTCCACCAGCATCAACAGTTCACGGTTCATTGAGTTCGACCTCCGTCCGCTTCTTCGCTAGCGGCGCGCGCCGCTCGTCGCCGCGCCCTGCGGGCGCGGACCGGCGCCCCTTGAAATCGATCACCGGGACGAGCCGCGCCTCGCGCACCTCGTCCAGGAAAAGTCCAGCACCTTCTCTTCGCCGGCGGCCTCGGCCGGGCCGCGCAGCGTGCCGGCCGCGGCGGCGCGCGCCTGGGCCGAGCGGCTGGCGGCGTGCTTCTTGGCCGCGGCCGCGGCGGCCGTGGGCGCGAGCACGAGGCGCCAGCCGCTCGTCGGCCGACATCAGCTCGCCGCGGAAGCGCTTCCTGCCCCTTGAACGGCACCTTCAGCGTCGACCTCGACCTCGCTCGGCCGGCGAAGCGGCGGAAATCGGCGGCGCTGTGCAGCGGCCGGTCGAGGCCGGGCGAGGAGACTTCCAGCCGCTCGTAGGCGACGCCCGTCGACCTCGAGCACGTGCTGGAGCTGGCGGGTGACGCGTCTCGCAGTCGTCGACGGTGATGAAGCGCTCGGGCCCGCCTTCGGCTGCCGGGATGGTCGATCGTCACGCGCAGCAATCCGCCCGGCGCGCGCTCGACCTCGACGAGCTCGTAGCCGAGCCCGGCGACGGTCGTTTCGATGGCGGCATGCTGGCTCATGGCGGCAGCTGGCGGTGCCTGCGGCTGCGACGGACGTTGCGGTACGCAAATGTGAACAAGGGCTCGAAAAAGCGATCGGCCAAAAAAATGGGCCGGAAGAACCGCCCACTTGACGCTTTCTGGGAAAGAGCGGAATTGTATCCGCTCCCGCGATTAGCGGCAAGTCACCCGACTGTCAAGGCCGCCGGGAGCGCCTCGGGCCACATGCCAGAATCTGTCCGCCCTCCCCGTTTCGAGCGTTCCCCATGGGATTTCTCGCCGGCAAGCGCTTCCTCATCACCGGCGTCCTGTCCAGCCGTTCGATCGCCTACGGCATCGCCCGCGCCTGTCGCCGCGAGGGCGCCGAGCTGGCCTTCAGCTACCAGGGCGAGCGCTTCCGCGAGCGGGTCGGCGAGTTCGCCGCCGAGTTCGGCTCCGACGCTGGTGTTCGACTGCGACGTCGCCGACGACGCCCAGATCGACGCCCTGTTCGCCGCCCTCGGCGAGGCCTGGCCGAGCTTCGACGGCTTCGTCCACTCGATCGGCTATGCGCCCAAGGAGGCGATCGCCGGCGACTTCCTCGAGGGCCTGTCGCGCGAGGCGTTCAAGATCGCCCACGACATCTCGAGCTACAGCTTTCCGGCCCTGGCCAAGGCCGCGGCGTGTCGCGCCTCGACGCCCGGCGGCGGCCCTCCTCACCCTGACCTATCTGGGGGCGCTGCGCAGCGTTCCCAACTACAACACGATGGGGCTGGCCAAGGCGTCGCTCGAGGCCAGCGGTGCGCTACCTGGCGGCGAGCCTCGGCCCGCGCGGCGTTCCGCGTCAACGGCATCTCGGCCGGGCCGATCAAGACGCTCGCCGCCGCGGGCATCAAGGGCTTCGGCAAGATCCTCGACGTCGTCGCAGAGAACCGCGCCGCTGCGCCGCAACGTGACGATCGACGACGTCGGCAACGTCGCCGCCTTCCTGCTCTCGGACCTGGCCAGCGGCGTGACGTCGGAGATCATCTACGTCGACGGCGGCTTCAGCCACGCCATGGCGCCGGCGCCGAGGCTGGGCCCACCCGCCTCGGCCCTCAGGAAGCCTGCCCACGCCGGCGGACCCAGCGCTCGCGCGTCGGTTCCCTCACGACAGTCGACGAAGTATTTGCCGTCGTCGACGCCGACGCCCTCGCAGCTCGACCATCGACATCAGGCCGTGGACGTCGGTGTCGAAGCCGGGGAAGGCCTTGTTGAACGAGCGCGTGAAGCGCAGGTAGTCGACGATCTTGCGGTTGAACATCTCGCCCGGGATCAGCAGCGGAATCCCGGGCGGATAAGGCGTCAGCAGCGTCGTCGAGATGCGGCCCTCGAGCTGGTCGATCTCGACCCGCTCGGTCTTGCCGTGGGCGATGCAGGCGAAGGCGTCGCTCGGCTTCATCGCCGGCTCGATCTGCCGAGGTGTACATGTCGGTGACCAGCCGGGCGATGTCGTCCCTGGCGTAGAACTCGTGGATGCTCTGCGACAGGTCGCGCAGGCCGATCCGCTCGTACTTCGGATGCGCCGCGGTGAACTCGGGCATCACCTTCCAGCACGGCTGGTTGCGGTCGAAGTCGTCCTTGAACTGCTGCAGCGCCGTCAGCAGCGTGTTCCAGCGGCCCTTGGTGATGCCGATCGTGAACATGATGAAGAACGAGTAGAGCCCGGTCTTCTCGACCACGACGCCGTGGTCGACCAGGTACTTGGTGACGATCGCCGCCGGGATGCCGGTCTTGGCGAACTTGCCCGACATGTCGAGCCCCGGCGTGATCAGCGTGCACTTGATCGGGTCGAGCAGGTTGAAGCCCTCGGCCAGGTCGCCGAAGCCGTGCCACTTGGCGTTGGCCTTGAGCATCCAGTCGGCGCTGGTGCCGACGTCGCCGTCGGCGGCGAGCTTTCCGGGCCCCAGACCTTGAACCACCAGTCCTTGCCGTACTCGCCGTCGACCTTCCTCATCGCGCGGCGGAAGTCGAGCGACTCGGAGATGCTCTCCTCGACCAGCGCCTTGCCGCCCGGCGCTTCCATCATCGCCGCCGAGACGTCGCACGACGCGATGATCGCGTACTGCGGGCTCGTCGAGCTGTGCATCAGGTAGGCCTCGTTGAAGAGGTGCGGATCGAGCTTTCGCGTCTGCGCGTCCTGCACCAGCACCTGCGACGCCTGGCTGATGCCGGCGAGCAGCTTGTGCGTCGACTGGGTGGCGAAGACGATCTGGTGCTTCGGCCGCGGGCGCTTACGCCCCATCGCGTGGAACTGGCCGTAGAAGTCGTGGAAGGCGGCGTGCGGCAGCCACGCCTCGTCGAAGTGCATCGTGTCGATGTAGCCGTCGAGCGCGTGCTTGATCGTCTCGGTGTTGTAGAGCACGCCGTCGTAGGTGCTCTGCGTCAGCGTCAGGATGCGCGGCTTGACCTTGGCCGCGTCGACGCCCTTCGAGCAGCGGATGCGCGGCGATCTTGGCGCGGATCGACTCCGGCGGTGAACTGCTCCTGGCCGATCGGGCCGATGATCCCGTAGTGGTTGCGCGTCGGCGGCAGGAACACCGGGATCGAGCCGGTCATGATGATCGCGTGCAGGATCGACTTGTGGCAGTTGCGGTCGACCACGACGACGTCGCCCGGCGCGACCGTGTGGTGCCAGACCATCTTGTTGCTGGTGCTGGTGCCGTTGGTGACGAAGAAGCAGTGGTCGGCGTTGAAGATGCGCGCGGCGTTGCGCTCGCTCGCCGCCACCGGGCCGGTGTGGTCGAGCAGCTGGCCGAGCTCGTCGACCGAGTTGCAGACGTCGGCGCGCAGCATGTTCTCGCCGAAGAACTGGTGGAACATCCGCCCGACCGGGCTCTTCAGGAAGGCGACGCCGCCCGAGTGCCCCGGGCAGTGCCATGAGTACGAGCCGTCCTGCGCGTAGTCGACCAGCGCGCGTGAAGAACGGCGGCGCGACGCCGTCGAGGTAGCTGCGCGCCTCGCGGATGATGTGCCGGGCGACGAACTCCGGCGTGTCCTCGAACATGTGGATGAAGCCGTGCAGCTCGCGCAGGATGTCGTTCGGCAGGTGCTGCGAGGTGCGCGTCTCGCCGTAGAGGTAGATCGGCACGTCGGCGTTCTTGAAGCGCACCTCGGTGATGAACTTGCGCAGGTTGAGCACCGCCGGGTCGAGGTCGGGCCCCTCGGTGAACTCCTCGTCGTCGATCGAGAGGATGAAGGCGCTGGCCCGGCTCTGCTGCTGCGCGAACTGCGAGAGGTCGCCGTAGCTGGTGGTGCCCAGCACCTCGAAGCCCTCCTTCTCGATCGCCGCCGCGAGCGCGCGGATGCCCAGGCCCGACGCGTTCTCGGAGCGGTAGTCCTCGTCGATGATGACGATCGGAAACTGGAAGCGCAGCATCGGCGGCCCTCGAAGCGAGGCGGTGCGGAAAGCGCGCAGTGTAGGGCCGAGACTCGCCGCCTAGCGGCTTCGAACGCGCGTCGGACGCGCGCTACACTCGCGCGAGTGCCAGCCATGGAGCGTGTCGATGCGGTCTCAACCAGGGTGGTGGATGGCGGCGGGCGATCGCCATCGCCGCCGAGCTCGCGCACCGGAACCTTCTATTTGCTCGATGATCGCGCTCGGCCTCGGCGGCGGCGCGGTCGCCGCGCACTTCGGGCCTCGCCGCTGCCAGCGCGCAGATGGTCGCCGCTGCGGTCGGTCGGCGTCGGCGCGACGGCGCTCTGGCACTGGCGCCGCCGGCTCGAGCGCCGGGCAGCAGCGATAGCGCCACGGCACCAGAACCGCGACGTCAACCTCGACATCGGCGAGCGCGTCCATGTCGCGCGCCTGGGCCGCCGACGGTACCGCCCAGGTCGCGCTACCGCGGCTCGAGCTGGACGGCGCGCCTCAGCCGGGCGCTCCGGCCGCGTCGCCGGCGAAGCACGTCGTTGCCGCCGTCGAGGGCAACTGGCTCGTGCTCGCTGCCCGCGTCGTCCGCCCTCGAACCGGAGTCCCGAGTGGAACCTTCCTTCATCGACGAACGTCGCACTCGTCATCGTCGTCATCGCCGCGATCTTCATCTTCCAGACCTTCAAGATCGTGCCGCAGCAGCACGCCTGGGTGGTCGAGCAGCTCGGCAAGTACGACCGCACCCTGACGCCCGGGCTCGAAGTTCGTCGTGCCCTTCATCGAGCGCGTCGCCTACAAGCACTCGCTGAAGGAAGTGCCGCTCGACGTGCCGAGCCAGGTCTGCATCACGCGCGACAACACCCAGCTGCAGGTCGACGGGATCATCTACTTCCAGGTCACCGATCCGATGCGCGCGAGCTACGGCTCGAGCAACTACATCGCCGCGATCACCCAGCTGGCGCAGACGCTGCTGCGCTCGGTGATCGGCAAGATGGAGCTCGACCGGACCTTCGAGGAGCGCGACCACATCAACCTGTCGGTCGTCGCCGCGCTCGACGAGGCCGCGACCAACTGGGGCGTCAAGGTCCTGCGCTACGAGATCAAGGACCTGACGCCGCCGGCGGCGATCCTGCACTCGATGCAGGCGCAGATCACCGCCGAGCGCGAGAAGCGCGCGCTGATCGCCGCCTCGGAAGGCCGGAAGCAGGAGCAGATCAACATCGCCACCGGCGAGCGCGAGGCCTTCATCGCCCGCTCCGAAGGCCAGCGCCAGGCCGAGATCAACAAGGCCCAGGGCGAGGCGGCGGCGATCGTCGCCGTCGCCGACGCGACGGCCGAGGCGATCCGCGAAGGTCGCCGAGGCGATCCGCCAGCCGGGCGGCGAGCAGGCGGTGCAGCTCAAGGTGGCGCAGCAGGCGGTCGAGGCGTTCGCGCAGCTCGCGCAGAAGAACAACACGATGATCGTGCCGAGCAACCTGAGCGAGGTCTCGGGGCTGATCGCCACGCGCGATGGCGCTGATGCAGGCGCCGGTGCCGCGCGCGGGCTGAGCCGCCGCCCGATGCGCGCGCTCGCGCCTCGTTAAGATCGCCGTCCTCCGGAGAGGTGGATGAGCGGTTTAAGTCGCACGCCTGGAAAGCGTGTTGAGGGCTAAACACCCTACCGCGGGTTCGAGATCCCGCCCTCTCCCACGCCACGACACTCTGTCTGCACAGCTCAATACAGTGCAGCACAGCAGCGGTAGGTAGTTGATTTGACTACCGTTTCTCCTGTCCTGACACTGCATTGCAGACAATGGTGTTTGTTGATGCTCAGCCCGACGCAACGCAAATTGGCGGACGGGCCCGGACAGGAAAGAAGGTCGATGGCGAATCTTCTCTCGATGACGGGGTCAGACTGCGACCGCCGGCGATCATTCGGACGGTGACGGGCTGATCCTTCGCACACGCGGCAGCTCCGCGGCATGGGTCTTCCGCTATACGTCAGCGGCCGGCAAGCGGCGCCGAGATGGGCCTGGGGTGCGGTGCGACGGAACAACGCCGCGGTCGCCGGTGCGAGCCTGATGAGACGCACGCGATGACGCCGACCGTTCCGCCACGCCCCTCGGGTCTGCCATGAGCATCGGAAACTGCGACGCGAGCGTATCATCGGCGTCAAGCCCCGCGACATCTGACACTGTTTCGCCAAGCGGTTCGCTTCCGGGCGGCACTAGTTCTCCCCACGACGGGAGATTGGGGCAGGGGCTCCTACAGTTGCCGCGCGCGACCCCGATAAGGCCCCACAGAGCAGGCTGGAAGTGGCGCGTGGACCGGGTGACCTTGTCGAGGATAGAGATCGAATGGCTAGTCGCCTGCTGCTACGACGGTGCGCGCCTGATGCCGACGTGATGTGCGCGAGCGTCTTGAGTCCCTCGGCCTCGTCGACGACGGAGCCGATCTCACTCTGCAGGCAGGAGTGGCTCGAGGAGTGGAGACGCCAACTTCCGGTTTGAACCGAAGAACGGATCCGGTGGATCGCCCAAGTCCTCCGTCGAGTTTGAGACTTATGACTCCGCCTCACGCCATGGCCCCGTTGCTACCCGTGTTCGCCGGGGCTCCGACTGAGGCTGACAGGCTGGCAGCCTATCGACGAGCTGTCGCTGTGCAAGCCGGAGCACTGGTCGGGTTCTAGCGCGTCTGCGCGCCGTCGGGAACGGGGACGAGTTCGATGGCGTAATCGGGATTCAAGTCGCCAGATATAGAGGTCAGAGCTTTCGTCGAGGTAGATGTTGCTTGAGCAACGCGGAATATTGCTGGCGTGTCCCCTCCAGCAGCTTCGATCGCTTCTCGAAGCTGGCGGGCTCCAGTTCTTTTCGCGGACGAACTCTTGCCGACTGAACCGCTCCAAGTGCATTCAGTCCGAGTAACTCAAGTCGAGCTATCAACTCGGCGCGCCATAACTTCTTATTGGCGTCTTGGCGATCACTTTCCGCCCCCACGCCATGCAGATTTCGCGGAGGCCGGACAGGACTACAGCTCCGTGCCTAAACTAGCCTTGTAACCGGCGGCCGCGTGTTGCCGCGCGGTTCTTGAGGATCCAGATTGTGCGTGTCTCACGGCTCTGCAGGTCGGGCTCGGCGCCGAGACAGCAAACAGCATCTGCACGCGTCGTCGCGTAGGTCGTCAATCTTCGCTTTCCGGTGCGCTCGTCGACGATGTTCCAGCGGTAGAACTCAGTCGGCTTCTGCACCGGTCTACATAATGGTTCCTGTTCCCGGTCCGGATCGGCGGAACACTGTTTCGCCAAGCGGTTCGCTTCCGGCGCGGCATTAAGTCTCCGACGACGGGAGGTCGCGGCTTGGGGGCTCACTCCCCGGCCTCGGCGCCGCCGGCACCGTTTAACCCGCGACCGCCGGCGGCGCGTCCGTGCTTTCATGCGGGCGCGCGGCGGGCACCCTTCACAAGGAGCAAAGGCCGACACCCTATGGCTGCTATCGAAACGAAGGAGTCAGCGCAGTCCGGTCGCATCGCTTCGCGTCGATCTTCTTGCGCGCGGGGTTTGCATCGACAGCGGCACCGACAGCGGCGGCGCCAGCGCGCATGTCGTCAGGCCGTCGATTGAGCCCTCGGACTGGCATGTCAAATGGTGGTCGTTGCGGTTCCTGGCGCCGTGCGTAGCACCTGCTTCATCTCCCACTTCACCTCTCGCCTGGTCAGGCACTTTCTTGCAGATCCGTCAACCACTTTGAGCTTGTCATGGAGCGAAGTGCGCGTCATAGAGCGGCGCCGGCGCTTTTTCGATATGTCGACGCCTGCGCCAAGCTGCCGGCGCAGTTGTAAACGTTGAGCAGCGTGTACTCCGACGTGCTGCCACGCGAGGATCGCGCGGGCGAACACCCGATCAAGATTCGTTAAGCGCGGCGTCGTCTGGTATCGTCGGTATCGCCGATTATACCTGGCCGATGCCTGCTGGGCGACGCCGGCGACCATTGGCCGGTCATCCTCGCCCGGCGCCGACCCGGTAAACACCTCGCGCTGTCTGCAGGTCTGGCTCGGCCTCCGGGAAACGCTGCTCCGCGTCGGCGTCGCCGCGCAGTCATCGCGTACCGTCAGCCGGCGCTCTGCCGTTGCGCTCGTCGGTGATCCACCAGCGGAAGAGCTCGGTCCGGGGTAGGGCATTTGATGGTTGGCGAGCGAAGCGGTGTTGTCAAAGCCAGGGCCACAGACCAGAGGCAGCCCGTACAGGGGGCTGCCGACGAATGGAAAACGGTGAGATCAAGCACCAGTGCTCGTCCACGCAATCAGCTTACTTATCGGTCGCAACGCTCCCGTGATTAAGAGGGTGGGCAAGGTATGTCGCCGCTTTGGACTCTTTTTCGCGTCGAGGAGTGCGAGCAGCACCACGCATCCGCGACGTGGAATCCATCGGTACGCGCAGCACTGGCAGCGGTTCGCTCAGGACCGTTCATCGCAAACCCCGCGAACCGGGGAATCGCGCGCCAGCGCCTTCTCGCAGAATCCATTCGACTGCAATCGGCAGCCCATCCGAGGATGCAGCGATCGGCATGATTTCTCATAGGAGCTTTCCCATGACGTTTTCTCGAAATCTTCTTGGTGCCGCCGTGGCCATCGGGCTGTCGTCGATGGCGCTGCCGGCGCTCGCGGTCGACTACATCCTCGACAACGGCGGCTCCGCGTTCGCAACCCCTGGCAACTACGGCACGGTCTCGCTGACCCAGGACGGAACGAGCGTCGACTTCAGCATCTCGCTGGCGCCCACATTCAGCTTCGTGACGACCGGTAACGCGAACAGCCACGTCCTCTTCGGCTTCAATGCCACCGGAGTGGCGTCCGGCGACATCTCGGGCATCACGTCCGGCAATGGGGGCACGTTCTCCGTGGGGGCTCCCGCGACCGGCAGCCCGTTTGGCGATTTCACCTTAGGCATCTACTGCACGAGCTGCAGCAACGGCGGGCCGGGCGTGACGACCCTCCGCTCACGTTCACCGTGGCCAATGCCGTGCTGGCGGACTTCGCTTTCCTCAGCACGGGCGGCAATCCGAACGCGTTCTTCACGGCGGATGTAATCTCCGGCGCCACCACAGGTCAGGTCGGCGCCACCGGCACGACGCTCGCAGTCCCGGAGCCAGGCACCTACGCGCTGATGTTCGCTGGCCTGAGCGTCGTCGGTCTTATGGCGCGCCGCCGCAAGCAGCCGGCCTGAGCGTCCTCCGCCTCAGCGATCAAGCCCCGCTCTGCGTCGGGGCTTTTTCTCGGCTCACAGCGGCGGGTCCTCGGGGCCTGGTTGAAGCCGCTTGGCCTTGTCCTTGCTGATGCAAGCGCCGCGGGTTGCCGGGGACGACGTCAGCACCAGGGGCCTCCGCCGTGGCCTTACGCCTCGATCTATGCCAGACCAGGTCCTCGGGCGATTAGGAACCCCCGTGGCCTCGTCCGGCACCCACGTTGAAGGTCAGGCGTGGCCCTGGGCATAACCGCGGGTTCAAATCCCGCGCCCGGCGAACGCGGGGGTTACGGGGATTTGAATCCCGATCCGGCGGGAGAGCGAGTATTGGCGCGGTACTTGACGGGCGCCTCTCTCCGCCAGATGTGTAGGAAAGCCCGGGGCATCAGCCCCGTTTTCTTTTCTACCCCACATGAGCCCCACTCTGCGGGGAGTGATCCATGGTAGTCATAGCCCCTGCCGCCCCCCGCCCGCCGTCGCGGACCACCCACTATGTCATGGTCCCCTGCACGACCACCAGGCCAACCCGCATGTGCATCTGAGCGTTCGCGCCGAGTCGAAGAACGCGGCAGGCGGCTCAATCACGCGCAAAGAGCAGATCTGCAACGCTGGCGCAGAGATGTTCAGCAATGCGTA
>ERZ1370068.8464-contig-7315_pt1 | contig 48679 bp, 48 predicted proteins | sample MGYA00561227_ERZ1370068 | MGnify/ENA primary metagenome ERZ1370068 (study PRJEB38410, sample SAMEA6850437) | metagenome | study: Metagenomic assessment of the ecological functions of the soil: analysis of the soil microbiota associated with the... | reverse complement strand
TCATTGCTTCGTTCAGTTACGGCTGTTTGCTGTAGCAGATGACGGGGTCGTCGAGGCCCGCCTCGACGACGTACGGGCGCACGGAGCGGAACATCCACCGGCACGACGATCCGTGCATCCCGGCGGCCCGGACGGCCGTGATCGCTGCGCGTTCGCGGCCGGAGGACGGCGTCCTCAGCGATCAGCGTCCAGTCGAGGGTCGACCCGCAGAACGCGGCGACGCGTGCCGGGAAGACTCGGGAGCTCGACTACGGCGGCGTGCCGCCGGTCGCCTCGACCACGTAGGCGCGACGCGTCGGCGATCTGCTGGTCGGTCAGCTGACCCTTGAACGGCGGCATGGCGGCCTTGCCGTTGTTTACCCGGGCAGTCGCGAGCCGGTAGTCCGGCTTCGCGTCAGTCGAGATTGGGGCCCAACGGTGCCGGTCGCGTTCGCGTCGTCGGCGAGGGAGTATGGCAGGCGACGCAGCCGGCGCTCGTGAAGATCGGCTTGCCGGCGCCCGAGGTCGCCCTTCAGCTTGAGGCCGGGGTCTCGGGCTCGACGGCCGCCCTGTGGCACCGAGCCGACGACGGTCTCCGAGCCGAGTTGACGACACCTTCGGAGCCGCAGCCGGCGAGGAGCGCACAAGCGGCGATCGCGACGAGGACGAGTCGGCGCACGGGCGTGACTTTACCGGTCGACTACCATTTGACCCATGAAGCGAAGAGTCGTACGGACGGGACGCGGGACTCACGCTGCGGATCATCCTCACGAGAGCTGGCTGCTCGGGCTCTGCTCCACGTCATTTTTGCGCGTCCGTTTCTGTTCCAGGCCCTGAACGTCGGCCTGGTGCCGATGCTCGTGATCGTCGTCGGCATCGCGGTGTTCCAGTACTGGTCGTCCGACAAGCTCGCGCTCGCGGTCTCGGGCGCGAAGATCGTCGCCCGGGAGGAGGCGCCCGAGCTGCACGCGATGGTCGAGCGGCTCTGCGCGATGGCCGACCTGCCGAAGCCGCGCGTCGCGGTCATCGACACCGACGTGCCGAACGCGTTCGCGACCGGGCCGCACGCCCGAAGCACGCCGCGGTCGTCGCGTGACGACCGGGCTCTGGCGAGCGCCTCGAGCCGCAGGAGATCGAGGGCGTGCTCGCCCACGAGCTCTCGCACATCGCGAACCGCGACGTGCTGATCATGACCGTCGCGAGCTTCTTCGCGATGCTCGCCGCGCTGCTGACCCGCTTCGGCCTCTACGCCGGGCATGTTCGGCGGCGGCGGCGGCAGCCGCGACAACAACAACCAGGTCCCGGTCTGGCTGATCGTCGTTCGTCGTCTCGATCGTCACGTACGCGATCAGCTACATCCTCATCCGCACGATCTCGCGCTACCGCGAGTACGCCGCCGACCGCGGCTCGGCGCTGATCACCGGCGCGCCGGAGTACCTGATGAGCGCGCTGCAGAAGATCGCGAGCGCAGATGACGCTGATCCCGCAGCGCGACCTGCCGCGAGGTCGCCGCGATGAACGCCTTCTTCATCATCCCGGACGAACATCGTGGCCTGCGCGTCGGCGAGCTCTTCACCATGGATCACCCGCCGCTCGAGAAGCGGCCTCGCGGCCCTCGCGGAGATCGCCCGCCAGGATGGGGGAAGCCGGTCGGCTGAGATCGGCGCGTCGTAGAGAGCGAGCCACTTGCTCGGAGTCCTGCTCCACCGGCAGCTCTTTCTCGAGCTGTGCCTTCAAGGGAGAGCTCTGGGCGCTTGTCCCGCTCCTGCTTTTCTCCCAGCGGGATGAACGGCCAGAACGTTGCCGGTCTTGAAGCCGTAGATCCAGTAGGGCCGGATGCTCGCCGCCCTCGAACTTGAAGGCCGCGGCGAGCAGCCTGGCCCCCGAGGCCCTGGGCGAGGTGAACTCGCTCCGCGACCGCGTACGCGGGCCGTCACCCCGCTTTTTCGTCTTCGTTCTTTCTTTTCCTGGAGGTCCGGATCGCGGATCACGATCCAGTCGCGAAGCCGTACTGCGTCCTTCGTCCGCTCGAGCTTCGAGCCCGGAGTCGGCGGCGACGCCGTAGGCGCAGCTGCTCGACATCTCTGTCCACCTGCGCGACTTCTCCCCGGCCGACAAGGGCTTGAAGACGGCGGCGCCGACGCCGGCAGGCGTGAGCCCACACTCGACGGTCGGCGTCACGGCGGCTGTGGTCAGTGCGAAGAGCCGGTCGTTTCGCCGGTTCCATCAGCTTCGTGCGCCTGAACGAGCGGCACCAGCTCCGTGCCCGGCTCGATCTCCTTGGCCTGCTCGCCCGGGACCGACCTCGGCCTTCAGCTTCGCAAGCTCGTCGTCGACCTGGCTCGTCGCCGAGGACCTGGTGCGAGCTCACGGTCGAGCTGAGTGCGGCTGTCGCTGAAGTCCTCGAGCGCGCCGGCGGCCGTCAGCTCCTCGATCGCGCGCGGCCCGCGCCTGCATCTGCTTCGGTCTTGTCGCTGCGCGCGCTGGATCGCCAGGCCGGTGTCCTCCATGCTCGCGACCGATTCCCGTCGCGGCCTCGCCGATCTGCACCTGCGCCTCGCGCGGCCGAGTACTGCGCCTTGATCACTTCCTTCTGCGAGCGGAAGGACTCGATCTGCGCTGCGAGCTGCTGCTGCGACTGCGACGAGCTTCTCCTGCTGGTCCTGCAAGCCCCTTCACCTGCGCGTCGAGGCCCTGGAGCTGCTGCTGCGACCGTGCCTTGCGCTCGAGCGCCTGCCGGGCGAGGTCCTCGCGGCCGGCGGCGAGCCGCCTGGCGCGCCTGGGTCTCGAGCTTGACGACGTTCTGCTCGAGCTGTCTGCGTCTGGAGCTCGAGCCGCTTCTTGGCCGTGACGACGTCGGCGACGCCGCGCTTCACGTTCTGCAGCTGCTGGAGCATGCTGCTCGTAGGAGTAGTCGAGCGTCTCGTTCGGGTTCTCGGCCCGGTCGAGCAGCTCGGGAACTTCGACTTGATGATCAGCGTAAAGCGTCGTGCCACAAGCCGGCCATCACGTTCTCCTCGTCGGGTTCGCCGTTAGCCTACGCGGCTGTGCTGGTCGAGCGGAGCATGCATCCCGACTGGCTCTCGAACGCCGTTCGCGATCGCGGACCGAGGAGGGCGGGACGGCGCTGTTCGTCGACTCCGGGCGCGACATCGCGCCGCTCGTGGCCGCGTCGAGCGCTGGGGCGCGACGCCGGCCGCGATCCTCCGTACGCACGCCCACGCGGATCACGTCGACCACGAGGTCGAGCTGCGGGCGCAGTACAGGGTGGACGGTCGTCGCCGAGCCCGGCGAGTGGCAGTGGCGGCGATCTCCGGGTGCGCGGCGCTCGCGACGCCCGGCCACTCGGACGACATGGTCGCGCTTCGTCGTCAACGACGAGCTCGTGCTTCACCGGCGACACGCTGTTCAAGGACGCCGTCGGCGGCGGGAACTTCGAGCAGGTCGCGCGGCTCGGTGATGGACGTGCTGCATGGCGCTGCCCGACGAGACGCGCGTGCCTGCCGGGGCACACCGACGAGACGACGATCGGCCGCGAGTGGGAGCAGAACCCGTTCGTCCGCGTCTGGCGCGGCGCCGAGCCGGAGGGAGCGGAGCGCGGTGCGGGTCGGCGGCGCGCGAGGCGACGCTCGATCGTCTGGTCGCCCGACTACGACGGCAAGGGCAAGGCCGTGGGTGCGCTTCGACGACGGCGCGCGACGCGATCGTCGGCGGCTCGCGCGTCAAGCGCTGAGCCGGGCAGGCGCCCCGTCGTCGAGCCGCTCGTGCGCTTCGGCGAGCGCGCGGTCAAGCGCGCGCCGCCGCCGGTGAGCCACGAACGTCGAATTGCCGGTCGTCACGAAGTGGCGAACATTCCAGCGACCGGTGACAGTCACCGGGTTACGGAACCGTCACAGCTTCGCAAATGGACTGCGCACGGGCTTCGGCTCGCGTCCGCGCTGGAGCCAGGCTCCCGACGCGTGCCTGGCACCGCTGTCGGTTCGATCGCCCGACCGCGGTGGCTGTCCGAGGGCGGCGAGCATTCCGTAGCCGGTGACAGTCACGGGTTACGGAACCGTCACGGGCTTCGCACCGAACTGCGCACTGGGGCTTCAGCTGCCACGCACGCTGCCGATCCGATCGCGCCAAGCAGTTGGCTAGCTGTCCGAAAAAGACAGTAAGGTTGCCTCGGATGCGCCTGCTCGTCGCCCGCTGCGAGGTTCGCTACTCCGGCCGCCTGAGCGCCGTGCTGCCCGAGGCCGTGCGGCTGCTGATCCTCAAGGCCGACGGCTCCGTGCTCGTCCACGACGACGCCGGCGGCTACAAGCCGCTGAACTGGATGACGGCGCCGACGTGTCATCGAGGAGCTCGGCGACGTCGCTCGTCGTGCGCAAGCGCGAAGACGGAGGACGTGCTCGAGATCCGCCTCGCCGAGGTGCTGAGCGACGTGACGCACGACATGGGCGAGTCGGCGGCGCTCCAGAAGGACGGCGTCGAGCGCGACCTGCAGGAGAGCTCGCGGCCGCGCCGACGCGCGCTCGGCGAGGCGCTGACGCTCGTGAAGCGCGAGTGGCCGACCGACGTCGGACCGGTCGACCTGATGTGCCGGGACGAGGACGGCGAGTGGGTCGCCGTCGAGATCAAGCGCATCGGCGACGATCGAGGCGGTCGAGCAGCTGACGCCGCTACCTCGGCTTCATCCGCGAGGACCCGGCGAAGCGCGGCTGCCGCGGCATCCTCGCGGCGCAGACGCTGAAGCCGCAGGCGATCGCGCTCGCCGAGTCGCGCGGGATCCGCGTGCGTCGAGGTCGACCTCGCCGCTCCTGCGCGGTGAGCCGCGAGCCGGACGCGACGCTCTTTACTGCCTGACGATTACGGGTGACGACGCGTCGGTGACGAGCTTGCGCGGTTGCCCGCTGCCGTTCGCCGGCACTACCCAGGCGACGTTGCCGCGCCAGTAAGGTGACGTGCGTGTTGTCGAGCCACTCGGCCTGGTCGTCGATCGACTCGCGCTCGGCAAGCGGCGTTTCCTTCATCGTGCGCAGGTCGAGAACGTAGAGCCGCCAGTTCCCGTGGCTGTTCGAGGCTCCGCTTGAACGCGACCCGAGTTCCGTCGGGAGAGAGCGACGGACATTCGACGTGGTCGTGGATGACGCGCATCGTGCGCGCGCGGATGCTCCCACGACGAGATACGTGTTCCCGCCCGAGCCGAGTGTTGCGTAGAAGTGGTCGTCGTCGCTTCGCGAACGTGACTCCCAGAAGTTGAAGTTCCGGTTGTGGAAGCGCTCGCCGTTGCGGAATACGGTGAGCTTCTCCAGATCGGTGACGATCGTCCCGGTCTGCATGTCGATGATGTCGTCCGCGTCGAGAAGTTCCCCGCCGCGTAGGAGTCGCCGTTGACGAAGACCGTCGTCGCTCCGCAGCGCCCGTCGGCGGAGATCCGGGTTCGGCTCAGGGATTCCGAGAGCGCGATCTCGTGGAGCACCGTGAAGCTCGGAGTCGAACAGCTTGGCGACGTAGCTCACCTTGGGCCAGAGGCCCTCAGCCGTGAGGACAGATGCCGCGCCCGGCTGCGTAGTACACGCGGTCGCACTTCAGATCGGTGATTTGCCGTGTTGCACTCGGGTTGCGCGAGCGGCGCGAGGAGCGATCTTGCCGAAGAGACTTGTCGGCGATCATGTTCCGGAAGAGGACGTACGACGCCTTGCGTCGGCATCTTCACTGCATGCACGACGTGCATTCCCGTCGGAGCCGAGGACGCCGTGGGCGCGTGCGAGGGGCGCGGCCGATGGTGAGCCCGGAGACGGCGACGCACCCGGCGACGACGAGCACGAAGACGATTCCGCGCCGGGAGAGACGGAACCTAGGCAACCGAGGGCTCCCGGCCGTAGCGATGCAGGACGAAAGCCGGCGAACATCGCCGCGAAGACGAGTCCGACCGCGAACCACGCCGACCGCGGCGCGCGCCCGATCAGCATCCACACGGCTCCGAACACGACTGACGCGACGAGCCGCGCGATGCTCGTCACGGTGACGACGAGTGAAAGGCCGGTGAGCGCGAACCTCGGGCGGCAAGCAGAGCGCTCGCGAGAGCCGCGAGGACGCCGTCCGTGGCCGCGTAGTACACACCGAAGGCGACGATCACGACGGCGGATGCCGCGCAGGCCGAGCCCCGGGATCATGAGCGCCGCATAGACGACGAGCAGGAGCGCGTAGCCCGAGACGAAGACCTTGGCGCGGCCGACGCGGTCGGCGAGCCGTCCGATCAGGCACGGCGAGGAGCATGTACACGAGCGACGTGGAGACGTAAGAGGAGCGGCGGAGTTCCGCCCGGCGAAGCCGAGGTTCCGCTGCAGGCCGAGGTAGACCGAAGCCGTCGCTCATCGTCACTGAGCGCGAGGACGCCGCCGGCGACGAGCAGCGCGCCGAAGCGCGCGGCACCGCGAGCAGCTGCGCGATCGAGCGCATCGTGATCGGCGCGACCGGCTCGATCGGGAGGAGCTCGGCCCGCTCGATGCGCTTCGGGACGAAGAGGACGAGGATCGCGAGTCCGACCAGAGCGAAAGCAGAAGCTGAGGACGAAGATCGAGATTGTACCCCTGCGGGGCGCAGCACGAGCGACAGGCCGAAGGCGATGAGGCGGCCCGAGCACGGCGCCGGCGGTGTCGAGCGCCCGGTGGACGCCGAAGGCGACGCCGAGGTTCTCCGTCAGCGTGCTGAGCGAGATCATCGCGTCACGCGGGGCAGTGCGGATCCCCTTGCCCGTGCGGTCGAGGAAGACGACGAATCCGATCAGCCCCCACGCGCGGCCGACGAGCAGGAACCGATCTCGGCAGAAGGCCGAGAGCCCGTAGCCGAAGACGGCGACCTCCTCGTACCGTCCCCACCGGTCTGCCGTGAATCCCGCCACCACGCGGACGAGCGACGACGCTCCCTGCTGGATGCCGTCGATGACGCCGAACTGCAGCGGCGAGAGGCCGAGCGAGTAGATGAGGTAGCAGCGGCAGGATCGTCGTGACCATCTCCGAGGGAGATGTCCGTGAAGAAGGCTCGTGAGGCCGAGGAGGATGACCGTGCGGCTGACATGAACGCGGGTGCCTCGTCCAACGAGCGCGCGACCGCCTCGCGCGAGGATGTTGGTGTCGGCTACCTGATACATGGGCGCTCGCACGCGTAGGCTCGTGGGCCGCTACCTGGCCCACTCACTGAAGCTAGAGGCGCCCCGCCCGGCGAGCTACTAGCCAGATGGGCAGTTGGGGACTAGATCCTGACGATCGCCTTCAGGTACACCGGGCGGCGGCTCTGCGAAGAGACCGGGAAGCTGCTCGAGGCTCACCTCGTGCGTCAGCAGCTTCTCCCACGGCCGGGCGCCGGTCGCGAGGAACGCCAGCGCCGCCCGCACCGTCCTCGGCGTGTGGTGGAACGCTCCCTTCAGCGGTCAGCTCGTCGTAGTGCAGGCGGTTCGCGTCGAAGCTCGACGTCGCGCGGGAATGCCGCTGAAAGGACGACCGTGCCGCCCTTGCGAGGCCGATCGGACTGCGTCCTGCCAGCCCTCCGCGGTTCCGGTCGCCTCGATCACGACGTCGGCGTCGTGCGCCTCGCCGGCTGCGGCGCCGAACTCGAGCGCCAGCGTCCGGCGCTCGCTGCTGCCGCCGACGACGTGGACGGCGCGCCGCTCCGCGTCGGCGACGACACGAGCAGAGGAGCATGCCCGATCGGGCCGGCGCGCGCACGGTCGACGACCTGGTCGCCCGACGTCGACGACGTCGAGCACGTGGAGTGCGCACGCGAGCGGCTCGACGAGCGCCGCGACCTCGGGCGCGAGGCCCGGCGTGGGACGGGGTGGAGGTTGACGCGCGCGATCCGCTCAGGCACGACGATCAGCTCCGCGTAGGCGCCGTTCAGCAGCGGGAGCAGGTTCTCGCACAGCGTCTCGTCGTCCGCGGGCAGCTCGGGCACGCGCCGCACGGCGCCGAGTTCGCGGCGACGACGCGCTTGCCCGTCGCGACGTCGATGCCGCAGAACTCGTGCCCGAACGGGACTCGGGGCTCGGCGATCAGGAGCACGGGATGGCCGCGCCGGAACGTCTTCAGATCGGTGCCGTCGGTGAGCGCGACCTCGACCTGGACGAGCACGTCGCCCGGGCCGGGCTGCGGGTCGCGGGACCTCCTCGAGCGCGGAGGTCGCCCGGCCCGTGGAAGCGCAGCCGCTCTCACGGCGTGAAGACGACCTTCAGCGCCGCGCCGGCGCACGGAGAGCTCGAGCCCTTCGGCGAAGCGCTCGAGCGGCAGCACCGTCGGCTCGGGCACGCTCGAGCTCGGGGAGGAGCGCCGCAGCCGCGCTCGCATGTGCCGCGGCGTTGCCGAGCGCGAGCCGATCGACGGTCAGCTCGCGGCGGTAGACGTCGTCGGACGGCAGTCGCCCGCGTCGGCGAAGACGAGGACGGTGCCGCCCGGCTCGACGCGCTTCGAGCGGCGCGACGCCGCCGCGCGCGCAGACGACGGCCGCGCTCGACGGGCCCGTCCGGCGCGCGACCGCGCGCGGCGCAGGGTCGGAGTCGACGGCGAACACGTCGTCGCCGCGCCGGTCGAGCACGCGCCGAGAAGAGCCGTCCGACGAAGCCGTTGCCGACGACGAGCACGCGCCCGCGCGGCACGCGCTCCGCGCCGCGCAGCACGCACGCGAGCGGCTCGACCATACGTGCCGCGCGCGTCGTCGACCGCGTCCGGCAGCTCGACGCCGCCGGCGCGTGCTACGCGCTCCGCGAAGCCGCCGGGCACGATCGTCGGCGCCGCGAAACGCCGCGCACGGTCGACTCGTGCCCGGCGCGGCAGCGCTCGCACTCGCCGCACGGCAGGTGGTGGACGAGCGCGACGCGGCGCCGTTCGCCTGCTCGCGCGACGACCTCGTGGCCGAGCACGGTGCCCGCAGGCGCGCGCGCCGAGCTTCTCGACGTCGGAGCCGCAGAGGCCGCAGCGCGAGCACGTCGAACGCCTGTTCCGGCTCCGGGAGAGATCCGACGAGCTGCGGCCGTCCGTCCGCGTCTAGAACCGACCGCTCGCACGGGCGTATCGTAGGCCCATGGCTATCAAGCTCCACCGCTGCCGTCAACGAGTGGGTGAAGGTCGGCGCACACCCGTGCTGGAAGGTCAGAAGGCGCTGGACGACCATGGGCATCGACTACGAGGTCGTGCCAGGGCCGGTCATGAAGCGGCAAGCGCGACCAGCATCGAGGCCGCGTCCGGCCAGCGGCGCCTACCCCGGCGATCGAGTTCGAGGACGGCACGTGGTACCGCGAGGAGTCGAAGGACATGGAGCGCCGGATTCGCGAGGGACAACTCGGAACAACGGCGAATCCCTCCCGGCTAGAATCGCGCCCCAACTCGGGGCTATAGCTCAGCTGGGAGAGCGCCTGGTTCGCAATCAGGAGGTCGGCGGTTCGATCCCCTAGCTCCACCTCTAGAACCTGCTAGGGCGGGGGTTCTTTCAAACAAGCGCACGAGCCGAATCCGCCGCTCCTCGCATGGGCCTCGTCGCCGCGCGTTGAACACTTGCCCGTCAAGGGAAATGTCGCGGGGATGCCTCGAGTGTGTTCGCAACGATCGCGAGACGCTGTAAAGCTCGACGGCGAGACAATCGGAAAGCGATAAGCACAGCATTGAAGAAAGCTGCCCTCGCGACGCCCTTGCGGCGGCATGGACGGGCTCCTGACTGAAATTGAGTTCGCAAGGCTGCGTCACGCCCAGGCGAACGCGCCCGGGGACCACAGTCGCAGAGTTTTAATCAGTCGATGTTGTCTTGCGTTGACAGACTAGCCTAGATTCAGGCTGCGAGCTAGCGAGACTGGTCGCGCGGTTGGCAACCGACAACAGAGGAGCGGCCCCTGGCGACGATCTTCCGGACGCTCTTAGCGCATTTCTTTCAAGCCGTCCTTGGCGCGAGGCGCGGTGAGCCGCGCCGCCGCCTGTTCAGCCACGCTCGACCCAGAGCCGTGGGCGAGACCTCGTGCAGGGGCGCGAGGCGGGAGCTCAACATTCCAGCGGTGCGGATGCTTGCAGATCCAGAGCAGGTCGCGCCGATCCTCCGCGAGCTTGAAGGGCTCAGGACGGTGGCGAGTCGCGTCTCAGGTCTGATCTCGGACCGGCGGACTTCGCTGAGATCGCGGCATCTCTTCCAAACGAGGACAGCGCACTAGCTCGTGGCGTTCAACCGGATTTCTCTCTAGCGAGTTCGCAAGCATCAACCGCAGAGCAATTCACCGGCGAAGGATGGAGCGAAGGTGGACGCGATCTCGGCCCAAGCGATGCTGCTACGCGACTGGCAGTGCTCTCCATGTTTGATGCGACACCGGTTGTGCGCGTCGCTGCCTCGGGAGCCGTCAAGCGGATCGATCCCGGTAACGCGCTCGCGGACGCGATCCTCAACCATGCGGTCAGCTACGGTCGGGAAGGCGTATCGCTCTTAGCGGCGTCATCGCGCGCAACGGCGGCGGGCGCCGGCTGCGAGCCGACATCGACTCTGACAACTCCGGCAACAGTGCGCGGCCCGACTCTGTAGTCGTTCATGGAACCTGGGCTCGCCGGCGGAACTGGTGGAAGTACAGTGGCGACTTCGGCGGTTCCTTCGGGATGAGCGGATCTTTCCCAAATATTCCGGCGGCGAACCGTTCAGAGTGGTCAGGCTACTACCACTGGCGTACCTGGTTACCGGGCACGAAGATCGACCTGGAATCGCGACCGAGGCGTGTCGGCGTGCAACTTGCATGAGTGGGCGCAGTGCAGGCTCAGCGAGCCACCCGACATCATCGGTCACAGCTACGGCGGCTGCATCTCGATGAGGGAGCGACCTGACCAGAACGTTAGCGGGCTGCTGCTCATCCGCCAGCCGTTCACGAGACGTGCCTCCCAAAGCTGGGAGCACGCCGGCGCCCTGGTTGCCCGGATGAAGCACGACATCGGCGCCTTGCCGACAGAAGCCGGCTCGAGCTGCTGCAAGAAGCCTTCCCAAAGGTTGAAGAGGATCAGCAAAGGACGCGGCTGGGTCAGACGCTCCACGGGACGGCCCGGCTGTTTGGCGAAGCAACAGTTTCGACAACGTCCGCGACACATGGCTGCCAAAGCTTTGATCCGGGTGGGCTCCTCGCGGTTGCGTGCAGCGAGCGATCTTCAAGCCAAGGAGAGGTCTCCGGAGATAGAGATTCGCTCCTCAGTTCGTCGCGAGTCACTCCCTCTCGAGAGCGCGCCTGTACCAGATCGCGACGAGCATGTTGCAAGAGTGTGCGCGCCGCAGCGGATGACTGGCAGAGACGAACCACGCGTGGGTGCACTTCTCATGGAGTCGGCTACCAGACGGCCGTAAGCGCGCATTGTTGACGGCATCAGGAGGTCGGCGGTTCGAGCCCGCTAGCTCACTTCAAGGCCCGCACAGTCGGTCGCGGCCGCAGCAAGAGTGCTCAGACCCAGATGAACGCGATGCTCAGGTCGCAAGCAGGAGCCCGAGCGCGCCGTTCGAGTGCGCGGTGCGACCGTTGATTTGTGGCGAGCCGATGCAGCGCCGCGTCCTCGCCTGCGGCCCAGATCGCCGCGGTCGGGATCGACGACCAGGACCATCGTCGTGAGGATGACGATCGCGCTCCCGATCGCGACCGGAAGGTCGTCGGGCCAGAAAGGTGCTGACCGCGGCGAGTGCGAACGAGCCATGCCTTCGGGTTCAGCGAACTGAAACGCCGCCGCCTCGTGGAAGCCGCAGGCGGACGGGCTCGATCTGCGTGCGCTGGATGGCAGCCGCCGCCGGCGAGCTGAAACGCGAGGAAGAGCAGGTACGCGGATCCCACGAGCTTGAGCGCGAAGCTCGACCTCCGGAAACCCCGTCACGACGACGCCGAGACCCGCGGCGACAGCGAGCGCGAGGACACCGATGCCTCGCCGACGTCCCCAGGACACTGAGGAACGGTGGCGCCGGAACCCGAACTGGAGCCCCGACGCCCACAGCAGAGCGTTGTTCGGCCCGGGGTGCCGGAGCTGACGAACGCAAACAGGATGAGACCGGGAGTCTCTCATGCCACCGGCCGGCTCCACATGGCTTCAGTACAGCACGGCCGCGCTGCGCGCGTCTTGTACGTTCTTTGCATGTCAGGCGCTGCCGTGACGGAGCAGGTTCGGAGCCTGGAGGCCGCCGGTGCCGGGCATCAGCGAGGTGCTGCACGCCGAGTTTCACGAGCACGCCTACCCGCCTCACACGCATGACACCTGGACGGTCTTCGTCGTCGACGACGGTCAGATCCGGTACGACCTCGACCGGCACCATCGCGGGCGCCGGGTGTTCGACGGTCGGCGTGCTCCCACCGCACGTCGTTCACGACGGCCGCCCCGCAACCAGTCGTGGCTACCGCAAGCGCGTCGTCTACCTGGAGACGAGCGTCCTGGGCGAGGACCTGATCGGCCGCGCCGTCGACGAGCCGTGCGATCGAGGATGCTCCGCTGCGCCGTCGCCTCCACGTTCTGCACCGGCGGCTTCGTCACCCCGATCAGGCGCTCGAGGCGGAGACCCACCTCGCATTCGTCGCCGAGCGCCTGCGGTGCGCACCTCGCCGATCAGCGCGACGAGGACAGACCCCGGCCGCGCCGACGAGATCGCCGAGCGGTTGCGCGACCTCCTCGAACAGCAGGGCGCTCCGAGGCTGTGACGCTTGCCGCGGCCGGCAGAGATCCCTCGGAGCCAGCCCCCGCATCTCGTTCGCTGCTTCACCCGCATGCGTTCGGGATCGCCCCGCACGCGTACGTCCTCGGCCGGCGGATCGAGGCAGCGCCGACAGCGCCTCCTCGATGGGGAACCGATCGCTCAGGTCGCCGCGCACGTCGGCTTCTGCGACCAGATCTACCACTCACGCGTCACTTCAAGCGCCATGTCGGGACGACGCCCGGCCGCTTCGGAGATCGCGACGGCGACGGAGCGATGGCGAACCCTGAAGTTCCGGATCGCCAGCGGCATTCACAACGGCGTCTACCGGCTGACCGGCGGCGAAGTGTGGGCGGACGGATGAGTCGGGGAGCCGGTCCTGCCTCTGCGACGTCGACGGGGCGCAAGAGCGGTAAGTCGCGCACGAATCCGCTGCTGTACACGCGGACCGGCGACGCGTACGTGGTGAGTCGCGTCGAAGGGTGGCGCGGACCAGCATCCGCTCTGGTATCTGAACCTGCAGGCGAACCTCGCGCGCCGAGGTGACCGTCGGGCGAGACGAAGCGGCAAGTGCGCGCACGCGATGCGCACAGGCGAGGCAGCGCGAACGGCTCTGGCGTGCGCAAGCCGACGTCTATCCCGGCGCTACGACAACTATGCGGAGAAGACGAGATCGGCAGATTCCGGTCGTCGATGCTCCGAGCCAGGTCGCCCCGTCCTAGAAGCGCGCGCGCCGACGGGTGCAACAACGGTACGAGCGGCTGCCAGCCGGTGCGAAGAACGTCGACCAGCGACGGCGGCGTGATCAGCAACGCGCCGCAGGCCGGAGGGCCGCGGCCTCCGTGCGAGTGACTAGCCGGCCGGCGTCCAGTCCAGCAGCTCCCCGCCGAGTACAAGGCACGGTGTCTCGTGCAGCAGGACGAAGGCGCCCGTCCGGGGAGATCGTCGAGAGATGCTTCGCGGCGGAGCTGCGCACGGTGTGCGGGGATCGACGGCGTTCGGTGTGGAGCTGCGCGTCCAATCCGCATCGGCTCCGACCTGACCGGGATGGAGCCCGCTCCAGATCCTGACGAGACGGTCGTAGTCCTCACGCCGGCAGAGTGCGCAGGGTCGATGCCCGGCGGCGAACGCGGTCACCTCGTCGAGGGAAGAACAACTCCGTGAAGCGACCGGGTTGCTGGAGCGGGTGGCGATGCCAGTCCGGAACTGAAGCCGACACGCGATCCAGCGCTTGCCGTTGTAGCGCCGGCGGATTCGGCCGGTCTCGTCGTGCAGGCAACCGCGGTTTCCGTAGACGGACCGCGCGCCGGGTCCGCCACCAACTCGCTCAGCGGGGTGACCCGGTTCTGCAGGGCATCTCCGGGGCAACCCTAGTGATCTCGGGCTAGGATCGAGATCCAGTTGGTACGCCTCAGGGTCCCGGCCCTCGCCGCCTCTTTGTCGCGCTGTTTGCGTTCGCCCGCGTGCGCCCGCCGCGCCGGCGGCGGTTGCACCGACGGCAGGCAAGACCGTCGTCGTCGCCCGCGCTGCCGGGATCGTGCGGATCCGCCTTCCGGGAAGGCGGCCTACAAGGCAGCTCCGCGGCCCCACCGTGGTGCCGCTGCGGACGATCGTGGACGCCCTGCGGGGCTAGCGTGCGCCTGACGAGCGCCGACTTGGCTCGGGCGTCTTCTACCGGGGCGCTCTTCCAGGTGTTCGCTGGAGCCGAAGGTCGCCCTCCCGGCTCCGGGAAAGCGACGCTGCCTCACCGACCTCCGTCTGCTTCGGCGGCAGCTTCAGCGGCTGCACGCGGGAAGCTCACCGGCCGAGCGTCGACGGCTAAGCCGATTCGCCGCCTTCTGGGGGAACGCGAGAGGCCGCTTCCGGACGAAGGGGCCGGTTCGCCGCCGCCACCGTGCGCGGCAACCGTCTGGCAGACCGTGGACACGTGCACCGGGTCCGAGGTGACCGTCCGCAGGGGCGTCGTCGCCGTGCAGGACCTCGTGCACAACAAGACCGTCCCTGGTCCCGCCGCCGGCAAGTCGTGTGCGAAGCGCGACCGTGAACATCGCCCCCCGGTCAACACGGCGCCGCCGTTGAGCATCGTCGGGTCGCCGAACGTCGGCTGGGACACCTGACGGTGGCCCCCGGCGCGCTGGACGGGCACGCCGCCACCGACCTTCGCCTACCAGTGCGCAGCAATGCTGCGACGCCGCCGGCGCGAACTGCGCCGACATCGGCGGCGCCACCGGCACCACCTATGCCGTGCAGGCGGCCGACGCGTGGCGCGACACTCCGCGCGCGCGAGAGCGCGCGACCAACGCCGGCCGGACGGCGTCCGGCGACCTCTGGCCACGACCGGCGTCGTAGGCTCCGGACCGGTGAACACCGCCAGGCGGCCGTCCGATCACCGGCGTGGGTGGCGCAGGGTTACTGGTGCTCACCGCATCGGTGAGGCAACGCGGGACCATGCCGTTCCGGCACCGGCGTTCGCCTTCCAGTGGCAGCGCTGCGGACGCCCAGGGCGGCGCACTGCGTCGCTAACCGCGAGGCGCGACCGCGGGCACCTTTGCCGCCATCCTCTCTGCGGACGTCAATCGCGACGCTCGCCTGCGGTCGTCCAGGTCATCCCGTGACGAATGGCGCGGGCACCGGGAGCGCGACGTCGCCCTGCGGTCGGGCCGATCAGGCCCGCGATCACGAAGGATCGGCGACGTCTCGCTGAACGAGGGCAACCTGACGCCGGCAGGCGGCCCCTGTCCTCACGAGCTTCGTCTTCGCACGGTCACGCACTCTCGGCCGCGTCGACGCAGGGACGTCACCGTAGGCCTACGCGATTGCCGCCGGCAGCGAGCCGACAGCAGCGACTTACCGGCCGGCGAACGGCACGCTCACCATCCAGGCTGGAGCCCACGACCGGGACGATCACCGCCGTCGTCACTCGGCGATACCAAGCCGTCGAGCCGAACCCGAGACGTTCTTCAGTCAACCTGAGCAACCCGGTCAACGCCACGCTCCTGGACGCCCAGGCCGTCGGCACGATCGTCAACGACGACGTCACCACGCCGATCGCGCAAGCCGGAGGCTCTTAACGGGCGAGGCGTATCGTCTGGGTGTGGCTGCGACCGTCTCCAACGACCTCTTTCACCGAGAACCGCCCGCTTGCCGAGGCGCTCGAACGGGAAGGCGCGGGCTGGGCGGCGGAACGCTGTACGGCATTCGCGGCCGCGCTCGGCGGCGAGCCGCTCGAGTGGGGCCGCCTCGCGAACGAGAACCCGCCGCAGCTGCGCACGCACGACCGCTTCGGCGACCGCATCGACGAGGTCGAGTTCCACCCGGCCTGGCACGCGCTGCTGCGGACGTCGCGTCGCGCACGGGCTGCACTCGCTCTCGTGGACGGAGCCGAGCGCGACGGCGCGCACGTCGCGCGCGCGGCGCTCTTCTATGCTCGCCTCGCAGGTCGAGGCCGGGCACGGGTGCCCGATCTCGATGACGCACGCAGCCGTGCCGGCGCTGCGCGCGCAGCGCCCGAGCTCGCGGCCGAGTGGGAGCCGCTGCTCACCTCGCTCGACTACGACTTCGGGCTGCGACCGCCGGCGGAGAAGCGCGGCGCGCTCTGCGGGATGGCGATGACCGAGCGGCAGGGCGGCTCCGACGTGCGCGCGAACACGACCGCGGCGCGGCCGATCGGCGGGCGACGAGTACGAGCTCGACGGGCACAAGTGGTTCTGCTCGGCGCCGATGTGCGACGCGTTCCTCGTGCTCGCGCAGGCGCCGGGCGGGCTCTCCTGCTTCCTGATGCCGCGCGTGCTGCCGGACGGGACGCGCAACGGCTTCCGCATCCAGCGGCTGAAGGACAAGCTCGGCGACCGCTCGAACGCGTCGAGCGAGATCGAGCTCGACGCGGCGTGGGCACGGCTCGTCGGCGAGGAGGGCCGCGGCGTCCGGACGATCGTCGAGATGGTCGTGCACACGCGGCTCGACTGCGTGCTCGGCACGGCCGCCGGGATGCGCGCAGGCGGTCGAGCAGGCGACGCACCACGCGGCGCACCGCTCGGCCTTCGGCAAGCTGCTCGCCGACCAGCCGCTGATGCAGCAACGTGCTCGCCGACCTCTGCGTCGAGTCGGAGGCCGCCACCGTGACCGCGCTGCGGCTCGCGCGCGCCTACGACCGGCGCGCGACGAGACGGCGAGGCGGCGTTCGCGCGCATCGCGACCGCGGTCGCGAAGTACTGGATCTGCAAGCGCGGCCCCGGCCACGCGGCCGAGGCGCTCGAGTGCCTCGGCGGCAACGGCTACGTCGAGGAGTCGGTGCTGCCGCGCGTCTACCGGCAGCAGCCGCTGCAGTCGATCTGGGAGGGCTCGGGCAACGTCATCTGCCTCGACGTCCTGCGCGCCGCTCGAACGTGAGCCGCTCGCAGCCGAGGTGCTGGCTGGACGAAATCGGCCTCGCGCGGGCGAGCCGCAGCTGACGGCGCTCGCCGAGCAGGCGCTCGCCGAGGCCGACGAGGGCCGGGCCCGCTCGGTCTCGTCGAAGCGGCTCGGGCTCGCCCTCCAGGCCTCGCTGCTCGCTCCGGCACGCCCGAGGCGGTCGCGGGCGCGTTTCTCGGCTTCGAGGCTCGGCGGGACGGTGGACTCGCCTACGGCACCCTCCCGAAAGGGCCTGATCTGGCGATCCATCATCGATCGTCATAAGTCGACGCAAGGAACCGGCGCCTAACCAGAAGCGGCTAGCCCGACGTCTGAACAGCCAGAAACGCCTAGAAAGAGAACGCTCACATGCTGACCTCCGTCCCACGCAGCGACTGCTCCGCCGGCCCGAGAGGCTGCCTCGGCCCGCCTCGACGGCGAGCTCTCCGAGCTCGCAGCCGCACGAGCTCGACGCGCACCTCACCGAGTGCAACGAGTGCCGGATGTACGCGGCTCTGCGATCGCCGAGCTCGCTCGAAACCCCTGCGTTTTGCACTCGCTCGGAGCCGGTGAATCGTGACGCTCTTCGAGCCCAACCGGCGCCGTCCGCCTCCGCGTGCGGGTCCGCCGCGGCGGCGGCAGTCGTCCTCGCGGCCGCGACCGGCGGCGTCCTTCGCGATCGGGCAGATGCGTCGGCTCTGAGGGCCGGCGCCCGCAGGGGCAACGTCGGAACCACTCTGGCCTTCGCGAACGCGCCGCGCCACCCGGCAGGTGGCGATGGGGCGCCGGCCGACCTCCGGCTGTACCCGGATGCCGCCCACGCGGGTTATCGCGGTCTGAATAAGGCGCTGGACTCTTTTCCGCGCGCCTAACTAAGCTACCGCGCCGTCGTCTTATGAACGCAACGGAACGCCCCCTAGGGGGCGTGGAGCGAGCAGGCGCCGCCGTTCGGGTCAAGCTCCCGGCGCAATCAAACGGAGGGAATCGATGCACAGAACGCCTCTGGCTCCTCGCGGGGATGACGCTGGCCGTGCTTCTTGTGGCCGCGTCCGCAACCGCGACGACCAAGGTCGCCGGCTCGGCGCGCGCCGCTGACGCCACCCCGGCTGCCGCGCCCTTTGCCCAGTCCTGGGCCAACGTCCCGAGGACGCTGGCCGCGCGCAAGGCCAAGGACATCCTCGTCTTCGGACAGGAGCAGGACATCGTCGGCTTCAACACCAACCTGACCTGCTGCAGCCAGTTCTGGGCCAACGTTCAGACGGTGCCGGTCATCCGCGGCGCTTACAACATCGAACAACAAGCTCCAGCACGTGAAGGACCTGGTCATCGAGCGCGACGGCGACGAAGACGACGCTGTCGTACAACGATCCGGCCGGACGCGAACTGGAACTGGGGCGGCAAGAAGATCCCGGTCACGTACAAGGACTTCGCCTACACGTGGCAGCATGTTCGTCGATCCGAAGAACGACGTCACCGGCCGTGACGGCTACGACCAGATCACCGGCTACACCCACAAGGGCGACAAGCAGATCACGTTCAAGTGGAAGAAGCCGTACGCCGCCTGGCAGCTTCTGTTCAGCGGCGTCTATCCGCGCGGCTGCGCTCGCCGGGGATGGACTTCAACAAGATCTGGACCGAACTGCATCTGCGGCAACGACGGCAAGCCCGTCTCCGACGGTCCGTTCTTGCTGACGAACTACACCAAGGGCCAGGGCTCGACGCTGAAGAAGAATCCGCTCTGCTACGGCGCCAAGGCCAAGCTCAACGAGATCGACTTCAAGCTCATCACCGACACGAACACCGAGGTGCAGGCGATGCGCGGCGGCGAGGTCGACGCGATCAACCCGACCTTCGGGCTGAACCTGCTTCCGCTGAAGAGCACACCCGGCGTCACCTTCAACACAGGTGCCGGGTCTCTTCCAGGAGCACATCGACATCCAGTTCGGCAAGCAGGGGCAGCCGCTCCTGCGCGCTCCGTGGATGCGCAAGGCGCTCATGATGGGCATCGATCGCCAGGCGATCATCAAGACGGTGTACGGCGATCTCGCGCGGCAACACGACGCCGCTGAACAGCCTCGTCTACTACCAGTCCGACGCGGCCTACAAGCCTGACTTCGCGAAGTGGAACTACTCACCGGCGAAGGCCCTGGCCCTGCTCAAGTCGCACTGCTCCGGTGGCCTGAGCGTGCCGTCTGCAGGCAACGACGCCTACCTTGACCTGCGCCGGCTACCCGGCCGAGTTCCGGCTACACGTGGACAGCGGTCGAACGCGACGCGCACGACAGGAGGCGATCGTCAAGGCCGCAGCTGAAGAGCATCGGCATCCAGATCGTCGATGCAGCGTCTGCCCGGCGAACGTCGTGTTCGGCCCGACGGGCATTCCGTCGTCGAACTACGACCTCGCGAACTTCGCGTGGGTCACGTCGCCCGACCCGGCCGGCTTCGTGCCGACCTGGGGCTGCGGCGGCGAGTCGAACTACCTCCCGTACTGCAACCGTGCAGCCACGCGGCTGCATGCGAGGCACTCGAACAGCGAGCTCGATCCCGCCGAAGCGGGCAGACGCTCTTCGCCCAGGCGGACGCGCTGATGGCGAACGACGTTCCGTCGATCCCGCTGTACTCAGCGGCCGAATCCGCTGCATCTACAAGTCGGCTATCGGCGGGATGAAGAACAACCCGGCGAACATCGGCTTCGGCTGGGAACGCCGAGGAGTGGTTCTGGAAGTCAAGTCCCTGACCAGGACGGGCTAATCCAGCTCTGCGCCTCGATAGGTGAATCGGCCCGGGTCATCCGCTTCGGCAGGTGACCCGGCCGCACATCTAAGAAGCGACGCCAGATGCTCACTGCACATCACGCGCCGACTTCTACAGCATCCCGGTGCTGATCGTCTCCTACCCTTCTGGTCTTCTCATTCGTGTCGCTCGCAGGCGGCGACCGACCGCGAACATCAGGGCGAACCCCAGTTCTCGGTCGTCACGTACCGGAACCCTCCAGCACAAGTGCCACCATCCTCGACCGCTCGATCCCGGTTCGCTACGGCTACCGGGGTCCAGGACGTCGCGTCACGAACAAGCTTCGGCACCGTCGCTCCTGACGTCGCAGCCGATCTGGCCTCGACATCAAGCGCACGGTCGGCCACACGGCGCAGTTCATCATCATCGCCGAGCTCCTCGCGATGATCCTCGGCATAACCGTGGGCATCTTCTCCGCGATACGCCAGTACTCCGTCTTCGACTACACGTTTCACGTCGCTCAGCTTCCTCGGCTACGCGATGCCGACGTTCTGGCTCGCGCTGCCTGCTGCAGATCCTGTTCGTGGACATCTACCTGAAGCGGAACGTCCGAATCTTCTACACGTCCGGGCTCAACAACCCTGGCTATGGCCGACGTGGTCGCTCGACCGGCTGCAGCACATCGCGCTGCCGATCATCACTCTTGACTGTCATCTCGTTTCGGCGCTTCATCGCCGATACATGCGCGCGTCGATGCTCGACGTGATCAACACGCGACTACGTACGCACGGCGCGGGGCGAAGGGCGCTATCGGAGAAGAAGGTGATCATGCGCCACGTGTTCCGCAACGCGCTGATCCCCGATCGCAACGATCGCGGCGCTGAACTTCGGCGCGCCTGATCGGCGGCGCGATCATCACCGAGAGCATCTTTCGGGCCTGACGGATGGGCTACTACTTCATCCAGAAGCTCCAGACAGCTCGACATCTACGCGGTGATGGCGTGGCTCCTCGTGACGTCGGTGGTGATCATCATGTTCAACCTGATTGCCGACATTCTCTACGGGTTCCTCGGATCCGAGGATCCCGTTATGACTGAGCCGACGACTCCCGAAGCACCGCTCAACCTCCAGAAGCGTCTCGCCGACCAGGCGAGCGCGCCCGGCAACGGCGTGCCGGCGGACCCGCTGGTCGACTTGGCGCTGGTCGACGTGACGGTGGAGGCGGGTCTCCGAGCTGCAGGCCCGCAGCCAGTGGTCGTACGCGCGCACCCGCTTCCTGCGCCACCGGCTCGCGATGATCGGCCTGGTGGTGCTCGTCGTCATCTTCGGCGCGGGCATCTTCGCCGAACTTGATCGCGCCGTACTCCGTTCGAGGAGACCGACCTCACGAACGTCCTGCAGGTGCTCGACGACGGTGGGGCACCACTTCTCGGCACGGATGAGATCGGGCGCGACTACTCAGCCGCGTGATCTACGGGATCCGGACGTCACTCGAGGTAGGGGTGTTCGTCGGCGTCGTTGGCGACGTTCATCGGGGTCGTCGTCGGCGCGATCTCCGGCTACTTACGGCGGCGTGACCGACAACATCCTGATGCGAATCACCGATCTCGTGCTGACGCTGCCGGCGCTCGCAATCCTGCTGACCGCAGCCGCTCTCCTCGGACAGGGCTCGCAGTGGCGCGTGTCGATCATCCTCGCGCTCTTCTTCTGGACGACGCTCGCGCGCATCGTGCGCGGCATCTTCCCTCGCTACGCGAGAAGGAGTACGTCGAGGCGGCCAAGGCGGCCGGGTCGGGCGACTCTACGGATCATGTTCCGCCACATCCTCCCGAATACGCTCGGGCCGATCGTGGTGAGCGCCAGCCTCACCGTCGGCGCCGCCATCATTCTCGAAGCCGTGCTGTCGTTCCTCGGCTTCGGGATCAAGCCGCCGATTCCGTCGCTCGGCTCGCTGATTGCGAGCGGCCAGCAGTTCCCGCAAAAGTGGTGGATCACCGTCTTCCTCGGGCTCCGTGCTGCTGACCATCGTCATGGCGATCAACTTCGTCGGCGACGGGCTCCGGGACGCGCTTGATCCGCAGCAGAGGCGAGTGCGTGCCTGAGCCTCTGCTGTCGATCAGGAATCTCGTCGTCGAGTTCAGCACCGAGGACGGCATCGTCCAGCGCGGTCGACGACATCTCGTACGACGTCTTCCCGGGGAGACCCTGGGATCGTCGGCGAATCCGGGTCCGGCAAGAGCGGTCTCGACGATGTCCATCCTCGGGCTGGATCCCGCAGCCGCCGGGACGCATCGCGTCGGGCACCGCGATCTTCAAGGGCAAGGACCTGATCAAGATGAAGAAGCGCGAGCTGCGCCGGTTCCGCGGCGACGAGCTCGCGATGATCTTCCAGGATCCGATGACGTCGCTGAACCCGGTGCTGACGGTCGGCGACCAGCTCGGCGAGGCGATCACGACGCATTACCCGGACGGTGTCGAATGACGAGGTGAAGAAGCGCGTCGTCGACCTGCTGACGCCTGGTCGGCGTGCCGAACCCCGAGCAGCGCGTACAACCAGTACCCACACGAGTTCTCGGGCGGCATGCGGCAGCGCGCGATGATCGCGATGGCGATCGCGAACTCGCCGTCGCTGCTGATCGCCGACGAGCCGACCACGGCGCTCGACGTGACGATCCAGGCGCAGGTGCTCGAGGTGCTGAAGACGGTGCAGGAGGAGACACGACGCAGCGACGATCCTGATCACGCACGACCTCGGGATCGTCGCCGAGCATGTGCCGATCGCGTCCTCGTCATGTACGCGCGGCAAGATCGTCGAGCGCGGCGACGTGCACACGATCTTCCAGAATCCGCGGCATCCGTACACGATCGGGCTGCATGGACTCGCCTGCCGAAGCTGACCGAGGACGAGGACTGGCTGCGGCCGATCCCGGGGCAGCCGCCGTCGCTTGATCAACCGCCCGTCCGGGCTGTCGCGTTCCATCCCCGCTGCTTCCCGTCGCAGGCGAGCTGCGGTGCCGCGAGGAGAGTGCCGCCGCTTCGGCCTGTCGGACGGCGGTCCCGACCATGGGTCGGCGTGCCACTTCGCCGAGGAGCTGATCGGCCGCCAACTCCAAGTTCGCCGGAGCCTGTGCCGCCGGAGAGGCGTCTCGCGAGCGTCCTCCGAGGTTGAACGCGCGCGGGCTAGGCGAGGAGATCCCGCGGATCGACGGACCTCGTCAAGCACTCTTCCGATCCGCGCGCGGGGCTGCTGAAGCGCACGGTGGGGCAGATCCACGCCGTCGACGGCGTCGATCTCTCGATTGAGGCCGGTGAGACGCTAGGCTCGTGGGCGAGTCGGGTGCGGCAAGACGACGCTCTCGCGGACGCTGATCAAGCTGGTGGAGCCGACGGCTGGGACAATCACCTTCAACGGCCGCGACATCACGCAGTTCACTCGCGCGGCAGATGCGCGACGTGCGGCGTGAGATGCAGATCGTGTTCCAGGATCCGTATGCGTCGCTGAATCCGCGGATGACGGCTGGCGACATCATCAGCGAGCCGCTGCGTGATCTCACGGCCGGTACACCGGTGAGGCGGGCAAGCATCGCGTCAACGAGCTGCTGCGCGACCGTCGGCTTCGTCGCCCGAGCACGCCAACCGATTCCCGCACGAGTTCTCCGGTGGCCAGCGGCAGCGCATCGGCGTTGCCCGCGCGCTGGCGCTGAACCCGCAGCTGATCATCCTCGACGAGCCCGTGTCCGGCGCTCGACGTCGTCGATCCGGCGCGCAGGTCGTGAACCTGCTGGAGTCGCTGCAGCGCGACTTCGGGCTGACGTACATCTTCGTCGCGCACGACCTGTCGGTCGTACGCCACGTGTCGGATCGCGTGGCGGTCGATGTATCTCGGCAAGATCGTGGAGATCGGCGTCGAAGCACGACATCTACGACTCGCCGTCCCATCCGTACACGCAGGCGCTGCTGTCGGCCGTGCCGATCGAGGAGCCCGGGCAGCGCGGCAAGCGTCAGCGGATCGTGCTCGAGGGCGACGTCCCGAGCCCGGCGAACCCGCCGTCCGGCTGCCGCTTCCGCACCTGTTGCTGGAAGGCGCAGCCCATCTGCGCCGAGGAAGAGCCGGCCCTCGTCGATCGCGGCCAAGGCGCACCCGAGCGCGTGCCATTTCGCCGAGATCGTGCGGCCGCTGGACATCGCTGCGGCCAGCCGACGGCAACGGCCTGCATGGACAGTCCGGCTACTCGTGACGGTTCCGTAGCGGTGCCTGGCACCGTGTCACGGAACCGTGCTCGCTCAATCGTCTCACCGACGAAAGCCTCGCAGTTCCGCGCGCGATGGAGCCAGGGGCACGTCCGCCGAAGTACGAGAGCGATCCGGTCGATGCTGTCGACGAACGGAAAGCTCACGGTCGTAGCCTGCGGTGCCGCGATAGCTGCCCAGTACCAGTCGGCGGGCTTGTCGCAGAGGCCCGCTGCGACCGGATTTCTGGCGATGTAGCGAACGACGTCGAGCATGTATTCATCCGAGTCGACGAAGGTGCAGAAATAGCGCCTGCCCTTCAAATGGCCCGTCGCGACCGTGGCGGACGGTTGAAGCCGCTGGCGTAAGTTGCCAGTTGAGTGCCTGCATCCCGAGCGGGAGCGAGTTCCCCAGGCACCTCACGACAACCAGGTGGTAGTGCGTTGGCATCAGACAGAAACGCGAGGAGAATCCATCTCGCTTCGTCGATGCGCCGTCGTGAGCACCAAGCAGAAGTACGCGTTCGGTCCACGTCGTCGACGAACATCGGGATCGGGCCTGGCGCTCCGTAGCGTCACGTGATAGATGCCTGCAGGGAGATGACCGCGCGGTGACCGCGCCATCGAAGGGATCACGCTCTCAGCATGCGATAAGCGATCGCAACGCAGCAGTCGCCATATCCGTGACGGTTCCGTGAACGGTGACAGTCACGGGTTACGAAATGTTCGCCGAAGCGTGACCGAACGATCCCGCGGAACTTGCGTCGACCAGATCCACCACCGGAACCGAGATGTGGAGCACTTCGCCGATTTGGGTGAAGCCGATGCGGGCGTAGATTCGGGCTTCGGCTTCGCCGGCGGCCATCAGGAAGACGAGGTCTACGCCGCGGTCGAGCATCGTTTGGGCCAGCAGCGCGACCATCGCGCCCGCTACGCCTCGGCGGCGATACGCGGCGCGCACGCCGACTGACGTCAGCTCCGTTGCTCCCTCGTGCGGCGGGGTGCACGCGCCGCCGCCGACCGGCTCGCCGGTCGCCGCGTCCGCCGCCAGCACGAGTACGCCACCGGAGGCGATGCTCCGCAGGCTGCCGTCCACCCAGCTCTCGCTCGGCGGATCCGGCTCCCCGTACGCCTCGTTCTGCGCGATTCCCGCCGCACGCATCGTCGTCGCGGGTGAGGGCAACGCGCAACGTCGATTCCCTCCAGACCCACGCTCTCGGGCCGCCCCTCGCACACCATCAGAGGCAGCCGGCCCTCGACGACGAATCCCGCCGCGAGCAGCATCGTCTCGACGGCCGGCGCGAGACCCGGCACGTACTCGAGGCGCGGCGCCTTCCCGTGTCGCGCGAACGTCTCGACGAGCGCCGCCACGTCGCCCGCAGTCTCGGCTCGCCACCGTCCTCGGGGATCGCATAGTTCAGGTACGGGTTCTGCGACCCCGGCGTGAACGTCGCGACGAAACGGGCCGATGCGCTCCACCTCGCGACTGCGCGTCGCATCGGCCCGGATCGCCGCCTGGATGCGACGCTCGAGGTCACTCACCGGTGGCGGGTGCGCGTCCGCGCGATCGCGGGCTCGCAGCATCCACTTCCGTTTCTCGTCACGGCGCAGCCGGGCATCCGAGCGGATCGCGATCGCCCGCAGCTCGCGTTGCAGCTTGACCCAGCTTCCGTAGCGCTCGGCGGTGAGCTCGCCCGAGGCGAGCGCCGCATTCACCGCGCATCCTGGCTCGGTCGCGTGCGTGCAGTCGTTGAAGCGACAGTCCGCCGCCAGCGCCTCCACGTCGGCGAACGCCTCGTCGATGCCGCCGCCATCCCACAGCTGCAGCTCGCGAATGCCCGGCGTGTCGATCACGACGCCGCCGCCCGGCAGCTCGATCAGCTCGCGATGCACCGTCGTGTGCCGGCCCTCGTCGTCGTCGACGCGCGTCTCCTTCACGGCCATGCGCTCGCTGCCGACGAAGCGATTCACGAGCGTCGACTTGCCGACGCCGCTCGAGCCGAGCAGGACGGCGGTGACGCCCGGCTCGAGCCTCGCACGCAACTCGTCGCAGCCCTGGCCGGTCAGCCGCTGACGACGTGCACCGGCACGCCCAGCGCAACGGCTTCCACCTCCGCGACCTGCGCCAGACGGATCCTCCAGGCGGTCCGCCTTGGTGAGCACGACCTCTGGGATGGCGCCGCTCTCCCAGATCGTGACGAGGTAGCGCTCGATCCGGCGAGGCTCGAGATCCGGGCCGAGCGACGGTGACGATGAACGCGATGTCGACGTTCGCGGCGAGCGTCTGCGCATCAGAGGTCTTGCCCGCCGCCTGACGCACGATCGCGCTCCGCCTCGGCAGCACCTCGCGGATCAGCCCGTCGCCGAGGCCGACCCAGTCGCCGACCGCGACATCCAGGTTCTCGTGCACGAGACGCCCGGGCAGGCGGGTACGGACGGGGCCTTCCCCGTCTGGACGTCGTACGCGGCGCGGTGCGCTGCGATGACGCGTCCCGGCACCAGGCCGGGCTCCAGGTTTTCGGCGAGCTCGGGGTCCACCCGAGCGCCGCCAGATCGAATTCAGGCAACGCAGGTCTCCTTTAGGGACGCAACAACAGGACGGCGCGGCGGCCGTCTCCCACAGGAGCTACGTCCGTCGCGCGGCTAGTCGGCCGGAAGGGCCGAGGAGGAGGCACGCACAGTCATCACGGTTCAACCTCCTTCGCCGGGGACGGGGACTCAGGAAGGGTAGGCGTCCTTCATCCAACCGTCAAGGGACGGAACCCCGCCGAACTGCTCCGCGATGTGCGAGACGGCGAGCACGCGCCGCCCGCCGACGAAGATCCACTGGTCGGCGCCGGGCAGCGACGTCAGCAAACAGCGGCCGTTCGGCGACCACGCGAGCCCGCTCAGCCGCCCGCGCACGCTGAAGAGCGTACTGACGCCCTCGCCGTCGAGACCTGAGGATCGAATGGTCGCGCAGCAACGCGAGCTGTCCGTCGCGGGCATACGCGAGCGCACGCACACCGGCGACCGGGATCTCGCGGGCGCGTCCGGTCGCAGCGTCGAAGAGCACGACGCGGGACGCGGTCGCAAGCGCGAGCACGGTCCGCGCGGCGACCACATGAGCGCACGCGGCCGCGGGTACGCCCTCGACGTCCATGCCCCTGCACCCGCACACGCCCGCGCGCCGTGACGAAGGCAAGGACGCGCCGGTCGCCGGGACGCCACGCAGGAGCGATGGGCGCTGCCGCTCCCACATCGGCGTCGCCGCGGCCGTTCCCGCCGACGACATGCAGCCGGCCTCGCGTCAGGTACGCGATACGCGTGTCCACGCGCGAGCCGCCCCAGCGCGGGAACGCGATCTGCGGTCGCGCGAGCGACCAGTGCACGTCGCCGCTCGCCGGGCTCGATCGCCGCGAGCTGGTTCGTCGTCGCCGCCACGACGAAGAGCCCGTGCGGCGACCACGCAGCTTGCCGCCAGTCGCCGAGCCGCCGCTTTGACCCGTCTGGCGGCTACGACCCACGTGCCGCCGCCGCCGCTCACGAGCAGATGCCCCGGAGCAGGAAGGCGGAACAGCGCCGGCGCCGCATGCTCGACCCCGATCGTGCCGCCACCTGCATCGACCACGGCGCGTCCCGGCGACGAGAACGCAGCCGCAGCGACGACGGCCGCCAGCACTGCGAATGCGACCGACCACCGGAGGCGCGGCGCCCGGCGCACAGGCTCGTGCTCGCGCGTACGCGGCGCGCACCACTTCCCACGTCCGCTCCTCGGCGTCGCGATCGACGGGCACGGCATCGAGCAGCCGCTTCACATCACGCTCACTCACTGCGCAACGCATCCTCGAGCCGGTCGAGCGCGCGGCGCAGACGCGAGTTCACGGTTCCTCGCGGCAGGTCGAGCAACTCGGCGATCTCACCCGGCGTGTACTCGAGCAGGTACCGCAGGACGACCACCGCGCGGTGCTCCGGCCCGAGCTCGAGAGCGCCGCCGCGAGCTCTCCGCACGCCCCGCCGGCTCGCGCGTCGGCGCCGAGGCTCCGGGGCCGAGGCGACGTCGAGCTCCGCGCCGCAGCGTGCGCGCACGCGCCCAGTCGATGGAACGGTTGACGACGATCCGGTGCAGCCACGGGCCGAAGGGGCGGCCGCGGTCGAAGCGGTCCAGCGCGCGCACCGCCGCGAGAAACGATTCCTGCGCGATGTCCTCCGCCGCGGCGGCGTCGCCGACGACCACCAGGGCGCGGTGCGGTAGGCACGCGGCCAGTGCGCGCGGAACAGCTGCTCGAGCGCTGCCGCGGAGCCACGCTGTGCGTCGCGCACCCACGCGCGCTCGCGGCGCTCCACCTCCGGGTGAGCCCTCGCACCGGCATTGATCACGGCGCTAACGACGGACTCCTCTGCCGCGAGCGTGCGTAGCGCCCGCACCCAGCGCGTCACGGCCGCTGGCGCCACCGGCCTGGGGGCAGCTCGACCACGAACGACGCCGTTCCGGGGAACCGGTGGTTCTGCCAGTTCGCGGCCGTGCCGAACGGCCAGCGGATGCTCCGGTAGGGATAGCGGGCGAGCGACGCGAACCGCCGCGCCGTGGCAACGCTCTGCCCCCAGGCGCGCACGACGCCCTGCGGCTGGTGGAACCAGATCGTGATCTCCGGTCGCAGCCTCTCGATCAGACCCACCGCGTATCGCGACTCCGGCTCGGACAACGGGCGCGGCCCCGAGTACCTCCGGGCTCCCGGGCTCGCCGATGCGCGCCCAGTTGGACGGGAAGTTCCGGTTGAGGTCGACGCCGTGGGCGTTTCCGCGGGTTCCGCGGAGGCAGCCGTCGGGATTGATGCTCGTGACGGCGACGATCTCCGTGCCGGCCGGCGCTCCAGCCCGGACGAGCCGCTGCACGATCGCGTTGCCGGCGGGCTCGCTTCCGTGGATACAGCCCACGACGAGCATGCGGTGGGCCGCCGCCGGGTCACCGATCACCACGGGCCGGATTGCCTGCCCGTGGACGCTGTGGCCGATCGGGCAGGGCTGCCAGGATCAGGCGCAAGGAGTCGCACCTACGGTCCATACGTTTGCACGCCCCAAAGAGTGTCCGGCGCCTCGTAGACTCCACAGCATGAAAATGCGCGGATTCGCAGCACTGGCGGTTCTCGCCCTGGCAGCCGGCTGCGGCGGCTCGGGCGGCAGCGGCACCACGACGAGCAGCAGCGGCAGCGCGAAGGCGTTCGTCGTCCTCGTCACCGACGTCAACCAGCTGAACGACCACGGCTTCAACCAGCTCGCCTACCAGGGCCTGAAGCAGGCCCAGAGGGAGCTCGGGATCCGCGGCCAGGTCTACCAGTCGTCCGTCGTCGCAGGCGTACATCCCGAATCCTCGCAGGCGGCGCGGAAGAAGGCCGACCTCGTCATCTCGGTCGGATTCGACCAGGCGGCCGCGATCGCCAAGGTCGCGAAGCAGTTCCCCGACACGCACTTCGCGATCATCGACGTCTCGACCACGCCGACCTCGCCGGCACGGCCGAAGAACGTGCAGGGCCTGATCTTCAAGGAGCAGGAGGTCGGCTACCTCGCCGGCTACCTCGCCGGCCTCGTCGAGAAGCAGAGCGGCAAGCAGAACACGATCGGCTCGGTCGGCGGCCAGAAGCAGCCGCCGGTCGACCGGTACATCGCCGGCTACCAGGCGGGCGCGCTGAAGGCGGACCCGAACGATCAAGCTGCTGAACTCGTACTCGAACGAGTGGGTCGATCAGGCGAAGTGCAAGCAGCTCGCGCTCAACCAGATCTCCGACGGGTGCAGACATCGTCTTCCAGGTTGCGGGCGGCTGCGGGCTCGGCGTGCTCGACGCAGCGAAGGAGCAGGGCGTCTGGGGGATCGGCGTCGACGCCGACCAGTCGTATCTCGGCCCGCAGGTGCTGACGAGTGCGTTGAAGCGCGTCGACACGTCCGTCTACTCGACGATTCAGCAGGTGCTCGACGACAAGTTCGCGGGCGGCACCGACAGCGTGTTCAGCCTGGAAGAACGACGGCGTCGGCCTCGGAAGATCAGTCCGAAGGTGCCGAAGGCGGACGTGCAGAAGGTGCAGGAGCTCGAGAAGCAGATCGCCGCCGGGAAGGTCACGGACATCCCGACGGAGGTCATCGGCGCGGTAGCGCCTAAGGCCAGACCGGATCGGTGGGCCGGAGATCGCGCGGCCCACCGCTTCCGCAGCCCCCGACCCGGTACTCGTCGGGCAGGCGCGGGTAGAGCCGCGCGAGCGCGTAGTCCGCCGTCCGCTGCGCGGCCGTCGCATCGGCGCCGAGAAGCATCGCCGCTCTCGCGGTCGTCTGCAGTGCGTAGCACTCGGTGATGCGCTCGTCGCTGATCCCGTGCAGGTGCCAGACCTCGTGCGCGAGCGTGTGCACGGCGAGCACCTCCTCGAAGATCTTCTTCGGGCACTCGGTGCCGGCGAGGACGCAGCCGTAGGCCGGGCTCCGAACGTCGTGGGGAAGTGGCGCAGAGCGTTGCAGATCGGCCGCTTCAGGTCCGTGTGGTCGTCGGGTATCCCCGACGCGTCGAAGCCGACCGTTCCCGCCTCCGAGAGTCACGTCGAGCAGGTCGCCGGTGAGGCTCTGGCAGTGCGACGTGCACGTGCCGGCTCCCGAGCTGGGTCGCGACCTGAGCCGAGGTGGCGCTCGAGCGACACCTTGTGCTCGTGGAAGGCGTAGCCGACACCGGCGATGAGGAGGAGCGACGATTGCGAGCTTGAGCCGCATGCCGCCAAGATCGGCAACCGGCGCGCTGTAGCCTTAGGTATCGGCCTCACAAGAAGGAGACATGCAAATGGCACATCTGACCGACTCCCAGAAGCAGTTCCTCGAGCAGCCCTTACGTCGGTGTCGTCACGACACTGCGCAAGGACGGCTCGCCGCACAACCACGGTCGTCTGGGTCGACGTGGAGGACGGCGTGCCTAGCTTCAACACGGCGCTCGGCCGGGCGAAGCCGAGGCACCTCGAGCACGATCGCGCGCGCGAGCTTGATCGTCGTCCACCCGACCGACATGCACAAGTGGCTCGCCGTCGACGGCCGCGCCGAGGTCACGACGGAGGGCGCCGACGCGCAGATCGACAAGCTCGCGAAGAAGTACCTCGGCGTCGACGACTACCCGAACCGGGTCGAGGGCGAGTACGCGTGACGGTCCGGATCACCCCGGAGCACGTCACCGCGAGAGGTCTCGACTAGATCGCCGCGAGCACCTCGTCCGCCGCGCGCAGGCCCTCGCTCGCTCCGCCCTCCATGAAGCCCTGGAAGTCCTGCGACGTGTGCTCGCCGGCGAAGTGGATGTTGCCCTGCGGCACGGGTTCGTAGCCGCCGAACGACGTGTACTGCCCGACGCGCCAGTACGAGTACGAGCAGTTGAGCAACGGGTCGAGGAAGGGCGTCGAGAGCGACGCCTTCCCATTCCACTTCTTCGAGATTCCCGGGAACACTTTCTCGAGGCTCGTGAGGAACGACTTCGCGTAGGCGGTTACCTGCGGGTTCGTCGACGGCGTTCGAGTAGGGCGTCGAGGGTGGAAAGCCGCGGCGACGCTCCCGCCGGAGTACTCGACCGAGGATGCCCGACGCGCCGTCCTGGCCGCGCGTGACGTCCCACGTGTTCGGGACGCCGGCGTCCGAGTAGACGTTGCCGTTCGACTTGCCCCACGGGCCCCGCGTGTTCCAGTAGCGGCTCGAGAACTGCAGCTGGAGCTTCGTGTTGCGGCCGGCGCCCATCTGGGTGATCGCACGCTGCTTACGCGCGTCGAAGCCCGCGTCGTCGTAGTCGAGGTTGCGGAGCACTGCGAACGGAAGCGCGAGGATCACCTGATCCGCGGTCACGGTCTTCGTGCGCCCGGGCGTCGAGAACGTCATCGAGACGCTGCCGTTCGAGTTCGTCCGGATCGACTGCATCGACCAGCCCAGCTGGATCGTGCGTCGGCGGCGAGCGCGTCGGCGATCGCCTGCGGGAGCTGCTCGTTGCCGCCGTCGATGTGGAAGCGCTCGTCCGACTCGCCGAAGATCGAGAGACCCTTGTTCGCGGGCTGGAAGCCGAGCAGGTAGACGAGGTTCAGCGCCGCCTGGTCGCGCGTGTCGGCGCCGTATTCGCCGGCGTAGGCGACGTCGAGCAGGCGACCGAGCGGTCGACCGTGCCCGCCCGGGACGTACCGCTCGATCCAGTCGTAGACCGACATGTGGTCGAGGTCGCGGCCCGTCCGCGTGGAGCTGTCCCACGTCGTCGGATAGCCGGCGGCTTCGGTCTGGGCGTCGAGGAGCGGGCGGATCCGGTCGAAGTCCGCGTCCGCCTGGTCGACGGAGTAATAGTCGCCGAAGAACGAGTACGTGTCGGTCGTCCCGCGCGGCTGCGCGGCGAGCAGGTCGACCTTCTTGAGGTGGAAGCGCCTGGCGAGGCCGCGGATCGTCTCGTGGCCGCTGTCGATCAGCTCGCCGCAGAACTCGGAGACCTGCCCGTCGGCCCAGTAGCCCGAGCGGTCCGAGTGCATCCGGCCGCCGACGTGCGTCGAGGCTTCGTAGACCGTCGCGCGGACGCCCGAGTCCGCGAGGCTGAGCGCGGCCGTGAGCCCGAGATCCCGCCGCCGACGATCGCGATCCGCGGTGCCGTCGTCAGCCGACGCGCGCCGTGGCGAGCAGCGTCGGCCCGGCGATCGCGACGGCCGCGCCGTCACGCCCGCGCGCTTGAGGAACTCGCCGCGTGAATATCGCTCGCCCGCGAGCTCGGCGGGCGGGATCGCCGAGCCGCTCCGCCGCCCGGTGCTCGGCCGCAAGACGCTGGAATGCCCGCAGTAGCGGCGTACGTGCCATGCCCTCTCCTCTCCCCGTGAATCGGACTCGGCGAAGATCTCGCATTTCGGCTCGGTGAGTCAAGGGCAATTGACGCAATGCGTAGTGTGGTGGTAGGAATCTCACGCGTTGCGCAGTCCTGACGCCCAGCCCTTGCATGCGGACGACCCCGGCGCGGCGCCGTCACGCCCGCGCGCCGGGTCGACGACCTCGACCGGCGGATCATCGAGGCGCTGCAGGAAAACGGGCGCGAGTCGTTCCGCCGGATCGCGACGCGGCTCGGCGTCTCCGAGGGCAACGGTGCGCGCGCGGTACGCGCGCCTGACGAGCGAGGGAATCCTGCAGGTCGTCGCGGTCACGAACCCGCTCGGCCTCGGCTTCGAGCAGGCGCTCGATCGGCCTCAAGACGTCGGGCCCGCCGAGCGAGGTCGCCGACGAGATCTCACGCTGGCCCGAGGCCGACTACGTGGTCGTCACGGCCGGCCAGTTCGACCTCGTCGTCGAGGTCGTCGCGTCCGACCGGCGTGAGCTCCTCGAGCTGACGAACCGGATGCGCGCGCTCGACGGCGTCGTCTCGACGCGAGACCTTCTTCTACCTCGAGATGTGGAAACAGCTCTACGACTGGGGACACGCGAGTGAGCATTCCGACGACGAGCGATGAGCGTCGAGCAGCTCCAGCAGGCGGCACGCGATCACCTCTGGCTCCACTTCACGCGCATGGGCGGCCGACGACGCCGCCGATCATCGTGCGCGGCGAGGGCTGCTACCTCGAGGACGCGAACGGCAAGCCGCTACCTCGACGCGCTCGCCGGCCTCTTCGCCGTCCAGATCGGCTACTCCTACGGCGAGGAGATCGGGCAGGCGGCGCTCGAGCAGATGCGCGAGCTGCCCTTCTACACGAACTGGTCGTACGCGCATCCGCGTGCGATCGAGCTCGCGCACGAGGTCGCGCAGCTCGCGCCGGGCGACCTGCAACCGCGTCTTCTTCGTCTCCGGCGGCTCCGAGGCCGTCGAGTCCGCGTGGAAGCTCGCCCGCCAGTACCACCAGGCGCGCGGCGAGCGCCGCTGGAAGGCGATCGCCCGCCGCGCCGCCTACCACGGCACGACGATGGGAGCGCTCTCGATCAACGGCATCGCCGGGCTGCGCGACGCCGTTCGAGCCGCTCGTGCCGGACGTCGCTCCACGTGCGGAACACGAACCGCTACCACCGGCCCGCCGGACGAGACGGAGGAGGAGTTCACGGCGTTCCTGCTCGAGGATCTCGACTCGGCGATCGAGCAGGCCGGGCCCGAGACGGTGGCGATGGTGATCATGGAGCCGGTGCAGAACGCGGGCGGCTGCGTTCACGCCGCCGAAGGCTACTGGCAGGGCGTGCGCGAGATCTGCGACCGGTACGGAGTCCTGCTCTGCGCCGACGAGGTGATCACCGGCTTCGGCCGCCTCGGCGACGTGGTTCGGCTCCGAGCAGCTACGACATCAAGCCGGACCTCGATCACCGTGCGCGAAGGGTCTCTCGTCGGCGTACGCGGCGATCGGCGCTGTCATCGCGGCCGACCGCGTCGTCGAGCCGTTCGTCAGCGGGACGGCGATGTACACGCACGGCATCACCTTCGGTGGGCACCCGGTGCAGTGCGCGATCGCGCTGAAGAACATCGAGATCATGAAGCGCGAGCGCGATCGTCGAGAACGTGCCGCGACAACGAGCGGCGCGTTCCGCGCGACGCTCGAGCAGCTCCTCGAGCTCGCCGATCGTCGGCGACCTCCGCGGCACGGGCTACTTCTACGCGCTCGAGCTCGTGAAGGACAAGGAGACGCGGGAGACGTTCTACGACGAGGAGTGCGAGACGCTGCTGCGCGGCTTCCTCTCGCCGCGCCTCTTCGAGAAGGGCCTCATCTGCCGGGCCGACGACCGCGGCGACCCGGTGATCCAGATCTCGCCGCCGCTGATCGCCGGCCCAGCAGGAGTTCGACGAGATCGCCGGCACGCTCGGGGAGGTCGCTCGACGAGGCATGGCAGCGAGATGCGGTGAGCCGGTAGCGTCGACGATCCGGCTGCAGCTGACGGCGTCGGCCGACGTCCGTCAGCTCACGAAGCGCTTCGACGACGTCGTCGCCGTCGACGCACCTCGTCGCTCGAGATCCGAGCGCGGCAGTTCTTCGCGCTGCTCGGGCCGTCCGGCTGCGGCAAGACGACGACGCTGCGCATGATCGGCGGCTTCGAGGAGCCGACGTCCGGCGCGGATCCAGCTCGGCGACCGCGACGTCACCGGTCTGCCGCCGTACAAGCGCGACGTCAACACGGTGTTCCAGTCGCTACGCGCTCTTCCCGCACCTGACGATCTTCGAGAACGTCGCGTTCGGGCTGCGCCGCAAGGCGTGCGCGGCGACGAGCTCGAACGCGCAGGTCGGCGAGATGCTCGAGCTCGTCGGGCTCGCACGGGCTCGGCGAGCGCAAGCCGCGCCAGCTCTCCGGCGGCCAGCAGCAGCGGATCGCGCTCGCGCGGGCGCTCGTCAACCAGCCGCGCGTGCTGCTGCTCGACGAGCCGCTCGGCGCGCTCGACCTGAAGCTGCGCAAGGCAGATGCAGCTCGAGCTGAAGCGGATCCAGCAAGAGGTCGGCATCACGTTCGTCCACGTGACGCACGACCAGGAGGAGGCGATGACGATGGCCGACGCGATCGCGGTCATGAACGACGGCCGCATCGAGCAGCTCGGCGACGCCGACGCGAGCTCTACGAGCGCCCGCAGCACGGCGTTCGTCGCGGGCTTCCTCGGCGTGTCGAACCTGCTCGCGGCGTCGGTCGGTCGGCGACGATCTCGTGCGGCTCGAGGGAGGCGTCGAGGTGCGCGTCGCCGCGAAGTGCTCGCCGGGCGCACGGGCAAGGTCGCAGATCGGGGTTCGGCCCGAGAAGCTGCGGCTCGGCGGCGACGAGCGTCAATTCGCTCTCGGGCACGGTCGCCAGAGCGCGCGTACATCGGCGTCTCGACGCAGTACATCGTCGACACGCCCGCACGGCGCCGTCACCGTCTATGTCCAGAACGACCGACCGGGCGCGAACAGCAGTCGCCGCACCGGCGACCGGCTCACCATGGGGCTGGAGCCCGGAGTGCGCATTCGTCGTCGATGCAAACTGGAGGCTTCCTGATGTCAGACCGCTACACCCGCGCAAGCTTCCTGCGTCGCGCCGCTGCGGGCGGCGCCGTGCTCACCGTTCCCGGTCTGCTGGCCGCATGCGGCGGCGGCGGCGGTGGCGCGCACGACCACCGCGGCGACGAGGACGCTGCCGAAGACGATCACGCTGCTCGAACTGGCCGCTCTACATCGACATCGACGAGAAGACGAAGAAGCACCCGTCGCTCGACGCCGTTCGAGAAGAAGTACCGGCGTCAACGTCAAGTACGTCGAGGACATCAACGACAACGACAGTTCTTCGGGAAGATCCAGGCGCCGCTGTCGCACGGGCCAGTCCGTCGGGCGCGACATCATCGTCCTCACCGATGCGTCGCGCCTCCCGGCGCTGCTGATCGAGCTGGGCTGGGTCGAGAAGCTCGACACGCTCGGCGCTGCCGAACATCAAGAACCTCGTAGCCGGTACAGCAGCATCCCGGCCTGGGACCAGGATCGCGCGTACAGCCTGCCGTGGCAGTCGGGCATGACCGGGATCGGCTACGACCCGAACAAGACCGACGAAGCCAGATCGACAGCGATCGAGCAGCTGCTCACCGATCCGAAGCTGAAGGGCAAGGTGACGATGCTCACCGAGTTCGGCGACACGGTCGGGCTCGTCATGCTCGCGAACGGCGACGACCCGTCGAAGGTCACGGACGCGTCGTTCGACCGCGCGATCGCAGACGCTCCAGAAGGCGGTCGACTCCGGTCAGATTCGCCAGTTCACCGGCAACGACTACGCGCCGCTGCTCGCCAAGGGCGACGTCTGGGCCGCCGCTCGCGTGGTCGGGCGACATGGTGCAGCTCCAGGCGGACCAATCCGGGACTGAAGTGGGTGCAGCCGAAGACCGGCGGCGATGATCTGGACCGGACAACATGCTGATCCCGAAGGGCGGCAACGCGTATGCCGCGTCCGTGCTCATGAACTGGTACTACCGGCCGGACGATCGCGGCCGAGGTCGCGGCGTACGTCAACTACATCTGCCCGGTCGTCGGCGCCGACAAGGTGCTCGATGAAGAGCGATCCGGCTGTCGCGAAGAACCCGCTCATCTTCCCGACGAAGGCGATGCTCGCGAACGCGCACCAGATCGACGCGAAGGCGCGTCAACAACGCGAAGTACAAGCAGCAGTTCCAGCAACCTGATCGGTGGCGTAGGCTCCGCAGCAACGGCGCTCGCGCCGTACTGCCTGCTCGCGCCGGGCATCGCGTGGCTGCTCGTCTTCTTCGTCCTGCCGATGTTCTACCTCGGGAAGATGTCGCTCGAGCAGGGGCTCTTCGCGCTCGCTTCACGTTCAACTGGGCGTGGCAGCAACTTCAGCGACGCGTGTCGCTCTACCAGACGCAGTTCCTGCGCTCGTTCGAGTACGCGGGGCTGGCGACGCGATCGCGCTCGTCATCAGCTATCCGCTCGCGTACTGGATCGCGTTTCGCGGCGGCCGCTGGAAGAACCTTCTCCTGCTGCTGCGTGATCGCGCCGTTCTTCGTCACCTACCTGATCCGCACGCTCGCGTGGCAGACGATCCTCGCCGACAACGGCGTCGTCGTCCACGACGCTCCGCAACCTGCACATCCTCGCGCCCGGACGGGCGGCTGCTCGCCACGTCGGTCGCGGTGATCGCCGGCATCACCTACAACTTCCTGCCCTTCATGGTGCTGCCGCTGTACGTCGCGCCTCGAGCAGATCGACCCGCGGCTGATCGAGGCGGCCAGGATCTCTACGCCAGCCGCGACGCGCGTTCCTGCGGCGTGACCCTGCCGCTCTCGCTGCCCGGGCGTCTTCGCCGGCACGCTGCTGACGTTCATCCCGGCGGCGGTGACTTCATCAACGCGCAGCTGCTCGGCACGCCCGAAGCAGTACATGATCGGCAACGTCATCCAGTCGAAGTTCCTCGCGCTGCGCGACTACCCGACCGCCGCCGCGCTCTCGTTCATCCTCATGGGCGCGATCCTCGTCGTTCGTCGCTGGTCTACGCGCGGGTGCTCGGCACCGACCGGCTGACGGGAGGCGGCCGCATCGACGCTGATGGCGCGTTCGTCCGCCACCGGCTGCTCGACGTCTACGCGCTGCTTGCGCTCGTGTACCTGCTCGCTGCCGATCGCTGTCGTCGATCGCCTTCTCGTTCAACAACCCGCTGCGGCCGGTTCAACTACACGTGGCAAGGGTTCACGCTCGAACAACTGGCTGCACTCGGACTCGGCTACCCGGGGCTGCGGCAGCGCGCTGCAAGCTCAGCATCGAGATCGCGCGTCTCTCGAGCCCTCGTCGCGACCGCGCTCGGAACGCTGATCGCGCCTGGCGCTCGTCCGCTACCGGCTTCCGCGGGCGCGAGCACGACGAACCTCCTGATCTTCCTGCCGATGGCGACGCCGGAGATCGTCATGGGCGCGTCGCTGCTGACGCTCTTCCTCAAGCTGAGCGTCGCCGCACGGCTTCGGCGACGATCCTGATCGCCCACATCATGTTCAACATCAGCTACGTCGTCGTGACCGTGAAGGCGCGGCTCGATCGGCTTCGACCGCCATCTCGAGGAGGCGGCGATGGACCTCGGCGCCAACGAGTGGACGACGTTCTAGCAGTGTCACGCTGCCGCTGATCGCCCCGGCGATCCTCGCCGCGGCGCCTGCTCGCGTTCGCGCTCTCGATCGACGACTTCGTGATCACGTACTTCAACGCGGGCGACACGGTCGACGTTCCCGCTGTTCGTCTGGGGCGCGCGCGCGTCGGCGTGCCGCCGCAGATCAACGTTATCGGCACCGCGATCTTCGTGATCGCCGATCGTCGGAGCGCTCGCGAACGTCCTCTGTACAGAACCGCCGCGCGCGGCGCTCGCCACCGCTCAGCCGAGCCGGTCGAGCCGCGGCTTCCGCGCCTCGGTGGCTCGAGGCAGGCGCTCGCCGCGGAGGCGACGGCAGCCTGCGGCCGCCTTGCAGGAGACGCGAGCGCGGACGTCGCCGTCGTCGGCGGCGGCTACACCGGCTCTCTGGACGGCGCTCGCCCTGCGCGAGCGGCGATCCGGAGCTGCGCGTGACACTGGTCGAGGCGGAGATCTGCGGCGCAGGACCGAGCGGCCGGAACGGCGGCTTCTGCCACGGCTACTGGTCGCGCTTGCCTCTGTCCTGCCGGTGCTCGGCGAGGAGGAGGCGCTGCGTCTGCCGTGCCGGGAGCAGATCGATGCCTGGCCGTTCGCGCGCTCGGCGACGTGTGGCTCGCGAGGGCGGACGCCTGGACGTCAGCGCCGCGCCGGCCCAGGACGCGCTCGGTCAGGCGGTGCCGTCGGGCCGCGGCGCAGGTCGGGCATCGGACCAGGTCGGTCGCGCTGTCGCGGCGAAGAGCTCGCAAGCGCGTCTCGTCGCGGTGTTCCGGAGCCGGGTCTACTTCCCCGACGGGGCGACCGTGCATCCGGGCTGCTCGTCGCGCGCGTTGCGGCGCAACGGCGATCGACGCCAGGCGTCAGCCGTGCACGAGCGAACCCTGCGCTCCGTGTCCGCGACGAGCGTCGAGACCCGCGGCGGCGTCCTCCGTGCGCCGGAGATCGTGCTCGCGACGAACGCCGCGCTCACCGGCTGGCGCCTGCTGCGCGGAGCCTGACGGACTTCGGCTCGTACACGTCGTCCCTGACCGAGCCCGTCCCCGAGTTGCTCGAGCAGATCAGCTGGACAGGCGGTGAGGCGATCGTCGACGGCGCGCATGTTCATCCACTACTTCCGCACCTCGACGACGGCCGAGTCTGATGGGCAGCGGCAGCCGGCCCGATCGGCTTCGGCGGCCGATCGACGATCGGTTCAGCCGCGACCGGCCCTCAGCGCGACGCGCCGAGGCTGGCCTGCGGCAGCCTCTTGCCCAGGCTCGACGGGGCGCGCATCGAGCGGTCGTGGGGCGGGCCGATCGACATCTCCGTCCGACCATCTCCCGTTCTTCGCGACAGAAGCCCGGCGCGCGACTGGCACTACGGCGCGGGCTACTCGGGAGCACGGGGTGGGGCCGAGCTGGCTCGGCGGGCAGATTCTTGCGTCGCTTGCGACGCGCGCCGGCGACGAGTGGACGCAGCTGCCGCTCGCGACGCGCGACGTTCCGACGCTGCCGCCGGAGCCGTTCCGCCGATCTCGGGGGCGGGCTCGTGCGGTCGGCGATCATGGCGTGCGAGGCGGCAGGGCAGAGTGATCGCCCTCCGCTCGCCGCGCGAGTCGGCGCCGCTATCCCGCGACTGCTGCGGATGGAGCTCGGCACGCGCGGCGGGCCGACGGCGGCAGGTGCGACGTCACCGGTTGAACACTCGGGACGATGTGAGTCAGCCGCGAGACTCGTCGTCGGGACTGACCGGCTGCGATCGCCACGTGCCGCGGCAAGCTCCATCTCCGGGTTGATCGTCGATGCGCGCACGTCGAGCGCGCCGCGGAAGACGCCGGGGAACGCGAGCACGTTGTTGATCTGGTTCGGGTAGTCGGAGCGGCCGGTCGCGATCACGGCGACGTCAGCCCTCGATCGTCCTCCGGCGGCGACCTCGGGCGTCGGGTTCGCCATCGCGAAGACGATCGCGTCGTTCGGCCATCGCGCGCGATCGCCGTCCGCGCGTGACGGCGCCCGGCGCCGAGAGGCCGATGAAGACGTCGGCGCCGCGCGAGCGGCCTCGTCGGCGCGTGCCCGCGAGGCCGCGCGGGTTCGTCAGTCTCGGCGTACTCCGCGCTTCGACGTCGTCGAGGTCGGCGACGGCCGCGATAGACGCGCGCCCTGCCGGTCGCAGCCGACGATCGTCGCGCACGCCGGCTGCGAGCAGGATCGTCGTCACCGCGATGCCCGCGGCGCCGACGCCCGTCGATCACGATCCGCACGTCCTCGAGCCGCTTGCTCGACGACGCGCAGCGCGTTCAGGCAACGCCGGCGAGCACGACGATCGCCGTGCCGTGCTGGTCGTCGTGGAAGACGGGGATGTCGAGCGTCTCCCGCAGCCGGCCGCTCGATCTCGAAGCAGCGCGGCGCGGAGATGTCCTCGAGGTTGATGCCGCCGAAGCCGGGCGCGATCGCCTCGACGGTCGCGCACGATCTCGTCGGCGTCCTGTCGTGTCGAGGCAGATCGGGAACGCGTCGACGCCGCCGAACTCCTTGAACAGCATCGCCTTGCCCTCCATCACGGGCATCGCCGCCTCGGGGCCGATGTCGCCGAGCCCGAGCACGGCCGTGCCGTCGGTGCACGACGGCGACCGTGTTCTGCTTGATCGTGAGCGTTCCAGACCTTCGCGGGGTCGTCGGCGATCGCCATGCGAGACGCGCGCGACGCCGGGCGTGTAGGCCATCGAGAGGTCGTCGCGCGTCTTCAGCGGCAGTCTTCGGCGACGATCTCGATCTTGCCGCCGAGGTGGAGCAGGAACGTGCGGTCGGAGACGTGCTCGACCTCGACGCCGTGCAGCGTCGCGGACGGCGTCGACGATCCGCTCGCAGGTGGTCGGCGTCGTCGGCGAGGACGGTGACGTCGCGGACCTTCGTCTCGCTCTCGACGCGGACGAGGTCGATCGCGCCGAGGAGCTCGCCCGCTGTCGCGCGATCGCCGCGGCGAGCCGGGCGAAGGAGCCGGGGCGGTCGGTCGAGCCGCACGCGGATCGTCGCGCTGGGCTGGCGCGGAGGATGCACGACCTATCAAAGGTGCGAGGGGCTGAGCCGCGCCGCCTCTGAGGGAAACTACGCTCTGGCGGTGCGGATAACGCTCGTGCGACGTCGGCCCGCGCGACGGTCTCCAGAACAGGCCGGACACGCTCGGCTCCGGCCGTGCGCGCCGAGCTCGTGAACCGGCTCGCAGCGGCGGGCGCTGCCGCGCATCGAGGCGGTCAGCTTCGTCCGCGACGACCGCGTGCCGCAGATGGCGGGCGCCGAGGAGGTCGTCGCGGCGATCGCAGCGGCGTCGACGGCGTCGAGTACTCCGGGCTCGTGCTGAACGAGAAGCGGGTGGGAACGCTTCGCCGCGACCGGCCTCGACCGCGTGAACGTCACGTTCTCGGCGCGACGGAGACGCTTCAACCGCGAGAACGGGAACGCGTCGCTCGAGGAGGCACATTGCGCGCGTCGAGGCGATCCTCGCGCGCGCGGACAGCGACTGCCGGCGACCGTGACCATCTCCGTCTCGCTTCGGGTGTCCGTTCGAGGGCCGCGTCGATCCGGCCGTCGTGGTCGAGGCTCGCGGCGCGCTTCGCCGGACGCGCGGAGGTCGTGCTCGCGGATACGATCGGCGTCCGCGGCGCCGCCTTCGACGGTGCGCGCACTCGTCGCGCAGTACGGTGCGGCCAGGGCTTCCACGGGCACAACACGCGCAACACTGGGGTACGCGAACTGCCTCGCCGCGCTCGACAGCAGGCGCGCGCGTGCTCGACGCGGTCCGATCGGCAGGTCTCGGCGGCTGTCCGTTCGCGCCGCGTGCGACGGGCAACGTCGCGACCGAGGATCTCGTCTACCTCCTGGAGGGCGAGGGCATCGAGACGGGAGTCGACCTCGACGGGGTGATCACGATCTCCCGCTGGCTCGAAGCCACTCTTGGGCGTACGCTCGACGGCTATGTCTACCGCGCGTGAGCTTCGTGCCGTGTGGGCGATCGTCGCCGCGATGGCGCTCGCCAGTGCTCGTCACCTACCGCGCGCCTGCCGGCGGCCGAGCCTCTACAACGTCAGCCACAGCGGCCTACCGCGGCGGGGCTGAGCCGTGTGCTCGTCGACCTGAACTTCCCCGACGCGCTGATCGCGCTCGCCGTGCTCGGCGTCGTCGCGCCGTACCTGCCGCGCGCTATTGCGACCGCTCCGCGGGTGTCGCTGCGGCGCTGCTGCCTCGTCGTCGTGGTCCCGGGCGTCGTCTCACAGCACGATCTCGACGCGGGAGTGGATCAACGTCGTGCCGGCGATCGGCGTCGGGCTGGCGCTCGCCCTGACCCTGCTCGCGCGTGACATCCGCTTCGGAGCGCGACCGGCGCGGCGATGCTGTGCGGATCGGCCTTTGCGGCGGTGCTCGTCATCGCTGTGCGCGCCCTGGATCGCCGCCGAGCTCAGGCTCTACCTCGACGGCGTGCCGGTGCTCGGGTGGCTCTTCCGAGACCGGGGCGATCGTCTCGTACCGGGGCAACGCGCCGCATCCGGCGGTGCACCACGGACATCCATCACGGCCTCCAGGGACTGGTGTTCGTGGGTACCGCGCTCCTCCGCTCTCTCCCGCATCACCCAGACCGGATCTCCGCTCTTCCTCGCACTGATGGTCGCCTACGGGATCGGCAACATCGCCGAACGACGGCTGGCTCGGCAGATCGCCGAGCGAGGTTGGACGTCGTGGACGATCCGTCGACGCTCGAGCCGGGGCCTGACCTGGACGTGGCTCGCCGTGCTTGCTCGCGACGCCGGTCGTGTGGGCGCTGTGGTTCCGGCAGCGAAGACGTGACGATGTCCTGACGGTTCCGCCACGGTGCCTGGCACCGTGACGGGAACCGTCACGACATTCAGGGATGATCTGACCGTGACGAACCGCCTGGCGCGGGAGACGAGCCCGTACCTGCTCCAGCACGCGCGACAACCCGGTCGACTGGTACCCGTGGGGCGAGGAGGCGCTCGACCGCGCCCGCGCCGAGGACAAGCCGATCCTGCTCTCGGTCGGCTACGCCGCCTGCCACTGGTGCCACGTGATGGAGCGCGAGTCGTTCGAGGACGACGAGACGGCGGCCGCCGATGAACGAGCTCTTCGTCAACGTCAAGGTCGACCGCGAGGAGCGGCCCGGACGTCGACGCGGTCTACATGGACGCGGTCGTCGCGCTGACCGGCCAGGGCGGCTGGCCGATGACGGTCTTCCTGACACCCGACGGCGAGCCGTTCTTCGGCGGCACGTACTTACCCGCCCGAGCCGCGGCACGGGCTGCCGTCGTTCCGGCAGGTCCTCGTCGCGGTCGCCGGCGACGCTACCGCGAGCGGCGCGACGACGTCGCGCGAGCAGGCTGCGGCGCTCGTCGACGCGCTGCGGCGCAGCTCGGCCGAGATCGCGCCGTCGAGCGAGCCGCTCACCGACGCGACTGCTCGCCGAGGCCGAGCGCGCGACCTGCCGCGCCCAGTTCGACCCGCAATGGGGCGGTTCGGCCGCGCGCCGAAGTTCCCGCCCGCCTCGACGCTCGAGTTCCTCCTGCGGCGCGGCGTGCTTCGACCTCGCGCTCGGCACGCTCGACGGGATGGCGCGCCGGCGGGCATGTACGACCTCGTCGGCGGCGGCTTCCACCGCTACTCGGTCGACGCGCGAGTGGCTCGTGCCGCACTTCGAGAAGATGCTGTACGACAACGCGCTGCTCGTCCCCGCCTACCTGCACGCGTGGGCTGCTCACCGGCGAGACGCGGCTACCGGCGATCGTCGAGGAGACCGTCGAGTACGTGCATCCGCGAGCTGCGGCTCGACCGGCGGCGGCTTCGCGTCCGCGCAGGACGCCGACACCGACGGCGTCGAGGGCTGACGTTCACGTGGACGGCCGGACGGAGGTGCGCGACGCGGCCGAGCTGCTGCAGCCGTTCGAGCACGGCCGCTCGATCATCGCGCGGCGAGCTCAGCGCCGAGGAGCGTGCGCGCGCTGCTCGCGGTGCGCGAGCAGCGGCCGCAGCCGCTCCGCGACGACAAGGCGATCGCCGCCTGGAACGGCCTGACGCTCGCGGCGCTCGCCGAGGCCGGGCGGCGGCTCGAGCGCGCCGGACTGGCTCGACGCGGCGCGCGAGCTCGCGAGAGTTCCTGCTCGGCCCGCTCTCCGGACGGCGAGCGGCTGCACCGCACGTGGCGCGACGGCGTCGCGAAGGCACCGGCTACCTCGAGGACTACGCGAACGTCGCGCACGGGCTCTACGAGCTGCACGTCGCGACGGGCGATCTGCGCTGGCTGCACGAGGCGCGACCGGCTCGCCCTGCTGCGCGGTCGAGCTCTTCGCCGACGACGAGCACGGCGGCTTCTTCCTCACGCCCGCCGACGGCGAGGCGCTCGTCGCCCGCCAGAAGGATCTCGACGACAACCCGACGCCGTCGGGCAACTCGATGCTCGCCTTCGTGCTGCTGCGGCTGGCGCGGATCTGGGGCGACGACGAGCTCGAGCGCCGCGCGGCTGGGCGTTCTTCGCCTCGTCCGCGACGTGCTCCCGCGCGCTCCGTCGGCCTTCGGCTGGGCGCCTCTGCGCGCTCGACCTGCACTCTCGCCGCCGCGCAGAGCTCGCGATCGTCGGCGATCCGAGGAGCAGACGTGGCGCGCGCCGCCCTGCGCAGCTTCGACCCGAACGCCGTCGTCGCCTTCGGCCGGACAGACGACGTACCGCTGCTGGAAGGCAAGACCCTCGTCGACGGCCAGCCCGCCGTCTACGTCTGCGAGCGATTCGCCTGCCAGGCGCCTGTAACGGATCCGGCCGATCTTGCCGATAGATGACCGATGCGGGTCTCCCTCCTCCTCGCCGTGCTCGCTCTGGCACGGCGTTCTCGCTGCCTCCGTGTCCGCCCAGGTGCGGCCGGTCAACGCTCAGGACCGGGCGCTGCTCGCACGGCCCGCGACCTCTGAAGCGCAGATCGCCGAGCAGGTCGCCCGCCGGCTGACCGGCCGCCAGGCGGCACGCGGTGCGCTGCGGCAAGATCGGCGTGTCCAACGCCGCGGTACTCGGCGTCACGCCCTTTCAGAACGGGAGCTCGTTCGACTACTTCGTGATGCGGCCGGCCGAGTGCACGTACCTCGCCCGGTTTCGCCAGTCGCCGGCACGCTGGGATCCGCGCGCGTGCGCGGGTTCAGGACTGCAGCCACGTCGGCGACATCGCGATGGCGCTCGCGCGTCGTCGCGCACGAGTCGTACCACGTGCTCGGGTATTCGAACGAGGCGCAGGTCGAGTGCTACGGCATGCAGATCGATCTGGTTCGTCGCGAACCCGAAGCTCGGCGCGTCCGTCGCCGAGGCGCAGGCGCTCGCGACGGTGTACGCGACCAGATGTACCCGCAGCGCAGGACGCAGAACGCCTGAACGTGCCTGGTCGGCCGAGTGCCGCGACGGCGGCAAGTACGACCTCGCGCCGCAGCCTCGCCGCGCTGGCCCTCCTAGACGACTAGACGACGAAGGTCATCAGCGCCGCTCCGCGCCCGACGCGAACCGCTCCGCTGAGAACGCGGACAGGTCGAGCGTCGGCTCGCGTCCGACGACGAGCTCCGCAATGTGCTCGCCGACCGCGGGTGCCTGCTGGAAGCCGTGCCCCGAGAAGCCGGTCGCGTAGAGGAAGCGTGAGACCTCCGGCGCCTCGCCGACGAGCGCGTTCCAATCCGGGCTGACGTCGTACCAGCCCCACCACGACGTCTGCACGGGCAGCTCCGCCAAGCACCGGCAGTCGCCGCGCCGCAGCTTCGGCCAGATCCTCGAGCTCCCGCTCCCGGCCGCCGAACGCGAGCCCCTGACCCTCGCGGTGGAAGTAGAAGCCGCTCGAGAAGTCGATCGTGAGCGGCAGACGCTCCGGCAGGCCGCCGTCCTGCGGCGTGAACCGCATCGACCGCGCCTCGCCCTCGACGGGAAGCTCGACGCCGTGCGAGCCGCGCCGACCTCGCGAGACCAGACGCCGGCGCAGCCAGGCGACGATGCCGGTTTCGATTCGCCCCTGCGTCGTCTCGACGCCGCTGATCTGCCCGTCGCGGACGTCGATCCCGGTTGCGGCGCAGCTGCGCTACGACCGCGCCCGCGCCGGACACGTAGTGCTGCACGACCGCCTCCGGCGCCGCGTAACCATCGCGCCGCAATAGATCGCCGGCGAGCACGTCCGTCCACGTCGAGCTGCGGCACGGCAATCCCGCGCCTCGGCGGCCGTCAACTCCCGAGACGGCACGCCGAGCGAGTGCTCGCAGCGCGAGCGCCGAGCGGAACGTTAAGCGTCGTCCTCTGTCGCGATTCAGCAGGAAGAGGTAGCCGTACTGGCGGAACGAGATCTCGTCGGCCATTGCCTCGAACTCGCGGCAGCGAGCGGAGCGCGATCCGGATGTTCAGCTCGTCGGCGAACTGCGTACCGGATGCCGCCCGCCGCCTTGCTCGTGGAGCCCGACGCGAGTGTGTCCCGCTCGAGCAGCACGACGTCGTCGACGACCGGTGTGCGCAGGTGGAGGCGGTGGCGGCGCCTGAGTGCAGCCGCCGATCACTACGACGTCGGCCGTGCTGGCGGACGCCGCTCTGGAGCCTGCCGAACGGCTGCCAGTCGCCGGTCGCTCCGCCCGCCCACTTGACCATTCGCTCTGCTCGATCGGGAAGTTGTCCGCCCTCTGCGATGTCTGGATATTGATGCCCGGCTAGGTGAACGGGTTCTTCGACTGTTCATGTTGTGCAGCGACTTCATCAGGCTCGCCCGTGTCGGGTTCTTGCCTGCGTTCTGAAGGGCATACACGAACGTCCACGCGACGCCCATCCGGCGATTGAGTTTCCGTGGCCGCCCTCGCGAGAACTTGCCGCGAGCGATGGCGCGTATTGATCGATGACTGACGTTTGCCGAGCTTGACGCCCGCAAGGTTCCCCGCGACGCTCGAGCCGGGGTGTACTACCGACGCGAGATGATGCCGTCGACATTTGCACCGGCCGCCGCGGCCGCGGGAGAAGATCCGGTTCGACGAGACGTTACCGACGGGGAACGTTGCTGGTCGGAGTCCAACTCGACCTTTGCCGCCGTTACGCGAGCGCAGTGATCGTCGGCGTGGGCGTCGCGAAGATCACCAGCGTGTCGGCGCCCTTGCTTTTCAAAGAGGATCTGCTGCGTGACTGTCGGGTTCGATGGCGTCGTGCGACTCAGGTGCGTCGACGATGCTGGCCTCTTCCTCCAGGAGGCCGACGCGCAGACCCGCGTAGTAGTTCTTGCCGAAGGCGTCGTTCTGGTAGAGGACGCCGATCTTCGCGTTCGGCATGTTCGCCGCGATGGTACTTTGCCGTAGAGCTTGGCCTCACCCGGATAGCTCGGCTGCCAGCCGATCGTGTAGGGGTACTTCTTGCTATGAGTAACCCCAGTACGATCGCCGGAGGCATTAGCGGACCTGCCGGACCTCTGCGGCTGTTCAGGTAGCCCCAGGTCGAAGGGCCGGTAGCTGCGCCCAGGCTGCCGAAGACCGCGAAGACGCTGTCGCTTCTCGACGAGCTGCTGCGTGAGCGGCACAATCTTCGACGGGTCACGCGTCAGTCGGGGATCTCGAAGATTGATCTTCCGCCCGTTGACCCCGCCGTTGGCGTTGACGTACGTGCGAAGTACGCCTTCTCGGCGGCTCGGGATCGTCCTGTACAGCGAGGCGACGCCCGTCAGCGGGAACGTGCCGCCGATCTTGACCTCCGTGGCGGAGATGCCCGGATCCGCCTGTTTTCCGCCGAAGCGGCATGACCGTGATCGCCTGCGACGATCGCAACCCCGGCGATAATCGCGAAAGCTTGCCCTTCATTACCATCCGACCCTCCTACGCATGGTTGACGCCTGGATTTCAGGTGAACGCCAGGCTGCCGATTATGACGTCTTCGGATCCGATTTGATAGCGGTTTGAACCTGATCGTTCAAAACGGCTCATGAGGCCGACGAAGCCGTTCGGGAGCAGGATCATCACCAGGATCACGATCAGGCCGAAGACGACGTCCTGACCGTGGGTGGAGCCGATGACGGGACGTCGGCGGCCACGGTCGGCAGGAGCGCTATGAAAGAGGTAGCGCCCACGAGGATCCCGAGACAGAGCGAGCCGAAGTGGGCAATACGTAATAA
>ERZ1370068.10297-contig-9008_pt1 | contig 48690 bp, 82 predicted proteins | sample MGYA00561227_ERZ1370068 | MGnify/ENA primary metagenome ERZ1370068 (study PRJEB38410, sample SAMEA6850437) | metagenome | study: Metagenomic assessment of the ecological functions of the soil: analysis of the soil microbiota associated with the... | reverse complement strand
TAATGGCTTCGTTCAGTTTGCGTATTGCTAACGCGCGTTCAGACGGTTGGCGCTGGGCACGATCCTGGTCACGCTGAACTGGCCGAAGAGGATCGATGCGCTACAACCGCAACGCCAAGTTCGTCGAGGCATTCTTCTCAGTTCCCGGATTTCGCCCGACCGCCCCGGCGGGTGGCATGGAAACCGTCAACCTGGCCGGGACCGTTCCCGGATGGACGCGTTTCACGCCGGCTCAGGGCTCGATCGCAATCGCGAGCAGACCGCAGCCAACATCTGCACTTCGACCAGTTCCTCGGCGGGCGAATTCCAAGCGCAGCGACGGGCCGTGGACGGGGAACGTGTTTCGCGGGAATTCAGAATGGGTTCACGCCAGAACTGAGGCGCAACGTGAAGGCGCGCGCGCGATCACGGCGCGCCCTTCAGAGGATTGGCGCTGCGCTGAGCTGCAGGCGGCTCATCGGCCCCTCGTCGGCGCCAAGCTCGCAGGCGCGCTCGTACCAGCGCTTGGCCGCCGCAGCGTCGGGCTGGAGCCGCCGGCGACCTGACGGCAAATTTCGCATCAGGACGAGAACGTTGCCGCAGGAAGCGCCTGCGCCAAGCTGCATCGCGGCACGCTCATAGAACAGCCGAAACCACACCACCTCGACGTTGCCGGCAGCCATCAGCTCCCCTCTCGCCTTTCTTACGACGAAGCCGACCCGCCCGCTGGCGGTCTTGCGGCGTCATTTCCGGTCGCGACGTTCAGGACGCTACCGATGCCGATGCCCCGGCGGCACCCAGGCCAGCGGCGCACCAGCAGCCCGGTTTCCGCTCCGCCAGCACCGCCCGTCCCCGGCGACCAGCGAGACCGATATTAGGCGCGCCGGCGCACTTCGGCAGGCAAGGGAGGATCTGCGAGATTAGGCAGCGCATTCCGAGGCTTGGCTGGCCCAGGCCGGGCGCAATCGGGTGGCTTCGACAACACTTTGCCATGGCCGGCAGCCGCGCCGCGAGCGAAACTGTCGCGCGGGATCGATGCAACAGTCCGTGCCGAACCGGGAAAGAGGGCACCGGTTGGCGGCCTCCGCGGTCACCGTGGCGGCAATGCTGACGATCGGTCGATCCGACGTTTGCGCACGGCGAGGATGCTGCAAGCTGGCGTCGCATCCGCCAGCCGGCCGTGACGAGGCAAGCACGGTGGAGCGGGCGTCATGACTCGTTCTGGGTGGTGCCGTATCCAGTCACCTTCCCTCGATCCCGCCAACTGTACCCGAGCCCCAGCGCTGGGCAGCGCGGCGCGCGGCCGTTGCTCGGCTCACTACTGGCTCGTGCACTATTGAACGGTCGTCCCGGCTCCATTGAATATCCGTCACGTCAGCCGCCCCGCATCTGTGCGTCTACTCGCGCCAAAGCCCCGTCAAGCACATTCTGTTTGCGCGAAAGATGTCGCTGAAGGCATCAGCAATGCTACAGGAGCAGGACGGCTGTTTTGCTTGCGCTTTGCACTCCTGCATCATAAACTCACCGTCGTGATGCCTCCAACGCGCCGCAATCCCTCACGCAAGTCCGCATGCGCGGTACAACCGTGACTGGTCATTCACCAGCTGCTGTCTGCGTGGGCAAAGTGACATCGCGCACAGCAGAATCGAAGTTCATGGAGCATCGAAAGCGTCTGATCGCGCGCAGATCGTGACGAGCACGGGCAAGATGAGTTGCAGCGTGGCGTCCCTAACGACGGCGCTCGCCGCCTGATGACGGTCGGCGTCTCGCCTGTGAGGCGCCGGAAGCCTGGCGATTGAATGTCGCGACAGATCATTGAACCGTTAGCGAGCGCGATGGAGAAAGACATCCTCTGGTCGACCGGCGGGCTGCCCACGGCGGCCCCGGTGCAGCCAGTTCGCAGCACGAACTGATGCGGCGTTAGTCCCACGACGGCGCGGAAGTGCGCAGAAAATGATACGGGGGGCCATCGCCGCCTCGCACGCGAGGCGGCGGCGAGCGAGAACTTTGACTTTCAGCCCGCGTCATCTCGATGCGCCGCAACAGCAGCTGACATACGGCTTCGTTGATCGCGCCAACTCAACGCCACCTGGCATCCGTCTGAGCGTCGATGAGTGCCGCGGGAACGCGCCAGAAGCCACTGCAATGCCTGTCACATCAGCTCGGCGGCATCGCCGGCATCGCGCGCTGCTTCGGCCGCAGCAATGACCGGGGATCAGCGATGGCAGCGGAGGTAGGCGCGGAACGAAACACTCCAGTTGCGTGCGCCCAGCACGGAGAAGCGGTACACCTTCCGAAAAATTCGGGCGTGAAGTGAAAGGAGAGACGGCGGTCGCCGGCCCCGTGCTCATGCCCGCACTCGAAGGCAGTGGCGGTGGTTGCCCGACAACAGCGCGCCAGAGCGCGAGCACGGCCGATCCCTGGGTGGTGCGGTATTGGAACGACCCTTCCGTCACCGCCGCGATGCAGATGGAGTCGTGGCGTTCTTCGAACGAGCGATCACGTGCGGGCCGGCGGTGCGAAGATGACGTCATCGACACGCCAGCCAGGACCAGCCGCTAAGAGGGTGTGTAGTGTGACCATGCATCGACATTAGCAATTTTCCAGCGGCGGCGACCGCGCCGGTCTAGGCAGGAGAGCAACGTCGCAACCGACGGCAGAACCCAAGCATGACCGAATTGCCTCGTCATTCAACGCAGCGCTCAACAGTTCCAGTTCAGCTCCCGACCGCGCCGCCAGCTCGGCCTCTACGGCTGGCTGACGGGCAGTGGGAATGGATGCCATCGTCCACGGCGACGATGGGACACAGCACAAAGGGAGCCGGCGAGATCCACTTCGCCTGGGTGCTCGAAGGCCGCGCCATCCGGGACGTGTGGATCCTGCCCGAAGTCGGCACCACGCTGCGGATCTATGATCCCGGCATCGACGCGTGGCACACATCCTGGAGCGAGGTTGCGCCAGTTCTACACGCGCATAAGATCCGGTCGCGCGCGCAGCGTGTTTTATCGTGCAGGAAGGCAGGAGCGACGCTGGCGAACTCATGCGCTGGAGTTTCCGCGCATCAGGGCCAGCTCGTTCCGCTGGCTCGGCGAACGCTCGCGCGACGGCGGCACCACCTGGCATCTCCAGGCGGAGTTCGACGCGCACCGCGTCAAGGTTGACCTCAACTCATTCCCAAGGAGCAGACGACCCATGCTTGACCACGTTTCGATCGGCGTACGCGACGTCGCCAGGCAAAGCGCTTCTACGACGCGGTGCTCGAGCCCCTCGAATTTTAAGTGCCTGAGCGGGGACGGTTCGCTCGGCTATGGACGCGATGCGGTCGTCCTCTGGATCAATGCCGCCGAGCGACCGGTGCCGGCCGACCTGAAGTCGGGCCTGCACTTCTGCTTCTCGGCTCCGACACGCCGAGGCGTGGATGCGCTTCTCCCACGCCGCGGCGCTGCGAGTTGGCAGGGTGACAACGGCAAGCCCGGTCTGCGCGCCGACTGCGGCGCCCTACTACGCCGCCTTCGCGGTCGATCCCGAGGGCTACCGGATCGAAGCTACTGCGGGCGACCCGCGGCGTAGCGTCCCAGTTCGACCGCCGCCCCGGAGCCTGCTGCTGGTCTCCCGAGCAAATTGCTGCCAATTTCACCACTCCAGTAAGGTATTCTGATCGACCAAAACACGTGGGCTGATGACTTCGATTTGCCACGCCGAGGCCGCCAGGAAGCGCGCCGTTGATTCGTAAGATCGTTGGCAGCGGCAGCCGGGTGGGAACAGCTGCGTAATGTGCGGCCGCGAGCGAGTGTTTTCACGACGACCGTCCGGCTTGCAGGGGGTGCGCGTCCGCAATGGTTGTCGAGGACAGCTGGCAAGTCGCCAGACGCGCGAGGCTATCGCGCTGGGCTCCGGCATGCTGGTAAGCCCGAGGCCGGTTGCACCACCGGGCTGCCAAGCTGGTGCGCGAGCGCCCTTTGACGTGGCGCTGGTGGACATCAACCTCAAAGGGCGAGATGGCCTACACGCTCATGGAGTGGTTGCACAAGCGAGGCATTCGCGTGGTCGTGATCTCGGCTACCGGACACACCCCAGTCCCTGGAGAAAGTCACCGCCACATTGCACAAGCCATTCACTGCGACTGCGTTGCAGGCAACGTTGCAACGTGTGATGAGCGAATCAGGCTCGCTGACAACGGGCTCGATCGGCGCCTCCGAGAGCGAACCATTTTTGGACGGCAGCCTGATGCGGCAGCGCACCCGTCGACGTTGTAAGGCCAGGTCGACCGAGCCCTCGAGTTCGTAGGGGATCAGGTTGCGAATGGCGCCCGTGCCATATCCGACCTCAGCCCCAGGGCGCGACCACGGGCGGACCTCCGGTTTCGATCCAATCCAGCAACAGGTCGGGCCTGGCGTCTTCCGGCCGATGCCAGAGTACGGAGATGCTGCCCTCCGGCATCGTCAGCGCACCATACTTGGAAGGCGTTGGTTGCCAGCTCGTGCAACACGATGGCAATGGGTTGTACGGCATCCGCCATTTCGCCAGCAGGACAGCAGGACCTCGACCTTCACACTGGGCGCATCGACGCGAAAGGGCGCCAGGTTGTTGTGACCAGGTCGCCCAGTCTCACGCCCTGCCAGTGGCTGCGGCTGAGCAATGCCTGCGCATTGGCCATCGATTGAATGCGGCCATCAAACACTTTGGAACTCGTCCATCGAGCCACTGCCCTCCCGGGTGCGCTGCGCAACCGTGGCGACAGAAGCCAGTGCGTTCTTTGCGGTGGTCGAGTTCGCGGATCAGCAGCCGCTGCCGCTCCTCCGCCCGCGTGTGTTCTGTGACATCCCAGGTCAAGCCCTTGAGTAAATACCGGCCGTCTCCATCGAACTCGGCCTTGCCCGTCTCTTCGAGCCACACCTCCTGGCCCGTCCGGTCGGATGTAACGAAAGGGAAGCCGGAATAGGACGGGCGCTCGGGACTGGAGGCCCTTGACCTGCGCGGCGAAGCTGCGCGCGAGTCCTCCGGATGCACTCGTGTGAGGAACTCGTTGCGCCCCCGATCGGTCACCCCCTGCGGCTCGACCCCGGAATCTGCGGAGCGTTTTTCGCTGCGGTGCGACAGACCCCGTGCAGGGATCCCATGTAGAAAGCTACTACCCTGACCGGCCATGAGCGCTGCCTGCAACCGTACCTCGCTCTCCTTGAGCGCGACATCCGGCCTGCTTGCGTTCGCGGATCTCGCGCGTGATCTTGGCGATGAGCGCGGGCAGGAACCACCAGTAGCTGACGGCCAGGCACCGAGGCACATAGCCCTTCTGGATTGAGGAAGACGAGGCACTTCACTGCGCTCGGGACCGGAGATTTCCGACATGTAGATGAATGCTGCCGCAGGCAGGCCGACAGCGGGACGGTGCCACTCGCGGCCATGCCGACCCCGAGCGCGAGCCGGATCAGCTCTTGGTCGTGTGCCAGGTTGCCGAGTGCAGGATGGCCATGGCGCTCCAGGGCAAGGCCGGGAGTAGCGCATTGACCGTCGCCCGCTTGGCCCCGCGTAGGCAAATCTCGTGCGATCGGCCCCGGTGCCGCAAATACCGAAAGATCAGCACCAAATTACGCCGTACGAAGACCAAACCCCAGATGATGAGATGGGTGAGCGGAACGCGGAGGCCGCGAGCGCCAGTGTCAGGACGGTGGTGTTGAGGATGTGTCCGACCATGGCGACCGGCGTCACACCCGTGATCACGCTCAGCTGGTTGCGCTGAAACTCCGTCAGAGAAGATTGCATCGAACAGGCCCGCCCCGTGCCGCAAGGCCGGCACGCCCCAATGTTGTCGCGCCAGCATACATGGTCCGGGCAGACGAGGTCGATTCGAACCGAGGCCCCTGCGAAGGCGCTAAGCAGTGACGATGGATATGGAAAACCCATGTCCGATCGCATGGTGCAGCGCAAAAACGAGGCCCGGTGGTCAGCCACCGAGCCTAACCCTAACTGCCCGGTCGGGCGTTGCTCGATTTTCGGCCACGACCCACACAGATGTTAGATCGCGCGAGCCCGCTTTTCATATCTGGCAGCACGGCTTGGCCGGGTGAAGGCCTAGATCGATCGTCAGGAACACGCCAGCCACTCAATCGACTTGCGATGACATCGGTTGCAGGTACATATGGTGCAACCAAGACCTGTCCGCATCGTCCCGGGGCACCCTGCAAAAAGCAGGATCGACGTGGCTGCCATGGCTGAGTCCCGACCGACCGGCATCGATTGCGCATATCTGGGCGCAGGCGGCGCACGACCTGCGCCAGCCCGTGCAGGCCATTGCTTGCTGGCCGGCGGGCTACGGACAGCACCGCCGGGCTACTGCCGAGTTGCAGCACGGGCAAAATCCGCCTCGACGGCTCCTGCGTGCTTTCAAACGACATGCTGAAATCTTGATCCTCCTGTCGCGGATCGAGGCGGGCCTGCAGATGGCGACGCCGCGTCACACGAGTTGGCGGACCTATTGCAACCCATCCTGCGGGAGACGACCGCGATTGCCGCGGAACGTGGCCAGCCGCTGAGCTTTCGAGGGGCTGGAGGGGATGGTCCGCAGTCATCCGGGCTGCTGGCTACTGCCGTGCGGAGCCTCGTCATCAATGCCATCGACTCCGCCGACGGCGAGGCGATCAGCCTTGCGTGCCGACGGCACGGCGACACGCTGCGGCTCGAAGGCGAGGCTGCATCCGCCCACTGGTGCGCAGGGCGCCAAGCGCGCCTTTGTCAGCTTGCGCCGTCGCGCAAGGGCTCCACTGACGGCGTGCTCGGGTTGGTCATTCTGCTGGACCACGTGTGCCGCCTGCTCGGCCAGTACGTTCGAGGATGACCGGCCATCGCCCGGACGGCGTCAGCTGGCGCTGGTGCTGTCCGTCTCCGCACCGTCCGCTGAAATCTTCAGCCGATCAACTGCTTGCCGAGCGCGGCTGCGTGCGCGCGTTGGTGGCACCCAGCACGCGATAGAGAGCCGCCAGGTGCATCTTGACGTGCCCTCGGCCACGTTCAGCCCCTGGCGATTTCCTTGTTCGATTTGCCTTCGACGGGGCGCTGAGGACCTGATGCTGGCGGCTCGACGGTTTCTTCGTCAGGCGCTGCTGGGGAATTTGCGTCCGGCGCAGGCTGCTCGGCGAGAACCGGCGGCACGTAGATCTCACCGGACAGGATATAGCGCAGTTTCATCGATCAACTGGCCGGAAATGTGCTGGGTCTTGACGATGTACCCGTGCACGCCGGCCCACAGCGCCTGCAAAATATCTTCCCGCGCATCCAGAGCCGCTCACGACCACGGCTGCAAATCCGGACGCTGGCGACGGATGCGCACCGGGTCATGACGCTCTCCATCCCTACGAGGCCGATCGATCACGACCAGCACCATCCGGGGGTCCTTCCGGTTGGCCCGGCCCACCTCCGGAGAAGGTCTCGGCTTCCAGAAATCCCTGCTACCTTCAGACCACTGCGCAACTTAACTGCACCAGGCCAAGGCGGAACACCTCATGGGGTCATCGGCGACCAGTACCGTGCCTGGGAAGTCGCGCTGCGTCGCCGCATGCCTCTCGGGGTCCCCTCCACCCCAGATCCCGGCCACCCACTCCCCTGATCCCGACTTGTGACTATTGCGCCGCTATCCCTCGCTGCCAACACGCGCGTGCGGGGGCAGCTCGCAATTCTTCTCTTAACGTCGTAGTCCGAATGGTATATGGCTTATGGCCATATATGGCATAGCCACTCGGACTAGCTGAGGCTGGCAGCAACCCCGCGGCTTGCCTCAGATAGGGAGGGGGCCAGTCTCGGTTCCTTATTCAACGGGGGACTTCAGGCTGGCCCCACACTTTTTCGTGGGGCCCTGCCCGAAGGGCTGCTCCTATCTGCGTGCGACTGCAGCCGCACCTAAGGATCTCATTCTCCTGCAATATCATCACACCGCTCTGCAACGCCCACGGCCAGCGATCCTGGCGAGCGTACGATTACATACTGTAATTGCGATTCAGCGGCACACGCGCAAGCGTAAAAATGGCGAAGCGCAGGACTGTCTACAAACAAATGAAGTGACGAAACACAACGCGCAGCATCGCGTTCTCCCGCCAAGCCAGCGCGCGGGGCTGGTCAGCCGAGGTGGGGCGCCCCGGGCGCTCCTCGGCGCCGTCAGCGGGGGCGCAGTCAGGGGCGCACGACGTCAGAAACAACAATCCCAGGAGAGCACGCGGGCGGTCGGCTGCTTAGCGCTCGCGATCGGCGACACACCGCCAAGCTGCGCGGCCGGCAGGGGGCGGCACGTGGGGTCGTTGCAACTGGGCGTCGAGGTTCTGCGCGAAGGCCTCGCCAGAATTGCGGCGTACCAGATCGCGCACCATGCCGGAGCGGCCGACCTGGGCGAGCAGGCCCCGGTCAGCACGTGGCTCATCGCCACGTTCACGCGCGTCGCCTCGATCCGCCTCGGCGCCCGCGACCTTCTCGAGGCGGTAGTCGACGCTGCCTGGGACGCGCAGGCTTCGCTCTTGCGGTACGCCGCCACGCCCATCGATGATCTGGCGGTGCTCGGCAGCGATCTGGCGCAGCGTGCCTTCGCCGGCACCGAAGCTCGCCGAGATCGGGCCGATCTTCCACCTCCGAGGCGGCCCTTCACCTTGTCTCCCTCGGGCGGGCCATCGGAGCGACATGCCGGGCATGCAGCGGGCGACCGCCTCCGGGTCGGCCATCAGCCGCCACACGGCATCGAGCGGATGCGGCGGCACGAAGCTCTGCGTGATGCCGGGTGGCGCCGTCACGCGATCCTCGATGGCGCCCGACCGTGACCTCGATCGGTTTGCGCCACTGGTGTGAGTCGGCCGAGCCGGGCGGGACGCGACGCGCTGCCGCGCGCTGATCGACGAGCGGCGGGGAGGCGGGCTTCGCAATCGAGGCACCGACCTTCCGGGCCGGAGTGCGGGGCCAAGCCAGCCCGATATACCATAGGCGCAAGCTCGGCCGCCAGCCAGGCGCGCTCCGCCATCACGCTTCTCGATGGCGCTCGACGATGCCCCGACATAGCCGGTGCAGCGGCAGAGGTTGCCGCTCATCTCGGTGCGGATCTCGGCCGCGACAGGCCGCCCTTGCGGCGCGACTGAGGTCGCGCGCGGCGACCAGCATGCCGGGCGTGCAGTAGCCGCACTGCAGGGCGTGCTCGGCGCTGAAGGCCTGGCGCAGGCGAGCCATCAGCGGATCGTCGTCGAAGCCCTCGATGGTGCGGACGTCGGCGCCGTCGCAGGCCACCGCATAGGTGATGCACGAGCGGGCGATCTCGCCGTCGATCTCGACCGTGCAGGCGCCGCAGATGCCGTGCTCGCAGCCGATGTGCGTGCCGGTGAGCAGCAGCTGCTCGCGCAGGAAGTCGGCAAGATGCGTGCGCGGCGTGACGTCGGCCTCGACCGGCGTGCCGTTGACCGTGAGCGCGATGCGTGGTCATGCCGGCCAGCGCCTCCTGCGATCGCGCCGGCAGCGCGGCGACGCGCACGTTCAGCTCATAGGCGTCTGCCGCCGAGCCGGCCTGCATCGAGACGGATTGCGGATCGCCCGTCACGGCGGCCGCGCATCGAGCTGAGCGTCACGTCCTCCACGCACGATCGGCGCGCCGCGTGGCAGTGCTGGCGACGAGCCGAAGTCACATCGCGCGTCGGATCATGCGCGACAACGCCGATCGCCTCGGCGAACTCGCCGGTCTTGCGGCAGATCTTGTGGATAGCCGAAGCGCGCGCGCGTGAGAACTTCGGGACGCGGATGCCGACGAGCAGCTCGTCGTGGGCAAGCTCGGTCTCCATGGCGCCGCGCACGAACGCCGCGAGGGCAACGCTGCGCGCGCCTGCGCACCGCGCATCAGCACCTCGGCGCCAAGCGCGGTCAGGCACGAGACCAGTCGGCCGCCGGGTCGGCGTGGGCGAGGCTGCCACCGATGCGTGCCGCGCGAGCGCACGGCGCGGTAGGCGATGCCGCGCGCGACCTGGGCAAGAAAGCCGCCGGTCGGATCGGCGACGCGGCCGTCCTCGATGGCGCGCGTGCGTGACGGTGGCGCCGATGGTGATCGATCGCGCATCCTCGCTGCACGGCCGCCAGCTCGGCGATGCGCGTGATGTCGACCAGCAGCGCCGGCTGCGCGAGGCGCAGATTGAGCATTGGGCCCAAGCGTCTGGCCCGCCGGCCAGAACCTTGCGCATCCGGGTTGCGCAGCCAGCAGCCGCGAGCGCCTCGCCGATCCTGACCGGCCGCGCGTAGTCGAAAGCCACCGGCTTCATGCGACGGCCGCCTTCGGTGCAGCGCGCTCAATCGCCTCGACGATGCGGCGCGGCGTGATCGGCGACACCAGCAGCTCGACGCCCAGAGCTCTTCGAGCGCGTCGTTGACGGCGTTGGTGATGGCGGCCGGCGGGGCGATGGCGCCGCCCTCGCCGACGCCCTTCTGGCCGAAGCGCGTGTAGGGCGACGGCGTCTCCATGTGCAGGATGCGGATGTCCGGCACCTCGGTCGGGCCCGGCAGCAGGTAGTCGGACAGCGTCGAGGCGAGCGGCTGGCCCTGCGCGTCGAAGCGCATCTCCTCGTAGAGCGCGGTGCCGATGCCCTGCGCGGCGCCGCCGCACGATCTGGCCGTCGACGATCATCGGGTTGACCAGCACGCCGCCGTCCTCGACCACCACGTAGTCGAGGATCTCGACCTCGCCGGTGTCGGGCATCGACGGCGACCACGGCCGCGTGCGCCGCGTAGCTGAAGGTGCCGGTGTCGCGCTTGGCCTTGTAGCCGGCGGTGAGCTCCAGGCCGCGCGGATCGACATCGGCCGGCAGGTCCTGCGGGCGGCGATACCAGGTGCGCGCCACCTCCGGCGACGCGCGATGCGGCCCGACGGCCCGACCACGCCAGCCGTCCTCGAGGCGCACGTCCTCGCGCTCGCGCCTGCAGCAGTCCGGCGCCGATCTTGAGCACGCGGTTCGGCCAGCTCGTCGCAGGCGGCGGCCACCGCGCCGCCCGCCATGATCATGCAGCGCGAGCCCCAGGTGCCGGTGGAGTAGGGCGTCTCGGCGGTGTCGCCGTGGACCAGGCGGATGCGCTCGTGCGGCACGCCGAGGATGGAATGCGCCACCTGCGACAGCGTGGTCTCCAGGCCCTGGCCGTGGCTGTGCGCGCCGATCCTCAGCTCCAGCCCGCCGTCGGGCGTGAAGCGGGCCATGCGCCGGCTCGAAGCCCGGCACGAACGGAATGCCCCAGGCGGCGTAGACGCTGGTGCCGTGGCCGGCCTGCTCGGCAGTACATGGCAAAGCCGATGCCGATGCGGCGGCCGTCCGGCTCGCCGCTGGCTCTGGCGCGCGCGCACCGTGTCGAAGCCGATGGCGTCGATGGCGCGGCGCAGCGCCTCGGGGTAGTCGCCGGAGTCGAAGTGGCGCTTGGCGATGTTGTCGAACGGCATCTGCTCCGGCCGCACCAGGCTCTTGAAGCGCAGTTCGTTGGGCTCGATGCCGAGCTCGCGGGCCGAGCGCATCGAGCGTCACCTCCAGCGCGAAGCACACGCCGGTGCGGGCGACGCCGCGGTAGGGCAGGATCGGCGGCTTGTTGGTGGCCACCGAATAGACGCGGCAGCGGTAGTGCGGGAAGTCGTAGAGGCCCGGCAGGATCGAGGCCGACCTGGCCGGCCTCCAGGCAGGCGGAGAACGGATAGGCGGAGTAGGCGCCGGAATCGACGGTGGCCTCGCAGTCGAGCGCCAGCAGCCGGCCGTCGGCGTCGGCGTAGGCGGTGAGGATATAGTGGTGCTCGCGGCAGTTGGCGTTGGCGGTCAGGCTCTCGCGGCGGTCCTCGATCCACCTGCAGCGGCGCGCCGACCTTGCGCGTCGCCCAGGCCAGCGCGACCTCCTCGGGCAGCAGGATGCCCTTGTAGCCGAAGCCGCCGCCGACATCGGGCGACACCACGCGGATCTGGCCCTCGTCGATGCCCGAGGCATTCGGCGAGGCCCGAGCGCACGATGTGCGGCTGCTGGGTGGAGGTGGTGACGACGAGCTGGCCCAGCCGCGAGTGCCAATTGCGCGACCACGCCGCGCCCCTCGATCGGGCTCATGACCTGGCGCGAGGTGCGCAGCTCGCGCGTGACCGAGACGCGCCGCCTTGGCCTTGACGGCCTCGAAGTTCACGTCCGATGGAGGTGGTGAGATAGAGATTGTCGCCCCAGTGCTCGTGCACCAGCGGCGCGCCCGGCCTTGCGCGCGCTGCCAGCATGTCGACGACGACGGGCAGCGGATCGAGGTCGAGCTCGATCTCGGACGGCGAGGTCCTCGGCCTCGGCCCGCGTCGGCGCCACGCACATGGCCACCAGCTCGCCGACGTAGCGCACCTTGCCCGTCGCCAGGACCGGCTGCACGCGACGACTTGAAGCCCGGCAGCGTCGTGTCGGCGCGGATGGCCGACGACGCCCGCCAGGTCCTCGGCGATGAACACGCGCTCGCGCATCGCCGGCGGGATACGGATCGCCCTGATGCGCGCGTGCGCCAGCGGGCTGCGCAGGAACGCCACCTCCAGCATGCCCGGCAGCGTGATGTCGCCGACATACTGCCCGCGCCCGCGCATGTAGCGGTCGTCTTCACTTGCGGATCAGCCGCGCGCCGATGCCCTGGTCCGGTCAGCGGCGGCCGGGTTCCGCTAAAACGTTCGTCATCCAGTCGGAGCGCGCCATGCTGGCAGCACGCCTTCGGCACGCGGCAGCGCAGAGCCGGGAGCCCACTACAGGCTGACGATGAGACTACCTGGGTCCCGGATGTTCAGCTGCCGCGAACTCCGGGATGACATTCGCATCGCGTGGCCCGCTCGCTGCCAGTCGGCTCGATGTTCAGGCATACGCAGTCGCCCGGATAGGTGATCTGGCCGACGTAGATGACGACGCCGTCAGCGTCGGCGATGACGCAGCGCGCTTCCGCGGTCGGCGGTTGATGGCGATGCCGAGATGGCGCGCCATCTCCATATCGGCGGCACCGATCTGCAGCGTCTGGTGCGCACGCGAAATTTGCAGGTCCTGCATCTCCGCGATGATGGCCAGCGCCGCCCGCGTGTGTGAAAAGCTGCGGGTCGCGCGCATAGATGTGCTTGGCGCACATGCACGCGGGCGAAGGCGAACGGCTTGGCTGCCGCGCTTTCTGGATGCTGCGGATGAAGACGTAGTCGGGCGCGGGCCGTCGCCGTCCTCGATGCTCGGCGGCGCCGGCTGAGTGGCCGACGGCGGCAGGTGCGGGACGTTGTCGCGGATCGAGCGCGATCCGAGGCTGTCCCAGTCCGTGGCAAGCTGGATCCGGCGGTCGTTTCTCGACCGATGCCGGTGACGAGGCGTCCGCGGCCCTGGAAGGATTTCACCAGCCCCTCGCCCTGCAACAGAGTCGATGCCTGGCGCACCGCTGACGCATGGCGACGCCATGGAAACTCGCGCTCCAGCTCCTCCGGCGTGGCGATGCTTGGCGCCCACCGGCCAATGGCCGTCGCGGATGCGCCGCCGCAGGACGGACGCGGAAGACCACTGCGAGGTAACGCGGCTTTTACTGCGGCTGTCAGCCCAGTCAGCCGCTGCGCTTGCTTTCTTGCCCAGGTGAGCCATCGTATGCTTGCGCTTCTGCGTTTCCCTGCTTCGAGGCTGGCACGAGCTGCTGCGGCTTCTTGCCGTCTTTGCTACCGTTTCGAGCGGATCGCGCGGCTGGTTTTTCGCCAGCGCGCCGTCCCGCCGCCTGGGAGCCACGCGCAGCATTGTATGGTGTTGCTATGAATAGTACCATAGCTTCGCTGCCCGATGGGGGGCAGGTCGAACGTCAGTGGGATGCTTGATATGGGCAAAATGGTCAATCTCAATGCCGACATCGCCGAAGGCTGGGGCGCCTACGACATCGGCAACGACGCCGAGCTGATGAAGATCATCAAGTCGGCCAGCGTGGCCTGCGGCTTCCACGCCGGCGACGCCAACACCATGCACCGGCTGTGCATGCTGGCCAAAGAGCAGGGCGTGAGCGTCGGCGCGCATCCGGGCTTCAACGACCTGTGGGGCTTCGGCCGGCGCCGCATCCAGATGAAGCCGCACGACCTCGAGTACATGGTCGCCTACCAGATCGGCGCGCTGCAGGCCATGGCCGCCTATGCCGGCCTGAAGGTGACCCACCTCAAGGCCCACGGCGCGCTCAACAACATGGCCGCCGAGGACGAGGGCTACGCCATGGCCATCGGCCGGGCCATCAAGGCGGTCGACAAGAGCATCATCTACGTCGCGCTCTATGGCTCGCAGATGCAGAAGGCCGCCGAGAAGCTCGGGCTTCCGATGGCGCTCGAGGGCTTTCCCGACCGCCGCTACGACGATGCCGGCAACCTCGCCTCGCGCACGCATCCCCGGCACCGTGCATCAAGGACCCGAGGCTGGCGAGCCGAGCAGGCGATCCGCATGGTGCGGGACGGCGAGATCGTGGCGCTCAGCGGCAAGCGCATCAAGGTCAAGGTGCACACCCTGTGCGTGCACGGCGACGAGGCGACCGGCGTTCTCGTGGCGCGCGGCATCCGCAAGGCGCTGGAAGGCGGCCGACATCTCGCGTGGTCCCGCTGACCGACATGAAGCTGTAGACGAGGCGCGTCCAGGTGCAGGCCGGCAAGACGACAATCGCGATCATCGGCGGCACCGGCGCGCTGGGTGCGGGCCTGGCGCGGCGCCTGGCCGCGTGCCGGCCATGCAATCGTGATCGGCTCGCGCTCGGCCGAGAAGGCGCGACGCCGCCGCGCAAGCGCTGGCGGTGTCAGGCGGCATCGGTGAAGCCGCGCGGCGCCGGCAACGCCGATGCCGCCAAGGCGGCAGAGCATCGTCATCGTCACGGTGCCCTGGGCAAGCCAGGCCGCGATCCTCGACGAGATCGCGCCCGCACGTCGCGGGCAAGCTGGTGATCGACACCACGGTGCCGCTGGTGCCGCCCAGGGTGGCACGCGTGCAGCTGCCGCCGGAGCAGCTCCGCCGCGCTTGCCGCACAGAAGCGGCTGGGGCCGGGCGTGCGGCGTGGTGTCGGCGTTCCACAACGTGGCGGCGCACAAGCTGCAGAACGGACGAGGCCATCGACTGCGACGTCCTGATCTTCGGCGACGACCCGAAAGACCGCGAGGTCGTGCTGGGCCTGGCAAAGGCCGCCGGCCTGCGCGGCGTCCACGCCGGCCCGCTCGCCAACTCGGTGGCGGCCGAGGCGCTGACCTCCGTGCTCATCGGCATCAACCGCACCTACAAGGTCGACGGCGCCGGCATCCGCATCACCGGCATCGCCACTCGTAGCGGGAGTGCCCCACGGAACGGAACATACCATCGCACCACGACACGGAACGACGCGATGAGCACACCGCGACAGGACCGCGACAATTGTCTGCTGTCCGGCGGCGTGGGCGGAGCGAAACTATCGCTCGGCCTGGCCCAGCTGCTCGGCGAGCGCCTCACCGTCATCGTTAACACCGGCGACGACTTCGAGCACCTCGGGCTGCATATCCCCGGACGTCGACACCGCCCACTCTACACCCTGGCCGGCGTGGTCAACCCCGACGACACCGGCTGGGGCCGGCGCGACGAGACCTGGACCTTCATGGGCTGCGGCCCTGCGGCAGCTCCGGGGCCCGGGTTGGTTCAAATCGGCGACGCGGATCTTGCCACCCCATCGAGCGCACGCGGCACTGCGCTCCGGCGCTTGAGACTCTGACCAGCATCACGGCGCACCTGGCAGGATTTCGGCGTCAAATCACGCATCCTGCCGATGTGCGACGAGGCCCTCCGCACCGTGGTCGAGACCGACCGGTGCCCGCTGGTTTCAGGACTATTTCGTGCGCGAGCAGTGCCGGCCCAGCCGTCCGCGCCATCCGCTTCGACGGTGCACGGGACTCCAGCCAGCATCATCGTCGCAAAGTTCGCGCCGCGCTCGCGCAGACCCCGAGCTTGCCGGCATCATCATCTGCCATGCAACCCGTGGCTGAGCGTCGACCCGATCTGGCCATCCCACGCGGCAGCCTGCGCAGGCGATCCGCGCCGGCAGCGCACCGGTGATCGCCGTGTCGCCGATGTCGCCGGCAAGACGTCAGCGACGGCGAGATCATGCGCGAGCTCAATCTCGAGCCAGGCGCCCATCAACATCGCCCGGCACTACCTTTGTGGCCTGATCGATGATTCCTGATCAGCTGGCAGAGGACCACACGCTCGCCGATGCGATGGAGATTCCGGTGCGCGCGGCCCGCACTCTGATGCGGTCGCTGGAAGACAAAGTGGACACTCAACGCGCGTTAGCGGACTTCTGCGCCGCACTAAAGCCTGCAAGCCGCGCAGTGCAAACCGCGGGAGCGACCTCGTGACCGAGAAGCGCCAGCACCTTCGCGATCGTGCCGTCAAGGCTCTGGCGGATGCCGAAGCGCCGCCTCACCCCGTTGGCGCCTTCCGAGCGGCGCCGGCTGGTGCCTGACCATGCTGGAGGATGTGCTGGCGCTGCTGGTGGGAAATTCCGAGCATCACCCGCGTCCGCAATTCGTCACGCCCGATCAGGAGTTTGCCGCCGCGGCAGCCAGCCATAACGCCGGCGTCTCGGGGACGGCCCCAGCGACCTCAACACCGCCGTCCGCCGCGGCCTCGCCCGGAGAGCGCACAGCCAGGAGCCTGGCGCGCTCTGGTGCTTCCCGCCGACGTACCGCTAACAGGCGAGATCAATCCATTCTAACCTCGGCACCCGCCGGCTAACCCCATGCGGTCATCATCCCGTCAGAGGACGGCGAGGCACCAACGCCCTGCTGCTGGCGCCCCCGAAGCCATGCGGCGAATTCTGGCACCAGGGCAGCTTCGTACGTCACGTGGCCCAGGCCGTCGCGCTCGGCCTCGACTTCCGCGTGCTGCGCCTACCGGCCTCGGCGCCGACATCGACCAGCCGCGCGACCTCGCCGCCTCGCCGCCACCAGGAAGCGCTATGCGTTCCCTTAATACGGAAACAGCGGCCCGCCCACACGACCCCGATCCATGAAAGCCGATTCCCGGTTGCCCCGCCGGAGACCTGCGATATTGGTACTAACAATGGGAACAATGAAAAAGCTGGCCGCCGCCGCATAAAGCTTCGGGATGTCCGCGGGTATGGGCCCCTTCGCCTTTCCAGCCAAGGTCGAGGACCAGCGGTCCTGAAGCGCGCGATGGCGCTGTTGCGCGAGGGCGTGCGCCTGCCGACCTTCGCCGAGCTGGCCGAGCCGGCCCTGATCCCGAAAGATGTGCGCGGCGCGCTCGGCAAGATCGGCCCCGACGACGCCGCACCCGCTCAACCTCTATCGCGTGCACTGGTTCAACGACGCTGACGCGCACGGGCCAGAGTCGCCACGCCCGTGCACATCGAGCTGCCGGAGACGCTGACCGGCGTCGAAGGCGCGCATCGTCGTGGCGCTGGGCGACCTGTTCCCGATGATCCGCGCGCACAAGGTGCTGGCGGCCTACGCCTGCCTGGCGCCGCGCGCTCGTGTCGCGGGCGGCTTCGATCCGGCGCGCGCAGCGCGCGGTGTGGCCCTCGACGGGCAACTACTGCCGCGGCGGCGTCGCGCATCTCGAAGATCCTGGGCTGCCGCGGCGTGGCCGTGCTGCCCGAGGGCATGAGCCGCGAGCGCTTCGACTGGCTGGGCAACTGGGTGAGCGCGCCGGAGGACATCGTGCGCACGCCGGGCACGGAGTCCAACGTCAAGGAGATCTACGACGCGTGCGCCGAGCTGGCGCGCGATCCGGCCAACGAGATCGTCAACCAGTTCAGCGAGTTCGGCAACTACGCTCGGGCATTGGCGCTGCACCGGGCCGGCGCTGGAAAGCGTCTTCCTGCGCGCTGCGCGAAGATCTCGCGACCTGCAGGCTTGCGGGCTTCGTCTCGGCCAGCGGCTCGGCGGGCACGCTGGCGCGCCGGCGACTATCTCAAGGACAAGCACGGCACGCAGGATCGCCGTGGTCGAGGCCGTGGAGTGCCCGACGCTGCTCGATGAACGGCTACGGCGAGCACAACATCCAGGGCATCGGCGACAAGCACGTCCCGCTGATCCACAACGTCATGAACACCGACCTGGTGATCGGCGTCAGCGACCAGGCGACCGACGGGCTCAACGCCGTGTTCAACACCGACGTCGGGCACGACTATCTGGCGCGGCGGCTGGGCGTGGCGCCGGAGCTGGTGCGCGCGCTGCGCCACTTCGGCCTCTCCTCGATCGCCAACATCCTGGGCGCCATCAAGATGGCCAAGCACGCGCGCGCTCGGGCCCCGACGACGTGATCGTCACGGTCGGCGACCGACGGCCACGAGATGTACCGCAGCGAGCTCGCAGCGCTATCTGCAAGCGCCGGCACAACACGGGCGAGCTGACGGCCGAGGTGGCGGCCGAGATCGTCGGCCGGCATCTCATCGGCGCCGGCACCGAGCACGTGCTCGATGCCACGCCGCGCGAGCGCGAGCGCATCTTCAATCTCGGCTACTTCACCTGGGTGGAGCAGCAGGGCGTCGCGCTCGCCGATTTCGACCGGCGCCGCTCCCAGGACTTCTGGCGCGGCCTGCACCGACCTGGTGCCGCAGTGGGACGAGATGATCGCCGCCTTCAACCGCGACAGCGGCATGGCCTGCCGCATGACCGGGGACGAGGAGACGAGCGCGCATGAGCACGAGATTCCGAGGGCCGACCCCGCCGCAAGCCTCACCACGTAACCGCAGCGCGGAGGCGAGGGGTCTGACCCCGTCTGGTCACCCCTACCAGCAGCTGCGCAAGGCGACGCTCGATCGCGACCGCGGCTTGCGCGAGAAGGTGATGTCGCTGGAGGCGGCGGCCAAGCTCGTCAGCGACGGCGACCACGTCGGCCATCGGCGGCTGCACCATGTCGCGCACGCCCATCGCCATGATCTGGGCGCTGATCCGCGCGCGCAAGACAGGAGCTCACCATCTCGCGCTCGATCACCTCCACCGAGGGCGACCTGCTGCTCGCCTCCGGCGCTGTCCAAGCCACGTCATCACCAGCTGGTTCACGCAGGGCATCGTCTGGGGCGTGTCCAAGGTGATGCGCCACTACACCGAGAACAAGCTCGCCCGCTTCGAGGAATGGAGCCACATGTCGATCGGCCTGCGCTATCGCGCCGGCGCCATGGGCATCCCCTTCATGCCGTCGCGCTCGATGATCGGCTCGGACGTGGGCAAGCGCGTCGGCGACGAGCTGAAGACCATGACCTGCCCGTTCACCGGCGAGGAGCATCGTGCTGCTGCCGGCGCTCAACCCGACGTGGCGCTGATCCACGTGCAGCGCTGCGACGCCTACGGCAACGCCCAGCTCGACGGCCTGCAGTTCATGGACATCGACATGGCCATGGCGGCAAACCGCGTGATCCTGACCACCGAGCGCATCGTCTCCAACGACCAGATCCGGCGCACGCCCGACCAGACGCGCATCCCCTTCTTCACGGTCGAGGCAGTGGTGGAGGCGCCGATGGGCTGCGCGCCGCACGAGTGCTACGGCGCTCTACGAGCCGTTCTTCTCCGCACCTCGGACGACTACGCCGCAGCGCACCACGCAGGACCCGGTCAAGGGCTGCCAAGGCAGTATCTGGAGCGAGTTCTACTACGGCCCGAAGTCCTGGCCCGACTATCTCGCCAAGCTCGGCATGGATGCCGTGCTCGATGCGTGCCGCCGCGGCAGGAGCGTCCACAATGACTAAGCACGAGCGCGCCGGCGTCCGCCTATACCGCCTCCGAGCTGCTGGCCGTGATGGCCGCGCGGCTGCTGAAGGACGGGCAGATCGTGTTCGCCGGCGTCGGCATCCCGCTGCTGGCCGCCACGCTGGCGCAGCGCAACTTCGCGCCGCACCTGACCATCCTGTTCGAGGGCGGCACCATCGGCCCTTCATCGTGCCGGGCGAGCTGCCGCCGTCCACCAACGAGCAGCGCTGCACGCGCCGCGCCAACATGGTGCTGCCGATCACCGACGTGCTGCTGCTGCTGCAGCGCGGCTACGTCGACGTCGGCTTCATGGGCGGCGCGCAGATCGACCGCTTCGGCAACCTCAACTCCTCGTTCATCGGCGATGCCGACAACCCCGAAGATCGCGGCTGCCCGGCACCGGCGGCGGCAACGACATCTCCTCGCTCACCAACATGATCGTGGCCATGAAGCACGAGAAGCGCCGCTTCGTGGCCGACGTCGACTTCATCACCTCGCCCGGCTGGATCAAGGGCCGGCGCACGCGCGCCGAGAGGCGGGCTGCCGCAGGGCGGCATGTGGCGCGTCGTCACCGACCTGGCCATCCTGGGCTTCGACGAGGAGAGCCGCGAGATGAAGGTGCTGGCCCTGCAGCCAGGGCGTCACGCGCGAGCAGGTGCAGGACAACACCGGCTTCAAGCTGCTGTTCGACGGAAGGCCTCGAAACCGCCGAGCCGCCGCGCAAGGACGAGCTCGCCATGCTGCGCCAGCCTCGACCCGGAGCGGCTGTATACGGCGTGACGTCGATGAGCCGCTGCCACCGTCCACTCTCTCCCGATGCGGGAGGGTCCAGAGTCGAGGTGGACGCCAGCAAGCGTCGCGCGCTTGGCATGCCCTGGCTCGCCGCTCGCCCAGGCGGACGGGCGCTGAGCGGGATGACGGTAAGGAACAGTCATGGCCCAGAAGAAAGCAGACCGTGTTCGGCATCGCCATGCGCAACTTCACCAAGTATCCGGAGATGCCGAGCGCGCAGGCGCTGATCGACTACGGCGTGCGGATGGAGGAGCTGGGCTACGAGTCGATCTGGGCCTGGGACCACATCCTGCTCGGCGTCGATCCCAACTTCCCGATCCACGAGGCGCTGGCCATCCTGACGGCGATCGCCGCCCGCACCTCCAAGATCAAGGTCGGCACCGGCATCCTGGTGCATGCCGATGCGCAATCCGGTGATCCTGGCCAAGGAGCTCGCCACCATCGACCACATCTCCAACGGCCGGCTGATCGTCGGCGCGGCGGTCGGCTGGTACAAGCGCGAGTTCGACTCGCATGGGCGTCGATTTCCACCAGCGCGGCAAGATCATGGAGCAGAGCCTGGAGATCATCAACCGGCTCTGGACCGAGGACGAAGGTCGACGGCGACTACCCGCCCTACAAGCTGCGCGGCGCCGTGCTCTATCCCAAGCCCGTGCAGAAGCCGCGCCCGCCGCATCCTGATCGGCGGCTACGTCGATGCGGTGCTCGAAGCGCGCGGCCACCAAGGGCGACGGCTGGCTCACCTACTACTACACGGCCGAGAGCTTCGCGCGCGTCTGGGCCAAGGTGCGCGGCTTCGCCGAGGAGGCGGGGCGCGATCCCGACACGCTGATCTCCACCAACCAGCTCCCCATCTGCATCGGCGCGCGCGCCAAGATCGAGGCGCCGATGAAGCACTGGCTGCAGACGGAATGGGACTACGCCTCCTGGTCGGAATCGACCATGGAGAGCGCCATCATGGGCACGGTCGAGGAATGCGTGGAGCAGCTCGAGCCGCACATCGACAGCCGGCATCGACCGCATCATCTTCGTTCCGTACAAATACGAGAAGGAGCAGGTGGAGGCGGTTGCCCAGGAAATCATCCCGCGGCTCAAAAAGAAGGCGAAGTAGCGCGAGTCACGCGCCATTGCCGCGGGGACCGCCGGCGCGCGAACTTGTCAGTGACCGCGCCGTCTAACCTAGGCTCGACTGTGATGGTTTCTCCAGCGATTGCGAACAAGTAGTCGGCGGGTCTCGCGCCGCTTCGTCTGCTACGTCTCAGCGAAGGGAGATGCGTATGACCTCTCGTACTCTCAAGACCGTGCTCGCCGCGCTCGGAGCGACGCTCCTTGCCGGCAACCGCCGCAGGCGCAGGACACCATCAAGATCGGCGTCACGCAGCCGCTGACCGGCGCGTTCGCCGCCTCCGGCAACTACGTCGCGCAGGGCGCCAAGATCGCCGAGGAGGAGATCAACAAGGCCGGCGGCGTGCTCGGCAAGAAGATCGAGCTGATCGTCGAGGACAACAAGTCGAACCCGACCGAGGCGGTCGCCACCGCCGAGAAGCTGATCGTGCGGGACAAGGTGCCGGTCATGATGGGCGCCTGGAGCTCGACGCTGACGCTGGCCGTCATGCCCAAGCTCGAGGAGTACAAGGTGCCGATGCTGGTCGAGACCTCCTCGTCCGGCAAGATCACCGTCTCGGGCAATCCCTACATCTTCCGCATCAGCCCGACGTCGGAGATGGAGGCGAAGGCCTTCACGCCGCTGTTCAAGACGCTCGGCATCAAGAAGGCCGACTTCCTCGCGACCAACAACGACTTCGGCCTCGGCGCCTCCAAGGAGTTCTCCGAGGCGGCCAAGAGCGAAGGCGTGCAGGTCGGCGTCATGGAGACCATGGACCCCAAGGCCACCGACTTCTCGGCGCAGCTCGCCAAGATCAAGGCGTCGGGCGGCGACACGCTGTTCGTCACGACGGCGGTCGAGCAGATCACGCTCATCCTGAAGCAGGCCAAGGACCAGCAGCTCGCCGCCGCGCATCATCACCACCGGCGGCTCGAACTCGCCCGACCAGCTGATCGCGCAGGCCGGCGAGGCCGCCAACGGCTCCTACCACCTGGTGTTCTTCACGCCGTGGTTCCCCGAGGCCGTGAAGAACCCCGACATCGCCAAGAAGTTCGTGGCGCTGTGGAACGAGCAAGAAGTACAACGTCGGCGGCCTCACCGAGGGCTTCCGCGGCTGGGACGGCCTGCATGTCATCGTCGAGGCGCATCAAGGCGGCCGGCAAGGCCGAGGCCGGAGGCCATCACCAAGGCGCTGTGGGACGTCAAGGTGAAGGGCATCAACGGCGACATCGCCTTCATCAAGCAGGGCCCCGCCGGCAAGGAGAGCGCGCAGAACGTGCCCAGCGTCTATCTGGTCAAGATCGACGGCGGCAAGGTGGCGCGGCAGTAGGCGCTGTCATCCCGCGTGTTCTCGTCGCCAGCGACTTGTCGCCGGGACTCAGCGCTGGATGTCGGCAGCAGCATCTCCGGCGCTGCGTCCGGCGCTGCGCTCCTGCGCTCCCGGGCGACACGGCGCGAGATGACACAGAGCGTGGACCAGCTCCTCCAGCACGCGCCTCAACGCCCTCATCCTCGGCGGCACCTATGCGCTGCTGGGCATCGGGCTGACGCTGATCTTCGGCATCATGCGGGTGGTGAACTTCACCCACGGCGAGCTCTACGCGCTTCGGCGCCTACATGATGTACATGTGGGTGATGGTGCTGGGCGCGAACTTCTTCCTCGCGCTGCCGCTCGCCGTCGCTGCTCGGCGTCGCGCTCGGCGCGGCGATCGAGATCGCTGCTGCTGCGACGGCTGCGCGGGCGCCGACATCGACACCACCATGCTGGTGATGATCGGCGCCTGGATCGCCATGCAGAACGCCGAGCAGCTGGCCTGGTCGGGCGTCGCCAAGTCGATCGACAACGCCGTTCCCGTCCTCGCCGCTGGTGCTGGGCCCGGTGTCGGTGTCCTGGAACCGGCTGTTCGTGTTCGTCGTCGCGCTGGCGCTGATCGCCGGCGCCTACGCCCTCATCAACCGCACCAAGCTCGGCAAGGCCATGCGCGCCACCTTCCAGGACCGCGAGACGGCCGCGCTGATGGGCGTCGAGATCAGCACCATCACACCGCCACGTTCGCGCTGGGCTCGGGCCTCGCCGCCGCCGCCGGCGCGCTGCTCGGGCCCGTGTTCGTGGTCTACCCGACCATGGGCGATCTCGCCTCGCTGAAGGCCTTCGCCATCGTCATCCTGGGCGGGCTCGGCGAGCATCCCCGGCGCCACCATCGGCGGCTTCATCCTGGCCTTCATGGAGGAGCTGGGCGCCGGCTACGTCTCCTCGGGCTTACCGCGACGCCATGGGCTTCCTGCTCATCATCGTCATCCTGCTCTTCAAGCCGACCGGCCTGTTCGCGCAGAAGGAGCGCATCGGGCTGAAGCGGCTCGCGACCATCGCCTGGCTCGCCGTTCCTGTTCTCCGTCCCGCTGTGGCTGGGCGACCTCTACGTCCTGCACGTCCTGATCATCACCGGCATCTTCATCATCGCCGCCATGAGCCTCAACCTGCTGCTCGGCTACACGGGGCAGCTGAGCCTCGGCCACGTCGCCTTCTTCGGCATCGGCGCCTACGTCTCGAGCCTCGTGTCGCTCGGGCTTCGAGGTGCACCTGCTGCCCGACTGGCTGGTGACGCTGAGCCCAAGCCGGTGCTGGCTCGGCATGCTGTGCGGCATCGTCATGGCGGGGCTGTGCGGCTGGGTGATCGGCACGCATCTCTTTCAAGGTGCGCGGCGCCTATTTCGTCATCGTCACGGTGAGCTTCGCCGAGGTCGATCCGCCTGGTCGCGCTCAACTGGGTGGAGCTGACCCAGGGGCCGATGGCTCTCAACAACATCCCTACGCTGCGGCTCGGCGTGCCCGGCTGGTTCGAGCTTTCGTTCCTGCGCAAGCCCGCCAACTACTACCTGGTGCTGGTGGTCGCCGTGGTCTGCTACGTGCTGATCCGCCGCCTCGTGCAGTCGCGCGCCGGCCGCGCCATGATCGCGCTGCGCGAGAACGAGCCGCTCGCCACCTCGGTCGGCGTCGACGTCACGCGCTTCCTGGTGCTGGCGACCGTCGTCTCCGCCGCCATGGCCGGCGCGGCCGGCGCGCTCTATGCCCACTACGTGCGCATCGTCGACCCCGACGTGTTCCTGTTCATCTACACGGTGACGATGGTCATCATGGTGGTCGACCGGCGGCAAGGGCACGCTGGCCGGCCCCGTCGTCGGCGGCATCATCTTTGGCCTGCTGCCCGAGACCCTGCGCGCGCTCGCCGATCAAGCCCGAGGTGCAGTGGGTGATCTACGGCGTGCTGATGGTGCTGGTCGTCTACTTCCTGCCCGAGGGCATCGTGCCGGCGCTGCGCAACTGGTGGCAGCGGCGCCGCACGGAGCGATCCGCCGGCCGGCGGCTCGACGCCGAGGCCGCCCGATGAGCGCCGCAGTGCCGGCCGCCGAGCTGACCGTCGAGGCGCTCACCATCCGCTTCGGCGGCCTGACTCGCCGTCGACGGCATGAGCTTCGAGGTGCGCGACGGCGAGGTGCTGTCGCTGATCGGCCCCAACGGCGCCGGCAAGACCACCGCCTTCAACGCCATCACCGGCTACATCGAGCCGGCCGGCCGGCAACATCGCCTATCGCGGCACGCGCCTCAACGGCCGCACGCCCAGCCAGATCGCCGCGCTGGGCGTGGTGCGCACCTTCCAGAAGACCAGCGTCTTCACCGGCCAGACCGTGCTCGACAACGTCGCTGATCGGCCTGCACCTGCGCTCCCGGCAGCAGCCGCTCGCCATCCTGCTCGGGCTGCCCTCGGTGGCGCGCGAGGAGAAGCGAGCTGGCGGCGAGGCGCGCGCGAGATCCTGCAGCTTCGTCGGGCTCGAGGCGCGCGCGCGGCCAGCAGTCGCCGCGTCGCTGCCCTACGGCGAGCTGCGCCTGCTCGAGGTGGCGGTGGCGCTGGCCGCCAAGCCGAAGCTGCTGCTGCTCGACGAGCCGGTGTCCGGCATGAACCCGCTCGAGACGGCGAGCTTCATGAAGATGCTGGCGCCGGATCCGCGCGCCTCGGCATCACCGTGCTGCTGGTCGAGCACGACATGAAGATGGTGATGGGCGTCTCCGACCGCGTCATCTGCCTCGAACCACGGCCGCATCATCGCCAGCGGCTCGCCGGCCGAGATCCAGCGCAATCCCGAGGTGATCACGCGCCTACCTGGGCGAGAGGTACGTCCGTGCTCACGGTTGAGGGGCCTGACCTGCCGCTACGGCAAGGTGGCAGCCGTGCGCGAGCTCGTCGATCGAGGTGCAACGAGGGCGAGCTCGTGTCGCCTGATCGGCGCCAACGGCGCGGGCAAGACCACCACGCTTGAAGGCCATCTCCGGCGTGCTGCCGCCCGCCGCGGGCCGCATCACCTTTCTGCGGCGAGGACATCACGCACGCCGAGCGCGCGGCGCATCCTGCAGGCTCGGCATCGCCCACTGCCCGGAAGGGCGGCGCGTGTTCCCGTACATGACGGTGGCCGAGAACCTGGAGATGGGCTGCTACCTGCGCGGCGATGCCGCCGGCATCGCCGCCGATATGGACGCGCTGTTCGAGCGCTTCCCGATCCTCGCCGAGCGGCGCGCACCAGGCGGCCGGCACGCTCTCGGGCGGCGAGCAGCAGATGCTCGCCATCTCGCGCGCCCTGATGAGCGCGGCCCAAGCTGCGTGCTGTTCGACGAGCCCTCGCTCGGCCTCGCGCCCAACCTGGTCGAGCGCACCTTCGAGATCATCAGGGACATCCGCGCGCAGGGCGTCACGGTGGTGATGGTGGAGCAGAACGCCTTTGCCGCGCTGGAGCTGTCCGACCGCGCCTATGTGCTGGAGCAGGGCCGCGTGACCCTGACCGGCACCGGCGCCGAGCTGCTCGACAACCCGCACGTCAAAGAGCGCATATCTGGGCGCCTAAGCTGTGTGCTCATCTGGCTGGCGGGCACGCCGAGGATTGCTTCGGTCTGATCGGGCACTCTGCTCCCGGGCCTGTGCGTATGGTGCTCTATGCTCGACGCGCCGGCTTCAATGGCGTGCGCCCACATTTCGCACTCGCTAACAAGACTTCGGAGGAGTTCCGAGCCCAGCCCATTACGTTTCCAACGCCGGCAACGGTCAAAAACTACAACCCAGGACTGTACTTCTGACCGGAAGGAAGTCGGGTCCCACCTCACCCGGATGTGCGCAGCGTACGTGAACGGTGCGATCTATTGATATACCACAAAGCGGTTTGCATTGCTCTTTGGTGCCCAGACCGGACACCAATCATGTGACGAGATTACTCTGATCGCAGTCCTGGCCAATTTCCGTGCCATCCAATAATTCTGCAAGGATCGGAACTTTTCATTGATATCCGGAGCGCCAGCCTGCAGGCAGGGCTTGCGGCCAGGACGATCGCTGGAGTAGGGACTGACCATTGAATAACGAAGGAACGCCGCGTACCACGACGGCGAGCGAGCGGCTGGCAGCCCTCAATCGCTATAGAACCCCCGACCACCTGCGCAGCTGCATCGAGATCATGGTGACAGCAGTACCATTCGTGCTGCTCTGATTGCCATGTGGCTCAGCCCGCACAGTGGAGCTACCTACTCACGCGCTCGGCATCAGCCTTTCCGACCGCAGGCTTTCTGTGCGGTTGTTCATGATCCAGCACGACTGCGGCCACGGTGCCTTCTTCCGACGCCGATTGCCAACGACTGGACCGGCGGTCATCGGGCGTGTTGACTCTCACTCCCTATGACTCTTGGCGTCGCGCTCATGCCATTCATCATGCCAGCTCGGGGAAATCTCGATCGACGCGGTATCGGCGACATGATACGACGTTAACTGTCGCCGAATATCTGGCGCGGCCGTCGCCGGCAACGTCTGGCTTACCGACTTTACCGCCATCCCATCGTGCTGTTCGTCCTTGGCCCGGCGTATCTTGTTTCTCCTTCAGAACCGGATTCCGGCTGGGGGAGCCCTGCTGGAACTGGCGCTCCTGGCTTCAGCCCAATGGCGACCAACGCCGCCATCGCTTTGATCGCAACGCTTGTGATCTGGTTCGTGGGCACCGGGGGCGTTCCTGCTCGTCCAACCTGCCGGTCATCTTGCTGGCCTCGCCATCGATGGGTGTCTGGCTGTTCTTTGTTCAGCACCAGTTCGAGGACACGTTCTGGGCCAAGTCGGATGCTTGGGCCGTGCACGAGGCGGCACTGCATGGCAGCTCGCACTACGACTTGCCGCCCGTGTTGCGCTGGTTTACGGCCAACATCGGCGTGCATCATGTCCATCATCTGTGCAGCCGCATTCCGTAGTTATCGACTTTCCCGAGTGCTGCGCGATCATCCCGCACTGGGGGATGTAGGGCGGATAACCCTTCTTGACAGCCTTGCCAGCGTGCGGCTGGTGCTGTGGGATGAGACGCGCAGGCGCCTGATTTCCTTCCGCCAGCTGCGCTTCGCTGTCAGATTAAGCTTGGCGGGAACAGCTTGGTGCCGACTGCACCACCCTATGTGTGGTGGCCCATTCTGCGAGTTTGAGAATCAACGCGTGATCTGATCAACGCTTGACGCTCGCCAATTCGGAGGACAGGACGGTGGATATCGGCACGACCAAGATGATCGCCCGCAAGGAAGGCGGCATCGGCTGGATGATCTTCAACCAGCCCGAGAAGCACAACGCCGTCTCCTACGACATGTGGCTGGCAGTGCCGAAGATCATCGCCGCCTTCGAGGAGGATCCCGAGGTGCGCGTGATCGTGCGTTGCTGGGCGCTGGCGAGCGCGCGTTCGTGTCCGGCGCCGACATCTCTGAATTCGACAAGAAGCGCAGCGCCGAGGAGACCGTCAAGGTCTACGACGACAGCCGGCAGCTGCGCACGCGGCGCTCGACTCGAGCCCTCAAGCCGACCATCTCGCATGATCCGCGGCATCTGCTATCGGCGGCGGCGTCGCCATCGCGCTGCAACACCGACGTTCGCATTTGCTCCGCCGATTCCGTGTTCGCCGTGCCTGCCGCAAAGCTTGGTCTCGGTTATCGCTATGCCGGCATCAAGCGGCTGGTCGACATCGTCGGGCCGCGCTTTCGCCAAGGAGATATTCTTCTCGGCCAACCGAGTTCACCGCCGAGGACGCGCGCATCATGGGCCTCGTCAACCGCGTGGTTCCGGCGCCCGAGCTGGCAGACTACGTGCGCACGTTCGCGTCCACGATCAGCGCCAACGCGCCGCTCACCATCAAGGCGGCGAAGATGGCGATCAACGCCGCCGTGGAAGACCCTGAGCGCGCGGCGCATGGCCGAGATCGACGCCGCCATCAAGGCCTGCTTTGCCAGCGAGGACTACATCGAGGGCCGCCGCGCATTCATGGAGAAGCGCAAGCCGGTGTTCAAGGGCAAGTAGAGCGGCTGTCGCTGCGGGACTACAGCTCCTGACCGGAATGGCCCATGGACCATCGCATTACCGTATCCTTCGCAGGAACGATGTCGGCGTAGCCGATCCGCTCGACCCTGATCGTCTGGCCTCCAGTTCACTTCCGGAATGATCTTCAGCTGAGGCGAGATGTCTGATCGGCCGCCGTTATGTGGCGCTTGGGGAGCCTCACCTTTGCTCTTGGAACCCGTTGGTAGGGGATGTTCGCGAGCAGGTGTTCGATGATACTGAGCCTCGCGCGCCGCTTTTCATCGGATCGCGCAACAAACCAAGGGGCCCACGACGTATCCGTCGCCATGAACATTTCGTCGCGGGCTCGAGTGTAGTCATTCCATCGCGTGAATGACTTCAAATCCATCTGGGAAAGTTTCCAGAGCTTACGCCCGTCGTCGATCCGCGCCCTCAACCGCCTTTCCTGTTCAACAGGATTCACTTCAAGCCAATACTTGAGCAACGTGATCCCGGAATCAACCATCGCCCTCTCCACAAGGGGAACGACGCCAAGAAAGTGCCTTGCCTCCTCTTCCGTACAGAAGCCCATGACGCGCTCTACTCCAGCGCGATTGTACCAACTGCGGTCGAAGATCACGATCTCTCCGCCAGAAGGCAGGTGCGGTAAATATCGCTGAATGTACATCTGAGATTTCTCGCGCTCGGTCGGAGCGGGTAGGGCCACATACGCGGAATACACGTGGGCTTACCCTGGCGGTGATTGCCTTGATCGCACCGCCCTTGCCGGCGCCGTCGCGCCCTTCAAACACGATGCAGATCTTCCGGCTCTGATGCCGCACCCATTCTTGCAGCTCGACCAACCTCACTTGCAGTTCGGACAACCTATATCTCGTAGTCCCTTGCGTTTGATGTCGCCGGCCCCCTTTGTCGGCCTTGCTGCGATGGCCGGAGACTTTTGCATCACATGCCATTGGTTTTCTGCTGTCAGGTTTGTCCATGTCAGCCGACGAGCGCTTTTCGAATTGCGCATGAAGATCGCGACTGAGAATCACGCGAACTACATGAGACTGCAGCAAGTGATCTCCAGATAGGCGAAGCGTAGCTTTCCACAGTACAGCTGCAAATCCGGACTACTACCGAGAACCAAGACTTGGGGATCGCCGAGCAGGATCCGGTGGATTGGCCCTGTCTGACACTCAGGGTTAACCAGGTAGCAATGATCCAGGCCCGATCACTACCAGGATGTCTGTAACCCCGGAACCTGGGCGGCGGCTCGGTCTACGATGCGCGTTCGCGCGTTTACCGGGGTGTCACGGAACCTTCAGCTCATTGTCAAATTGCGAGCGCATGAGATCGCTGCGCTACAATCGAGGGGGCTAAGATGGCGAAACTCCGGACAAGCATTTCGCGCCGCGGTCTGATCAAGCATGGTGGAGCTGTGGTCGCTGCGGCCACCCTTGGCGACGTGTTCACACCCTACCTCAGCCGGGCGGCGGACCGACCGATCTTAACGCATGGCATCCAGTCGGGCGATGTTGGCGTCGAGGGCGCTATTGTCTGGGCTCGGGCAGACCGCCCGTCTCGTATCAAGGTCGACTTTTCGACCACAGACAGCTTCAAGGAGATGCTGGGATCGGTCTTTCGCCGATGCGCTACCCGAGAGCGATCTGACGGCCAAGCTCGGGTTGACGGACCTGCCCCCTGGCCAATACATCTTCTACCGCGTCGCGCTACAGAACCTTGCCGAACCCGACATCGTCGGCGAGCCCATGATCGGGCGCTTTCGCAGCACTCCCGTCAACAAGCGCGACGTAAGTTTTTGTTGGTCTGGGGATACCTGCGGCCAAGGATGGGGCATCGACGAGGCCCGCGGCGGCATGCTGCGCTTATGCCACCATGCGCAAGCACGGTCCCGATTTCTTCATTCACAATGGAGACAACATCTACGCCGACGGGCCGATCGTGTCCGAAGTCAAGCTGGCCAACGGCGAACTATGGAAAAACCTCGTAACGGAAGAGAAGTCGAAGCCCGCCGAGACGCTGGCCGAGTTCCGCGGCAACTACAAATACAATCTGCTCGACAAGAATGTGCGCGCGTTCAACGCGGAAGTGCCGATCCTCGGGCAATGGGACGACCATGAGGTTACCAACAACTGGTGGCCTGGGGAGCCGCTCACCCGCGCCGAACATCAGCGCAAGAAGTATACAGACAAGTTCATGCTGGGCATGGCGGCGCGCGCAGCCGTGCATTTCACGAGTACATGCCAATTCGTCCCACGCCGACCGAGCCCGGTCGCGTCTATCGGCAAGATCGGCTACGGACCGCTGGTCGATATTTTCATGCTCGACATGCGCAGCTACCGCGGGCCCAACGGGGAAGACCGCGCAGTCGAGCCTACGGCCCCGATGGCCTACTTCCTCGGACCGCAGCAAATGGCCTGGCTCAAACGGCGCCTTGAAGGCTTCGACGGCCACCTGGAAAGTGATCGCGGCCGACATGCCCATCAGGCTCTGATCGTGGTCTACGACGGCGATCGCAAGTTCGGCAGCGAGGCGGTCGCTCAAGGCGATGATGGAGCGCCGCTCGGCCGCGAACTGGAGATGCGCGGATCTTGCTCTCCTTCATCAAGCGCGCGAAGATCCGCAATACGATCTGGCTTACCGCCGACGTGCACTACACGGCGGCCCACTATTACGATCCCAACAAGGCCAAGTTTCAGGATTTCGATGGCTGTTCTGGGAGTTGGTGTCTGGGCCGATCCACGCCGGCACCTTCGGTCCGAACGATCTCGACGGCACATTCGGACCACAGCTGATCTACGTGAAGGCGCCGAGCAAGGAGCAAGGCCAGAACCTGCCGCCGTCGATGGGGTTGCAATTCTTCGGCCACGTCAAGGTCGACGGCAAGACCGAGCAGTTGACCGTGACACTGCGTGACCTGGCTGACACCGCTCTGTGGTCAAGGACGCTGGACCCGCTGCGGGCCTGAGGCTCGAGTCATCAAGAGCACAGCCACGGGTCGCGCCACTGCGATAAAGGCCGGCACGCGGGTGCCAGTCCTACGACGGCTGGGGGTTTGATTGAACCCGAGCACCTCTAGCAGGCATCGCCTCGCGCTCCGGCACGGACCCTACAGTTTGAAGGCCTCGAAGGTTGTCGGGTGGAACAACTCATCCACCGCCAGCCGGCGCGGACGACAGCCCTTGCGCATGGTGATGGCGCAGGAAGGTGTCGAGCGCTTTGCGATTGGCCGCAACGCCGTAAGGACCGAGTAGTCCGGCCCCATCAGGTCGCGCACATGCTTCAGCTGCTCCTCGACGAACGGCATCGTAACCTTGGTGGCCGACGTGTCCCCTAGCCGCACGAGCGCCACCGACTTGGCCCGCTCGAAGGCCTTGAACGCGGCGGCAGGCAGCCAGGGGTGCTGGTCGACCAGCGAGCGGCGGACGCCGAGAATATGCATGATGGGAAAGATGCCGGTGCGGGCATAATAGTCCGACGCAGCCGCAATCGGATCGGCAAACAGCCAGCCGACATTCGGGTGACCGCGCTCGAAGCAGGACGGGACGCGCGGCCCGATGAAGGCATCGATGGCTCCTTCGGCCAGCATCGACGAGAGCGTGGCGCCAACCGGCGCATCCTCGAGGCGCACATCCGGCGGCAGCACGATCGGGATCTTCTCGAGTCTGCCCGGCTCCTCCAGTCCGCCGCGGACCCAATGGATGTCGGAAGGTTTTACGCCGAAATCATCCTCCAGCAGGGCCCGCGCCCATACGTTGGCCGTCAGCTGGTACTCCGACACGCCGACACGCCTGTCCTTGAGGTCGGCGGGCGCCTTGATGCGGTCGGTGCGCACGTAGATGGCGGTGTGCCGGAACGCGCGCGACAGAAAGGCCGGCACGCCGACATAGGGACAATTGCCTGCTGCCGTCTTGACGCAAAAGCTCGACAGCGAAAGCTCACAAATATCGAACTCGGCGGCACGAAAGGCGCGAAAGAAGATCTCTTCCGGGCTCAAGTTCATGACCACAGGCGCGACGCCGTCGATCTGCACGGTGCCGTCGGTCAGCGCGCGCGTGCGCGTCGTATTCGCCGACGGCGACCGAGAGAGTGAGCTTGGTCATCTTGCCTGCTGCCTCTGATCCGGTTACTGGCGCTGCGGCTTCAAGCTTGATGCGAATATTCTTCTCGGCCGTGAAGAGCAGCATCTCCTCGAAGCATTCTTCGCGGCCGATGCCCGACTGCTTGTACGCCGCCGAACGGCGCGCCGAGGAAGTGCTTGCCGACCTCGTTGATCCATACAGATCCAGCCTGCACGGCCATCGCAGTCCGATGCGCGGTCGAGATGTCGTTGGTCCAGATCGAGCAGGTCAACCCGTACTCGACCGCGTTGACCTCGGCCAGCATCGTCCGCCTCGCTCGCTCCATTCGAGAGCACCGAGCACGGGCCCGAAGATTTCCTCACGCGCTATGTCGCATCCGCGGGTGACCGCCGGTGAAGATGGTCGGCTCGATATAGAGACCCTTGGCGAGCCTGGCGTCGTCGAGGCCGCTCTGCCTCCATGCAGGAGTTGCGCCCCTTCGGCCTTGGCGGACTCGATATAGCCGAGCACGCGGTCGTACTGTGCTCGAGAGACGATGGCGCCCATGGTCGTGGCCGGATCGGTCGGAATGCCAGGCCTGAAATGGCCAATGCGGACTTTGATGCGCTCGAGCACAGCGGCGTGGATCGCGTCGATGGATGAAGGCGCGGCTGGTCGAGCCGCACGACTGCCCGCACCAGGTGAAGTTCATCGCCAGCGATGGCCGCCGCGGCGACCGCGTCGGGATCGGCATCGGGATAGGCGATCAGCGCGTTCTTGCCGCCCAGCTCGAGCAGGACGGGCTTGACGTGTCGTCGGCCGCAGCCCGCATCACCGCGCGGCCCGTCGGCACGCTGCCGATCAGCGCCACCTTGGCCATCGCCGGGATGCGCAAGCGAGCGCCGCGCCGACTTCCGCGCCGCCGCCGGCACGACGTTGAAGACGCCGGGCGGCAGCACGCCGTCGAGCAGCTCGGCAAGACGCAGCGACGACAGCGGCGCCTGCTCCGGCGGCTTGACGATCGACGGTGTTGCCGGCGGCCAGCGGTGCCGCCGACTTGCCGGCGCAGAACATGAACGGGTGGTTGAACGGGATGATGCGCCCGACGACGCCGAGCGGCTCGCGCACCGAGAAATTGACGGCATCAGGCCCCATCGGGATCGAGGCACCCTTCATCTCGGTGACAAAGCCGGCGAAGAACTCCATCTGCGCGGCAGCAACCATCGCATCGCCAACCATCTCCTTGACCGGATTGCCGCAGTCGGCGGCATCGATCATGGCAAGCTCGCCCGCGTGCTCGCGCAGGATCGTCGCCACACGCCGCAAAAGACGCGCCCGCTCGAGCGGAGCAACTCGCCGCCAGGTCTCGAAGCCGGCCCGGGCCGCGGCGATGGCGGCCTCGACGTCCTCGGCGGTGCCGTCGGCGACGGCGGCCAGCACCTCGCCCGTGCCGGGATTGATGCTGTCGGCGTAACGCCCGCGCTTGGGGCGATGCCACGCACCTCCATAGTAGAGGTCGCGATGCTCGAGGCAGCGTCAGTCTGCCGGAGTATCGTCACGCCGGGCTGCGATGCGCTCATCACTCCTCCCTAGCGGGCCGGCCGCGCACGTCGCAGCGCGCGGCCGGAGCCCTCGCCTGCTTCTTGCGTGCCGGCACCTGGAAGAACTCGGTGAGCTGATCCCTTGGTCAGCGGCTCGTTGAGAACTTCAACGCCACCGCATCGTCCATGGCGATATCGATACCTTCGATGCGATAGGGATCGAGAGCCTCCTTCGGATAGAACTCCGCCATCGCCTTCTTGGCCAGCTTCTCATCGATGCCGGTAAAATCCTTGTAGTGCCCTCAGCGCCTCGGGGCTCGCGTACATATAGGTCGATCGATTCGTTGAAGGCGGTCAGGAACCGCTCGATCACCGCCTTGTCCTTCTCAGAGCTTGTCGGCATTGACTATGACGAGGCGGACGGTCTGATTGTGCGTCGATGGCACCTCGCTGCCGCGGCTGACTATTCTGATTTTGCCTTCGTCGATCTCCTTGAGGCCGAACGGCGGCGCGGCCCACCCGATATCGACCTGTCCCGACATGACCGCGGTGAGCGTGGTCGGAGGATTGCCAATCTTGGCGGGCTGGGCCTTCAAGTTGTAGGTCTTGATGAAGCCCAGCACCAGCATGTTGGTCGAGGAGCCACTCGTCGAGTAGGCGATCGTCGTAGTATCGTTGGCATCCTTCAGGCTCTCGGATCGGCAGATCCGCCTTCACGTACCAGTAGAGGTCGTTCGAGCCGACGGTCCGAATTGCCGATGCCGCGCACAGGCGCCCCCTTGGTGAACGCGGAGAGCGCACCGGCTGTGCCGACGCCCGTGCCGATGTCGACGGCCCCTGAGGATCACCGCCTGGAGCGTCTCGCCCGCGCCGGCCGTATATGTGCGCTCGATGTTCAGGTCGTACTTCTTGAAGATGCCGGCGCGCGCAGCCGATCTCGGGTGCCGACTGCTCCCAGTTGCCGCGCTGGCCGATGGCGAGCTTGAGCGTGTCCTCGGCGGTGGCCGGCGCCGACACAGCCAGCGATAGCAGTGCGGCGAGGGCGCCGATCCAACGGGATGCAGGTCTCATGTTCGTCCTCCCTGTTATTGCTTGTTACTAGGAACGTTGGGCCGCCCGCGGTCCGGCAAGGCGGCCGACAAGTGCGTTGGCGCCGATCGCCAGCGTGAACAGCACGATCAGCATGGCATACATGCGGGGCATGTCGAACACCGGAGTAGAGCCTGCATGATCAGGTAGCCGACGCCGCGCGTTCGACAGCTTGGTCTCGGCCAGCAGCGCGCCGATCATGGCAACGCCGAGCCCGAGCCGCACGCCGTTCGAGGATCGGCGCGCGCATGGCCGGCAGATGGATCTTGATGGCGGTCTGCCAGCGGGTGGCGCGGAAGCTACGGCCGACGCGGATCAGCACGGGATCGATCTGGCGCATGCCGGTGGCAACGCTGAGCACGATCGGGAAGAAGCAGGACAGAGTGCCCATCGCGACCTTCGAGGCCGGGCCCACGCCGAACCACATGATCATGATCGGGAAGAAGATGATCTTCGGCGTCGGCCCCAGATAGTAGAGATAGTGCTCGAAGGCCTGGGCAAGGAAGCGGCTTGCCGCCGAGCGCAAGGCCGACCAGCAGCCCGAGTGTGCCGCCGATGGCGAGCGCGCCGCCGACCTCGAGCAGCGGTGACGCCGAGATGCCCGTAAATTCCGGATTGGTGACAACCGTGGCACAGTCGCAGCGGCCGATCGCGAGCAACGACGGGACCACGTCGCGGTAGAACAGGCCCGACGCCGAAGCCAGCTCCCACACGACGATCACCAGCGCGATGATCGCCACGCGGATGGTCAGGCGTCCGCAGTCTTGCCAGGTGCGAACGCTGCACCTCGCTGTTGGCCCTACGTTTGCGGTCGAAGCCATCGCTCGATCCGTTCGGTGACGATGAAGAACAGCACGCTGGTCAGGTATGACGAAGCAGATCGCGGCATAGGTTGCCGGGCAGGTCGTAGCGCTCGGCGCAGCTCGTTGATGAGCTGGCCGAGCCCGCCGTAGTTGATCAGGAACTCGACGCCGACGATGTTGATCAGCGCAGAAGATGAGCCCGAGGCGGAGGCCGACGAACACGGTCGGCAGCGCCGCGGAGCAGCAGTATCTTCGCAGAACATCTGCGAGGCGTCGAGCGTTGAAGCTGCGGCCGACGTCGATCAGCACCCGGCCGCGTGCCCGCGAGGCCTTCCAGCGTCTTCAGGATCACCGGCGGCAAGCCGGCGACGAACCCGATCACGACGATGGTCGCGCATCGAGCGCCCGAACATCACCAGGAAGAGCGGATACGCCAGCACGATGGGCGCCGACGCGCAGCGGCGGCGACCCAGGTCTCGGTGGCGGCCCGCAACGCAGTGAAGCGGTAGAGGAGGACGCCGGCGAGATGCCGATCGACCGCCACCAGGAGCATCGCGTAGAAGCATTCCATGAAGGTCGTCAGGAAGCGATCGAGGATCCTCTCCTCGATGACGATGCGCGGGAAGCTCAATATCACCTCGGACGGTAGCGGCACGATGTATCGGTTGAGAATGCCGACTCGCAGCATCCATTCGACCACGCACGATCGCGGCCACCAGGGTTGCAAAGCCGAACAGTACGGCTGCCCACGATCCCTGCGTGGCGCATGGTCCAATCCAGCCTTTCCGTCCCGCGCGCTCGCCTCGCTCTCCTGCATGCCCGCGCGTCGCTTCCTCGCGCAGGTCGCCCCAGATTTCGGCTACGTAGCGGCCGAACGCGGTCGCTGCTGACGATCTCGGAGGTGCGCGGACGCGGCAGGTCGATCTCGACGATGCGCTTCACGCGACCGGGCCGGTAAGGTCATCACCAGGATGCGGTCGGAAAGCTGCACGGCCTCGGTGATGTTGTGTGTAATGAGCAGCGTGGTCTGGTTGAGCTCCTGCTGGATCAGCAGGACCTTGTCGCCCAGCAGCAGCCGGGTCTGCTCGTCCAGCGCTGGCGAACGGCTCATCCATCAGAAGGAATGGTCGGCTCGGAGGCCAGCGTGCGCGCAATGGCCACGCGTTGCCGCATGCCGCCCGACAGCTCGGCCGGGTAGCGGTGCTCGAAGCCTGTGAGGCCGACCAGCGCAATGAAGTGGCGCGCCTTCGCGTCGGCGCTTGGCCTTCGGCATGCCGGCAATCTCGAGCGGAAACGCAGACGTTGTCGAGGACGGTGCGCCAGGGAAGGTCGATTCCTCCTGGAACACCATGCCGATCGACTTGTGCGGGGCCCTGGATCGCCTCGCCGTCGGATAGTGACGCGTCCCTGAAACTCCGGCAGCAGCCCGCCGATAATACTGAAGACTGTCGACTTGCCGCAGCCGGCGGTCCGATGACGGATAGGAATTCGCCCCGGCGCACGGCGAACGACACGTCTTCGACGGCTTTCAAGGGCCGTCCGGGCGTGTGGAACTGCTTGGCGAGGTTATCCACCACCAGCACACGCTCGGCCGCCGTGCTGGACGGGCGGGCTGGTCGGGTCGCGGCATCCTGGTGCGCCATGCTCACCCCGGGCCGTCGCCGGTCTTGAGCATGGTGTCGCGCATAGCAGAGTGCGTAGCCCGGCTCGACGTCGCACATCGACGACGGCCACGCCGCCCTGCTCGACGGCAGCGATGGCCTGCGCGTAGGCTGGGGCCAGTTCTTCGTAGCTGTTGATCGGGCCCAGGCCGAGGGCGCCCTGAGCGCGGGCGAGAGCCGCAGAGATCGATATCGGGCTCCGTCATGCGCTGGCCGATCCACTTGTTCTCGACCGGGCGGTGGCGCATGCGGGCGACGCGCTCTTGGTGCACCTCATCGTTGTAGAAGGAGCGGTTGTTGGCGATCACCAGCAGCAATGGAATCCGGTAATGGGCCGCTGTCCACAAGGCGGTGACGCCCATCAGGAAGTCGCCGTCGCCGCAGATCGACGACGGGCAGCCGGCCCGCTGCCCTTGAGTGCCAGCGCCGCACCGACCGAGATGCCCGGACCCCCGCCGACGCCACCCCGCCGTCGCTGCCGATGAAATCGAGCGGATGCCGGAACGGCCACCAGGTGCCGTTCCACGACAGCGGCAGGTGCAGCAGCGAGACATCGCGGCCGGCCAGTGCCTCGCGCAGCGCAGAACGCCAGATGCTCGACAGTAAGTGGGTCGCTCGAGTGCCGTGCCGGCAGCTGCCGGCTACATGGTACGCTTGCGGCTTTCGTCGCGTGCGCTTCAATGCCCTTGCCGAGCGCGATAACGACCGCATCGGGGTCGGCCGCCACAGCAGAGGTCGACGGGTGCGAGACCCTGATGGTCCATGCTCCAACCGTTGTGGACTGTGTGGTCGAGCGACACATGGATTACGTCCGCCTTGGGCGGAGTTCGGCGAGCTGCGTAGCGTACCGGCCAAGTCGACCCAATCGAGGCTCAAGATGACTTCGGCCCCGACAAGGGCCGCCTTTGCCTCGGCGACCGGCGTGAGCACCGCCGGCGCACCCACGATGCAGCGGGTGGTTGGTCGGGAAGCTGGCGCCGATCTTGAGGTCGGTGACGACGCGCGCATCGAGCTTCTCGGCCAGCGCAATGCGGGCGGCCCATGCCTCCATGCTGCGCGAGGCCCGGCCCGCCAGTATCGACAATCCGGCGCCCGTGACCGAGGCCATTGTCCGCATCCGCTCGATAGTGTCTGCCGCCGCCCCGGCCGCGACGGGTGGGTTGGAGCGCCGCACATCGTATGAGAGGAAGCGGCGCCGCCAACGCGCTCCTCCTGCAGCCCGGCATCCAGCACGACATAGGTCGGACCCTGGGGCGCGGTGTTGGCGATCCAGAACGCGCGGGCCACAGATTCACAGGCGGCTCCGACGCTGCCCGGCTGGTCGTCCCATTTGGTGTAGCCGCGCACGATTGCACCCTGGTCGCGGGCGGTGTAGAATCCAGTCGATCCACGGCCGGCGCTTGACCGCATCGACCGGGCCGGTGGCACCGATCACCAGGATCGGCATGCGGTCGCACCAGGCGTTGAACATAGCCATGGTCGCGTGGAACAAGCCAACGTTGGAGTGCACGGCCGCCGCCATCGCCGCGACCCGTCACCTTGGCGTAGCCGTGAGCGATGGCGACGGCCGTCTCCTCATGCAGACAGAGTAGGAGTTGCGGCCGCTCGTTGCCGAGGTGGTTGACGAGCGAGTCGTGCAGGCCGCGAAAGCTGGCACCGGGGTTGATGGCGATATAGGGAATGTTGAGCGCATGTAGCGTGTCGGCGACAACATCGCTGCCGAACTCGGCCATGTTGGCAGCGCCGGCCGCGCGCAGGCGTTCGATGCCAGCCGGCCCTTGCTCCTGCGCAGAATGCCGCTTTGTGCTCAAGCGTCGATCCTCCCAGATCGGGCAGGTCTGCGGCGGCTGCCATATGCAGGCATTGCAGACTGCAGCGCTGCTCTGCGGCAGCTGGCCCGAGACTACACTTTGACATTTGCAAGGAGAAGATCATAAACCTACCCATCTTTATTGCAGAATATGCGCCAATCGGCCGAATGGATCCGCTTTCGCCACCATGCAGAGCTTCGTGCGTGTGGTGCGTGCCGGCAGCTTCACGCTGGCGGCGCAACAACTTCGGCATGTCGCGCGCACTGATCTCCCGCCACGTCAGCGATTTGGAGGCACGCCTGGGTGTGCGCCTCCTCAACCGTTCGACTCGCGCGATAGACCTCACCGATGAGGGCGGCCGCTATCTCGAGTTCTGCGAACAGATGTTCCGCGACCTCGAGACGAAGAGAGATAGAGATCGGCAAAGGTGCGGGCGCAGCCGGCGGGAACATTGCGCATCCTGGCGCCGAACTCGTTCGGTGCCCTGCACGTGGCCGATGCCGTCATCGCCTTCGCCAAGCAGCAGCCGCGCCGTCAAGCTGTCGCTGCTGCTCGAGAACACCTGGTTTCGGCTGGACGACTTCTCGCACCGCGGGCTCGACATGGCGCTGCGCTTCGCACCGATCCGCAAGTCGGCGCTGACGGCTGAGCCGATTGCCGAGATCGACTGGGTGGTGTGCGCGGCACCGGACTTATCTGGCGCGGCACGGGCGTCCGGCCAAGCCCAGCGATCTGGCCTCGCACGCCTGCCTGCTACACGCCAACGCCCTGCCGGACGACCACATCTGGCGCTTCCTGGCTCCCAAGGGGGCGCCCAAGGGCGTGGCCGTTGTCCGCGTCAATGCGGCGCTCTACTCCAACAGTGCGATTGCGCTTCGCAAGGCGGCCATCGCCGGGCTTGGCCTCGCCCTCGTGCCCCGCTATGCCGTCGCCGACGACCTCGCAACAGGCCAGCTGGTCACCGTCCTGCCGCGCAATCGGGTCCCAAGCAGGACCTTGTTTGCGCCGTCTACCCGGGCAGCAGCGCAGCTCGACCAAAAGTACGCATCTTTGTCGACTTCCTTGCCAAATGGCTGCTGACGCGAGGCATGGGCGCGCGCCTTAGCGTTGCGACGCTTCGGTGCACAGCGAAGCGATGGTCTCGCCGCAGTCGCTACTTTCGCTGTGCAGGCGCGCTTTTCCTGACAACCACGCGACGGACTCGATTGATGCTGGATTGGACATCCATCTTCGTCGCCGCCGTGTTTGCGCTGGCGGGCCTGGTCAAGGGCGTGCTGGGCCTCGGTTTTGCCGACCATCGCCATGGGCTTTGCTCGCGCTGGTCATGAGCCCGCTGGAGGCAGCGGCGCTGCTGACGCTGCCGTCGCTGCTCACCAACCTGTGGCAGATGATCGCTGGTCCATCGCTACGAGCCGTTCTCACACGGTTGTGGCCGATGATGCTCGGCGTGTGCCTGGGGACATGGGGCGGTGCCGGGCTGATGGCCGGAGCCTTTGCCCGCTCCAGCGCCGGGCTTCTCGGACTGGCGCTCGCGCTCTATGCGGTCAGCGGCCTCACCGCGCGGCATTTTCAGATCGACCAACGCCACGAACCATGGATGGGGCCGGCGGTGGGCGCGATCACGGAAGCTTGATCACAGCCGCTACCGGCGTATTCGTGATCCCGGCCGTGCCTTATCTGCAGGCCATCGGCCTCGAGAAGGAGGAACTGGTTCAGGCCCTCGGCCTGTCCTTCACGAGTTTCCACCATCGCGCTGGCGGTCAATCTTGCGTTGGCAGGTGCGCTCAATGTCAGGGTGGCGGCTCCGGCACTCGTGGCATTCGCGATGGCCTGCGCCGGCATGTGGGTCGGACAGACGCTGCGCCGCGCCTTGCAGCCGGCAACGTTCCGGCGCTGGTTCTTCATCGGGTTGCTGGTGCTAGGCCTCTACTTGGCTGCACGCTCGGCGCTCTGAGCGATGGCCGCAGCGTCCCGACACCTCGGCAAACAGCGTTGCGTCAGTACGAGCGCGGCAGGCCCAGCACGTGCTGCGCCACGTGAGGCCAGCACCATGTTGGTGGAGATCGGCGCGGTCTGGTACAGCCGCGTCTCGCGCCACTTGCGCTCGATGCCGTATTCGCGGGCGAAGCCGAAGCCGCCGAACGTCTGCAGGCAGGCCTCCGCCGCATGCCAGGCCGCATCGGCGGCCAGCATCTTGCCCATGTTGGCCTCGGCGCCGCAGTCGCGCTCCGGCTTCGAACAGGGCGCACGCCTTGCGCACCATCAGCTCGGCGGCGGCCGTCTCGGCATGCGCGCGGGCGATCGGGAAGGCCACGCCCTGGTTCTGGCCGATGGGCCGGCCGAACACCACGCGCTCCTTGGCGTAGTCGGCGGCGCGGCGGATGAAGAAGCGGGCGTCGCCCAGGCACTCCGACGCGATCAGGATGCGCTCGGCATTCATGCTGTCGACGATGTACTTGAAGCCCTTGGCCTTCCTCGCCGATCAGGTTCTCGGCCGGCACCTCGAGGTTGTCGAAGAACACCTCGCAGGTGTTGTGGTTGATCATGGCGTCGATCTTGCGGATCTCGACGCCCTTGCCCTTCGCCTCGCGCAGGTCGACCAGAAACACGGACAGGCCCTCGGAGCGCTTCCTGCACCTTGTCGGGCGGCGTGGTGCGCGCCAGCAGCAGCATCAGGTCGGACTGCAGCACGCGGGACGTCCACACCTTCTGGCCGTTGACGACGTAGCGGTCGTTGCCTTGTCTTGTCGGCGCGCGTCTTGAGCTGGGTGGTATCGGAGCCGGTGGTCGGCTCGGTGACGCCGAACGCCTGCAGGCGCAGCGTGCCGGCGGCGATGCCCGGCAGGTACTTGCGCTTCTGCGCGCCGTTGCCGTGCCGCAGCACCGGTGCCCATCGTGTACATCTGCGCGTGGCAGGCGCGCGGCATTGCAGCCGGACTCGTGGATAGTCTCCAGGATGGCGCAGCGCGGCCGACAGCGGCAGCCCGGCGCCGCCGTACTCTTCCGGGATGAGGGCGCCGAGATAGCCGCCCTCGGTGAGCGCAGTCGACGAACTCGGCCGGATAGGCGTCCTCGTGGTCGAGCTTCAGCCAGTAGTCGTTGGGGAAGCTGCTCGCAGACGCGCCGCACGCCCTCGCGGATCTCGCCCCAGCCGGGGTCGAGGGGATCGAAACGCCGTCGGTGCTGTTGGTCATTGGTATCTGCTGTCCACAGGTGCTCGACCGAAGCGATAGCGAACAGGCGCGATCTTGACCAGATGGTTCAGCACTACTCGCTCACATGTTCGAGCCGGTCGCACGTGATGGCCGGCTCATGTAGCTGGACCATGATCCAACCGCAGCGTCGCATACTTCCATCATCGTCTCACAGCTTGCCGGAACCTCCCTTTGGTTTGCCGGCAATGCGGTGCCTGCCCGACTTGCAGCGCAGTTTGGCCCTACCGGACAGCTTCCTTGGCCACATGACGGCCGCTGTACAGCTGGGTTTCATCGCCGGCACGCTGGTATTCGCCGTGCTGGCTATTTCCGATCGATGCTCGCCGCGCTCGACCTTCTGGTCTGCTCCTGCTCGGCGCGGCCAGCAACGGGCGACCTATTTTCTCGAAGCTAGCATCTCGCTGCTGGTCGTCGCGCGCTTTGCGGCCGGGTTCTTCCTGGCCGGCATCTACCCAGTAGGCATGAAGATCGCGTCGGATGGTATCCGGCGCGATCTCGGAATGGCTCTCAGCTTTCTGGTCGGCGCCCTGGTGTCTGGGTACGGCGCTGCCGCACCGCTCATCAGGGGACTGGACCAGTCGCTTGCCCTGGCAAGCGGTCATGCTGAGCGTATCTGCGATCGCGGCGCTGGGTGGACTGCTGATGTATGCGCTCGTGCCCGATGGCCCGTTCCTGGTCAGCGGGCGCGAAGTTCAACCGAAGTCGTTGGGCGACCATCTTCCGATCGGCCGGGTTTCCGGGCATCGTCAGCTTCGGCTATTTCGGACACTATGTGGGAGCTGTACGCATTCTGGGCTTTCGTGCCGCCGATCCTGGCCGCCTACGCTGCACGAACGGGCAACGCGAGCTTCAACATCGCTGCTGGCGTTCGCCGTCATCGCTGCAGGGGCGGTCGGCTGCGTTGTCGGCGGATATCTCTCACTCCGCGCCGGCAGCCCCCGCGTCGCCTTTGCGCAGCTCTCTGCATCAGGCCTCTGCTGCCTGTTGTCGCCCCTCATGTTCTATGCGGGACGCCATGCTGTTCCTGCTGTTCTGGGGTGTGGTGGTGGTGGGCGACTCGCCGCAGTTCTCCGCGCTCAATGCCCGCCACGCGCCCGCCGATCAAGTGGGATCGGCCTGACCATCGCCAACTGCATCGCTTCGGCATCTCGATCGTCCAGCATCCAGGCTCCTGCAACTACCGTCGCCGATGACCGTCTCGCTGTGGCGCGCAGACGAGAATGTTCCGGAGAAGCGGCGGCCATCCTGCTTGTCGATCACCAGCGTGAAGGCAACGCTCGTCAGCCGCGGCTGGTCGGTCTTCTGTTCGGGATGATGCGGGGTCCCACCCAGCACGATCGATTGACTCTCTCCCTTCCAGGTGCCGCGAAGGTCAGGAACTGCGTCGTGTCGGCGGCCGCGGGCGCCACGCAGGGCCAAGAGCACAATGATCCAAGCATATTTCGACATGGGTGGCTTTCCTCCGATGATGTCCCCGGGGCCCGTGGTGATCCGGCGGACCGCTTCGCATGCGGGGTACCGAAGGTGTCGTCCCGCACACCCTTACAGGTGGATTAATTCGAGCACAGACAATAGATGCGTCGCCGAAGCGGTGTATCGACGCCTCAGCGCGCGAACGCCCAGTAGTTGACTGGATTGTCTGGACACTCGAGCGGCCCGCACTGCAGGAAGGTCGTCACCGGCGTTGAGCGCGGTCAGGCCGATCGCCGCCCAGGCCAGGCCGTACTGCAGCCCGCGCCGGCAGCGGCCGCGCCTGGTAGCCGTCGGTCGCGGCACCAGCAGCAGGATGGCGGTTCCCAGGATCACCGCGGCAAACAGCAGAAACGACCACGTATAGAAGTGCAGCCCGAACAGTGGCGCGCCGTAAGAACCGGTGCCGGGTGCGATGTGCAACAGGATCTGCCGTCCCCGCCACCGTCATGCCGAACAGTGCCGCCAGCAGCATGATGGCGTGGGATGACGGCTGCGGACCGTAGCGCAGGTTCAAGAGCAACCCGAACGCCACCCCGGCAATTGCCACGCGCTGCAGCAGGCACAGCGGACACGGCAGGTCGTGGCCTGCGGGTGATCGGCGTAGGCGACAAGCAGCACCGTGATCAGGCCGGCCAGCCGGCGGCGTTTAAAGCTCCGCGATATCGAACTGCTGCCTCGACATCAGAAATCCAGATCGAGAGCGGGTCGGTCAGGTGGTGGTTGAGACCGGGCCACCGACAAGACCGCGGCCAAGGCGAACGCACCGCGACGCTGGCCCGCCGGTTGCCGCGCCAGGCCAGCACCATGGCGATTGCCATCAACAGGAACAGCAGAATGTCATGCGTGTTCTTGCCGCTTTGCCCACATGCGCAGCGTGACACACGCGGCCTACTGGACCGTCGGCGAATTGCCTACGGTTTTATCCAAAGACAACCCATCGCACTGAGAGGCTAAAGGCCGCTTGGAATATTGAGCCCGCGTTGGACCGCGGGTCGTTCAGAATCCGCGCTCCAGCCAGGCCGGCACATTCTGCAGGGGTATCGAACTCGACGAGGTCGCGTGCGCCGTAGAAGCCGATCAGGTTGCGCACCCAGCCGAGCATCGAGATGTCGGCGATCGTGTAGTCGTCGCCCATGATCCATGGCCGACCGCTCAAGCCGCGCCTCCAGCACGCCGAGCAGGCGCTTGGACTCGTCGCGATAGCGCTCGAGCGGCCGCTTGTCGGCGAATGTCCTTGCCCGGCGAACTTGTGGAAGTAGCCGACCTGGCCGAACATCGGCCCGATGAACGCCATCTGGAAGAACACCCACTGGATGGTCTCGTAGCGGCGCGCCGGCATCGGCAGGCACCAGCTTGCCGGTCTTGTCGGCGAGATAGAGCAGGATCGCGCCGGATTCGAACAGCGCCGAGCGGCGCGCCGCCGGGCCCGTTCGGGATCGATGATCGCCGGGATCTTGCCGTTACGGGTTCAGCGACGGGAACTCGGGCGTCTGCTGGTCGTTCTTGTCGAAGTCGACGCAGGTGCGGCTCGTACGGCAGGCCGATCTCCTCCAGCATGATCGACACCTTGACGCCGTTCGGCGTCGGCAGCGAAGTAAGCTGGAGCCGATCGGATGCTGGGCCGGCCGGCGCGGTGCAAACGTGGACAGGTCGGGCATACGGCCTCCGCTGAACTCGATCGTAGGGTTGGTTCAGCGATAGTCGGGCCGCGCGTGCACAGCTTCAACGGTATTGACCCGGCCCCGCGGCTCAGCGCCCTATACTTCGGCTTGCGCTTCTCGTTGAAGGCGTTGATGCCTTCCTGGCGGTCCTCGGTGCCGACCGTGCGGTTGTAGGCCTCGATCTCGAAGGCGTAGCCGGTGGTGCGGTCGAGCTCGGTGGCCTTGTCGATGCGCCTTCTTGGCCTGCCGCACGGAGATCGGCGCATTGGCGGCGATGCGGCTCGCCAGTGGCCATCGCCTCGGCCATCAGCCGGTCGTCGGGGCAGATCCTGTTGACCATGCCCCACTCATAGCGCCTGCTTGCGCCGTGAACGGCGTCGCCCGTCAGGATCAGCTCCTTGGCGCGGCGCACGCCCACCGCACGCGGCAGGTTCTGCGTGCCGCCGGCGCCCGGCATGATGCCCGAGCGTCACCTCGGTCAGAGCGAAGCGCGCCGACTGCGCCGCGTAGACGAAGTCGCTGGCCAGCGCGATCTCCATGCCGCCGGCGTAGGCCGCGCCGTTGACCGCGGCGATGATCGGGATCGGGCAGTCCATGCATCGCGCGCATCATCTGCTCGACGATGGCGTGCTGCCGGCGCCAGACGTGCGTCGCGTCATGCCCTTGCGCTCGCTGCAGGTCGCCGCCGCTGCAGAAGCCGCGCCCCTGCGCCCCGTCAGCACGCAGGCAGGCCGCCGCGTCCGGCGTCGACGTAGAAGCCGGCGAAGAGATCGCGCAGCTCGGCCATCATCTTGCGTGTTCATGGCGTTGCGCACCTCGGGCCGGCTCATCGTGACGATGCCCACCCGGTCCGCGCCGATCGTGAGCTTTCAGGGGTGTCGTAGGTCGTAGTGCCGATTCCGCCGCGCCTGGGTATGTCGCGCGCATCATCACCAGAAGCCGGCACAAACGCCAGGGGCAGCGAACCGGTCTAGAGGTCCGCCGCCCTCGGTTCAAAACCGAATGCGAAGCCCTCAGTAGCGGTACTGGTCCGACTTGTACGGCCCTTGCTGGGCACGCCGATGTATTCGGCCTGGTCGGGGCGCAGCGTGCTGAGCTTGGCGCCGATCTTGTCGAGGTGCAGGCGCGCGACCTTCTCGTCGAGGTGCTTGGGCAGCGTGTAGACCTTCTTCTCGTACTTGCCGGGATTGGTGAACAGCTCGATCTGCGCCAGCGTCTGGTTGGTGAAGGAGGCCGACATCACGAAGCTCGGGTGGCCCATGGCGTTGCCGAGGTTCACCAGGCGGCCCTCGGACAGCAGGATGATGCGCTTGCCGTCGGGGAACGTCGATCTCGTCGACCTGCGGCTTGATGTTGTTCCACTTGAGGTTCTTGAGGCCGGCGACCTGGATCTCGTTGTCGAAGTGGCCGATGTTGCAGACGATGGCGCGGTCCTTCATGCGCGCGCATGTGCTCGATGCGTGATGACGTCCTTGTTGCCGGTGGCGGTGACGAAGATGTCGGCGCGCGGCGCGGCATCCTCCATGGTGACGACCTCGTAGCCCTCCATCGCCGCCTGCAGGGCGCAGATCGGGTCGATCTCCGAGCACCATCACGCGGCAGCCGGCCTGCGCTGAGCGAGGCGGCCGAGCCCTTGCCGACGTCGCCGTAGCCGGCGACCATGGCGACCTTGCCGGCCATCATCACGTCGGTGCCGCGGCGGATGCCGTCGACCAGCGATCTCGCGGCAGCCGTAGAGGTTGTCGAACTTCGACTTGCGTGACGCTGTCGTTGACGTTGATGGCGGGCCACAGCAGCGTGCCCTTCTTCTGCATCTCGTAGAGCCGGTGCACGCCCGTGGTGGTCTCCTCGGGACGCCCTTGATGGTCTTGGCGAGCTCGCCGAACCAGCCCTTGGGCTTGCTCCTTCAGCGTCTTCTTGATCGAGCGCGAACAGCACCTCCTCTCTCCTCGGAGCCCGCGCTTGTCGAGGAACTTCGGTGTCGCCGCCCTCGGCGCGCACGCCCAGGTGCACGAGCAGCGTCGCGTCGCCGCCGTCGTCGAGGATCATGTTGGGCATGCCGCCGTCGCCCCACTCGAACAGGCGCAGCGTGTAGTCCCAGTAGTCCTCGAGGCTCTCGCCCTTGATGGCGAACACGGGGTGCCGCGCGGCGGCGATGGCGGCCGCGGCGTGGTCCTGCGTCGAGTAGATGTTGCAGGAGACCCAGCGCACGTCGGCGCCGAGCGCCTTCAGCGTCTCGATCAGCACGGCCGTCTGGATGGTCATGTGCAGCGAGCCGGCGATGCGGGCGCCCTTCAGCGGCTGCTGCTTGCCGAACTCCTCGCGCGTCGCCATCAGGCCCGGCATCTCGGTCTCGGCGATGGAGCTCCTCGCCCCAGTCGGCCAGGCCGATGTCCTTCACCACGTAGTCGTTCTGTAGCAATACGTAACTT
>ERZ1370068.7077-contig-6017_pt1 | contig 48699 bp, 57 predicted proteins | sample MGYA00561227_ERZ1370068 | MGnify/ENA primary metagenome ERZ1370068 (study PRJEB38410, sample SAMEA6850437) | metagenome | study: Metagenomic assessment of the ecological functions of the soil: analysis of the soil microbiota associated with the... | reverse complement strand
GGCGCGTCCGGCGGCCTGTTCGGCCTGCTGCTCGCGTTCGCGATGATGTTCCGAACCGCGTCATCATGCCTGCTCTTCGTCGATCCCGATGAAGGCAGCGCTACAGCGTGCTGTACGGCGGACTCGAGCTCTACCAGGGCGTTACGCGGCATCAACTCCGGCGTCGCCCACTTCGCCCACCTCGGCGGCATGCTCGGCGGCCTGCTGATGATCCGCTACTGGCGCGGCCAGGCGCCGTTCGGCACGGCGATGACGGCTCGCGCGTCAGGAAACATATTCCTGACGCGGCGCACGCCTCGGCGGCTCGCGCTGCAATTGCAGCACTGCGGAGGCTTATCATGAACCCGGCGCGATCGCCTCGGTCTTGCATCGCACTTGCGAGACGGCGTGCGAGTCGCTCGCGGCTGTATGCTGCCGGCGTCGCTGCTGGCCCGCTGCCGGCGCCGCCTGTGCGCAGGCGGCGCCGGCGCCGCCGAGCCTGCCCACCGACCGACAGCGACGCAGGTGCGCGCCACGCTCGCCCGCCTCGCAGGCCACAAGGCACGAGGCGCTGACGCGTGCCAACGCCGCCGTCGTCGGCCTCTCAGGCGGTCGCCGTCGAGGACGCCGCTCCGATCGCGACGCTCGGCGCGCAGCGCCAGGGCTCAGGCGTCTGATCGGCGACGACGGCCTGGTGCTGACGATCGGCTACCTGATCCTCGAGGCCGACCAGGTCGATCTGTCGCTGGACGACGGCCGCGATGTCCCGGCCCGCGTCGTCGCCTACGACCTGGCCTCCGGCTTCGGCCTCGTGCAGGCGCTCGCGCCGCTGCGGCATCGCAGCCGGCGCCGCTCGGCAGCTCGGCGGCGGTCGCCGGCAACGAGCCGCTGCTGGTCGCGAGCGGCGGCGACGACGCGCGAGTCTCAGCCTCGCGCGCATGGTCTCGCGCCGGCCTTCTCCGGGCTACTGGGAGTACCACATCGAGAGCGCGCTCTTCACCGCGCCGGCGCGCACCGACCACAGCGGCGCCGGCGCTGTTCAACGCGCGACGGCGAGCTGCTCGGCATCGGCTCGCTGGTGGTCGGCAACGCCCCGACGGCAGCGGCCCGGCGATGCCGCGGCAACATGTTCCGTGCCGGTCGACCTGCTCAAGCCGATCCTCGCCGAGCTGCAGGCGCGCGGCAGCTCGCGCAGCAGCAGTCGCGCCTGGCTCGGCCTCAACTGCGTCGAGGACGGCGGGCGGATGCCGCGATCGTCCGCGTCTGACGCGCGACAGCCCGGCCGAAGCGGCGGGGCGTGCAGCCAGGCGACGTCGATCGTCGCGCATCGACGGCGTGCGCGTCGCCGGCCTCGCGTCGATCTACCAGACGCTCTGGCGCGGCGACCGGCCCGAGCGCGATGTCCGGCCTCGAGATCCGGCGCGACGGCGTCAGCCGGTGCGCCTGACGGTGCACGCGCTCGACCGCATGAAGACGCTGCGCCGGCCCCGAAGGCGTCTGACGCGCAGCCGCTCCGCTACACCGGCCGCGGGCGCGGTCGATCGCCATGCGGCGGCGTCAGGCTTCGTCGCGTTCGACAGCAGCGCGGACGCCTGGCGACGAACTGCGTCGGCGACCGTCGTCCGTCGACGGCTGCGCCGCGATGTGCGGCGTGATCGTGATGCCGGGCACCGACCAGAGCGGATCGTCGGGCGGGCAGCGGCTCGCGCCGCTGGACGTCGAGCGCCGCGCCGCGGAGATGCCCCGGAGCGCACGGCCGCGATCAGGTCCGCCTCGACGATGTGGCGCGCCGCGCGCGACGTTGATGACGTAGGCGCCGCGCGGCATCGCCGCGAACGCGCGCGCGTCGAGGATGCCTTCGGTCTCGCGCCGTCAGGCGGCAGCGCGCAGACGACGATGTCGCTCGCCGCGAGCAGCTGCCTCGAACGACTCGGGCGAGCGCCGGTTCCAGCCGCGCACGACGAAGGCCGCAGCGTCCGAGCCAGGCGCGCGATCGCCGCCGCCCATCGCGCCGGTGCCGAGCGCACCGACAGGATGGCGCGCGATCAGCAGCGGCCGAGCGCGTCAGTCGCGCGCGCGTTGCTGCGCTTCGTAGAGCCTCGAGCGACGCGCGCGTGGCGCAGCGCCATCGCGACGACGAACTGGGCGATCCCCGCGCCTGCTCGCGATCGACGATGCGCGCGATACGCGAACGTGCGGCGCGAGCTCTGGACGCGAGCAGCTTTCGACGCCCGGCCGCGACCGAGCAGACCCAGCGCAGCGCGCGGCAGCCGCGCCGGCAAGCCGGGCGGCATCTGCCAGCCGAGACGACGTCGACGCTCGGCGAGCGTCGAGCGTCGCTCAGCCGACGGCGGTACTCGAGCAGCTCGAGCTCGGCGCGCGCGGGCGCGGATCGCCTCGATGAACACCGTCGCCGGCATCGGCTGGGTCGCGCAGCAGGACCTTCATCAGCGGTCGGTTGTCGCGGCCGCGACCTCGCCGCCGGGGTCGCCAGCAGCCCGTCGGCGACGCGTGGGGTGGCGCAGCACGACGGCGCAGCTCCGCGCTTCAGCGCGCGTGTTGACGAGCCGGCGCGACTCGCCCAGGAAGCTCAGCTGCACCGGCGTGAGCAGCGCGCCGCCTCGCGCGCGCGCGAGTGCGCGGCGGGCGCGCCAGGCCGCAAGCGATCGGCGACGAGGTCGAAGTAGTCGCCCATCTTCAGCTCGCTGTCGTCGCTCGACGTTGAACGCGCTGCGGCCGGCCGCGCGCACAGCGCGGCGACGCAGGCGCGCGCCAGGTCGTCGGCGTGGATGTGGTTGGTGTAGACGTCGTCGCCGCCGCGCAGCACCGGCGTGCCGCGCGCCAGCCGCTCGCGCGGATGCGCCGCCGGCGCGGTCGGCGGCGTAGATGCCGGGGATGCGCAGCACGCTGACGCGACGCCGCTGGCGCGGCCGAAGCAGCGCAGCCGCGCTCTCGGCATCGACGCGGCGGCGCGCGCGCTCGGTGGCGGGCCGGCGCACGCGCGCGTCTCGTCGAAGCGCGCGCCGCCGCAGTCGCCGTAGACGCCGCTGGTCGAGCCGTAGACGATGCGCGGCGAAGGCGCGCGGCGCGCCAGCGCGCGCAGCGAGGTGCGCGCGTGCGCGGATCGCCGTCGCCGCTCGCGCCGGCGGCGGCGCGAGATGCAGCACCGCGTCGGCCAGCGCCGGCGAGGCGCGCCAGCGTTGCCGGCCGATCGAGGTCGCCGAGCAGCGGCACGACTGCCGGCCGCGCGCAGCTCGGCGACGCGCGCCGGCGTCGACGTCAGCGCCAGCACGCGCCAGCGGCCGCGCAGCAGCCGCGACGACGCGCAGGCCGACGTCGCCGCAGCCGACGATCAGCAGCACCGGTCCTTGCGCGGGTCGGTCGGTCGGCACGGCGACGGAGAGGGCTGGCCTGAGGGCAACATCGGCGTGTCGGCAGCGCAAAATCGCGGGCCGAGTCTCCACGACGCGTCGCAGCCGTCACGCCGCCATGCACGCTTCACCGTCACCGTCCAGCCGAGCGGCCGACCTTCAGCGTCGAGCGCGACGAGCCGATCCTGCAGGCCGCCATCCGCCAGGGCATCGGCCTGCCGTACGGCTGCACGCGACGGCGCCTGCGGCTCGTGCAAGTGCCGGCTGCTCGAAGGCCGCGTGATCCACGGCGCCCACCAGCAGCAAGGCGCTCGAGCGCACGAGGAAGAAGCGCCGGCCTCATCCTCACCTGCCTGCGCGGCGCCGCAGACCGACGTCGTGCTCGAGGCGCGCACCGTCGCCGGCGCCGGCGAGTTCGCGATGCGCAAGATGCCGAGCCGCGTCGTCTGCGATCGACGAGCCCGCGCCCGACGTCGCCGATGCTGCAGCTGCAGCTGCCGGCCAACGACACTGCTGCAGTACCGCGCCGGCCAGTACGTCGAGTTCATCCTGCGCGACGGCGCGCGGCGCAGCTACTCGATGGCCAACGCGCCGCACACCGCAGCGACAAGCCGCGGATCGAGCTGCACATCCGCCACATGCCGGGCGGCAAGTTCACCGACCACGTCTTCAGCGGCGATGAAGGAGAAAGGACATCCTGCGCATCGAGGGCCCGTTCGGCAGCTTCTTCCTGCGCGAGGACTCCGACAAGCCGATGGTCCTGCTCGCCTCGGGCACCGGCTTCGCGCCGATCAAGGCGATCATCGAGCACCTGCAGTCTGCAAGGGCAGCGAGCGGCCGGCGGTGCTGTACTGGGGCTGCCGCAGCAGGGCCGACTCTGTACATGAACGACTGGGCCGACGGCAGCGCCGACGCAGCTGCCGCACCTGCGCTACATCCCGGTGCTCTCCGAGCCGAAGCCCGAGGACGGCTGGCACGGCCGCACCGGCTTCGTCCACCAGGCGGTGATGCACGACCTCCCGAACCTGCTCGAGCCACCAGGTCTATGCCTGCGGCGCGCCGATCATGGTCGAGTCGGCGCAGCGCGACTTCATCGCCCGCTGCGGCCTGCCCGACGACGAGTTCTACGCCGACTCGTTCACGTCCGAGGCCGACAAGCACGGACGCTTTGGGCTAGAGCCCAGAGCACCATACGTCCGACCCGAATGGGGGCGCCGATTCGCGGTCGCGCAGTGTGGATTTGCCGCACCTTCTCTGGCAACATCGCCGTGCCCGATCGTCAAGCTGCGCCTCCGATTCATGGAGCGCTCCCCGGGAGACCTGACATGGTGAAGAACGCATCCACGACTGACCGGGGCTGCATCGGCGCCGGCGTATTCCGCCGAGACTCGATCGCGAGGGTCCTGTTTCTCGCAGGTTGCCTGGGCGCCACGACGGCGGCCTTCGGCCAGGCCGGCAACGCCAGCGGAAGTGCCAGCGACACGCTGGAGCACTGCAACAAGACGCTCGGTGTCTTGCGCATCCAGGAAGACACGGCCGCCCCGTGGTATCGCTACTACGGACCCCGGCTGGGGTCGACGGCGCCGCTGCTCAGCATGATGATCCTGCAGTCCAACTGCTTCGTCGTCGTCGAACGCGGAACCGGTGAGCAAAGCCTGACCGACGAAACGCGTCGCGCGCCGCGGCGACGAGGCGCGCGAGAGCGGAACGCGCGGCAAGGGTCAGCAGGTGGTCGCCGACTACCTGCTCAAGCCCGAGATCGTGATGGCGAACAAGGACAACGAGGGCGCGCGGATGGGTGGCGCCGGCCTCGGCAGCCTGTTCGGCAAGGCCGGCGCGGTCCTCGGCAACCTGAACGTGAAGTCGAGCGAAGTCGGAGCCGTGCTGACGCCTGGTCGACATCCGATCGACCGTGCGACTCGCTGCCGCCGAGGGCTACTCGAAGAACACGAGCCTCGGCTTCGGCGGCATCGGCCTGGGGAGCAGTGGCGCGCTCGCGGGCAGCGCCTATACCACCACCGACGAGGGCAAGCTCGCCAGTGCCGCCTTCTTCGACGCCTACAACAAGCTGGTCATCGCGGTGCGCCAGTACAAGGCGCAAACCGTCGAGGGCGGCCTGGGCGAAGGCGGAGCGCTGGGCGTGCAGGGCGGGACGACGAATGCGTCGAAGAAGGTCGGCAAGTAGGCCGTTCGCGGTGAACGCGCATCCGGCGTCGGTGCGGCTCCTGGTCTTCGCGGTGGCCGTGCTGGCGGTCGCGCCGGGCACGGCGCAGGAGTACGGCGTGTACCTGAATTGCAGCGGCCAGGTTCAGGCCGGCGGTCGATCGAAGAGCGCCAACCTCGATCTGGCCCTGCGCCGCAACAGTTCGCTCGCGCTCGATCCAGCGCTCCGACGTCTTGCCGGTCGGCGACAAGATGAAGCTGGAGATCACGCCGGCGTTTTATTCGATGGTCTTTCAGGCACCCGACACCGAACAGCGCCGTCTACTACGACTGGACTCAGAGGCACGCTCCTGGTCTGGGGTCCGGGCTTGCGCGAGTTGCAGACGGTGCGCATCTCGGTCGACCGGCAGAGCGCCGCGCTCGACGGCGACATGCGCGACGTGAACGATCGCTCGATCGGACACCTCAAGATGCGCTGCAAGCCGAGCGACAACGACAGCGCGCCGGAGCCGAAGTTCTGATGTCGCGCCCGCTGGACGCACGGAGCGGCTTCGTCGATGTGACCGACGGCGCGCGATGCAGCCCGGGTCGAGGCCAGTCCCGCTGAGAGCACTTTGAGGCGGCGCAGTGCCCTCGGCACGACCGGCGCGGCCATGCTCGGCGCGGTCCTGCCTGCCTGGGCGCAGGCCAGGCCGATTCGCTTCATCGTCCCCTACCCGCCCGGCGGCCCGCTCGACATCGTCGCCCGCGCCCTGGCCGAGCGAGGTCAAGGACAGCCTCGGGCGTCGTCATCGTCGACAACCGCGCCGGCGCCGGCGGCAACCTCGGCGCCGACGCCGGTCGCCAAGGCCGCGCCCGACGGCACGACGATCGTCATGGGCGCGGTCGCGACGCACGCGATCAACCCCTGGCTGTACGCGAAGCTGCCGTACGACCCGATCCGCGACTTCACGCCGATCACCGGCGTCGCGCAGCGTGCCGAACGTGCTGGTCATGAGCCCCGAGACCGCGAGCGCGGCTCGGCATCGCCAGCGTCGCCGACCTGGTCGCCTACGCGAAGAAGAACCCGGGCAAGCTCAACTACGGCTCGGGCGGCAACGGCAGCGCCGGCCACCTCGCCGGCGAGATGTTCAAGGCGCAGGCCGGCGTGTTCATGGTCCACATCCCGTACGCCGGCGGCAACCCGGCGCAGCTGGCGCTGCTGCCGGCCAGGTCGACCTCAACTTCGACAACCTCGCGGCGGCGTCGGCCAACATCAAGGCCGGCAAGCTGCAAGGCGCTGGCGGTGACGACGGCGCACGCGCTCGAGCGCGATGCCCGACGTGCCGACGATCGCCGAAGCCGGCGGCAGCTCGGCCTGGCGCGCTTCGACATCGACACCTGGTTCGGCATCTTCGCGCCCGGCGCAGCTGCCGGCCGAGGCGACGGCGCGGCTCAACAAGGCCTTCGTCGACGCCGCTCGCCTCCGCCGAGCTGCGCGCGCGCCTGGCCAGTCTCTACGCCGAGCCGATGCCGATGGCGCCCGAGCGCTTCGCCGCCTTCGTCAAGGGCGAGCTCGCCGAAGTACGAGCCGCTCGTCAAGGCCTCCGGCGCGCGGGTGGAATGAGGGTCGGCCGAGCGGCCGCTTGCTAGACTCGATCGTTTTCCGCGCCGTCGCACTTTCTTCGCGCCCGAATGACTTTCGCCCACACCCCCTTGCAGAGCGAGGTCGCCGCGCTCTCGTCGAGGCCCTGAACCTCGAGCATCGCCCCGAATCGATCGATCCCGAGGCGCCGCTCTACGGCGAGGGCCTCGGCCTCGATTCGATCGACATCCTCGAGGTCGCGCTGGTCGTCTCGCAGCGCTACGGCTTCCAGCTGCGCTCCGACGACGAGGACAACGTGCGCATCTTCACATCGCTGGCGAGCCTGGCCGAGCACATCGGCGGCGCACCGAAAGAGCTAGTGGCCATGCGCGCCCGCGTGATCGCGCTCGGCAGCTGGCGGCAGTCGCGCTACGTGCTCGGCTCGCACTGGCTGATGACCGGCGCGCCCGCGTCGCCGTGGAACGCGGTCGTCGTCGTCGGCCCGATGCTCGGCGCGGCACCGTCGTCGCCTGGCAGCGCGCGCCAGCGCTGCTCGCGGCGCTCGCCGCGCTCGCCGACCGCCGGCGCTGGTCGGCCACGGCTGGCGCGGCGGCGGCCTCGCCGGCCGGCTCGCTCTACGTCGCGCCAGCACGTCGCGATCCACGTCCTGCTCGCGTTCGTGTTCGGCCTCACGCTGCGCGGCGGGCGCGAGCCGCTGATCACGGCGCTGGCGCGGCGCGTGCACGGCGCGCTGACGCCGGCGATGGCGCGCCTACATCGCGCAAGGTGACGCGTCGCCTGGACGCGTCTACTTCGTCGCGATGGCGGCGCTCTCGCTCGCCCTCTACGCGCTCGCGCCGTTCGCACGTCTGGGCGACGTTCGCCAACCTGCTGACGCCGCTGCGCGATCGCTGCTCATGTTCGTCGGCGAATACCTGCTGCGCTATCGCCTGCACCCGGAGTTCGAGCGCGGCGACGCTGAGCGCAGGCGGTTCGCGCCTATGCCGACCGTGCGCTCCGCATGACTGACGCCGGTCTCATCGCCGCCGGGCGACCTCGACGCGCCGTTCGCGCAACGTCGGCGGACCGACGCTGCTCGCGCGCGCCAGTACATCGCCGACGCGCGCGGCGCTCGCCGAGCGGCTGCCGAGCGCCGGGGCGATGCTCAACCTGTCGGCCGACCGCTACCGCTTCGCGGTCGGCCTCGGCGCGGCGCTGCTGCGCGGCCACACCAGCCTGCTGCCGCCCAACCACGTCGCCGAGCACGGTCGCGCGCTGCGCGTCGCGCTTCGCCGGCGTCTACGCGCTCGTCGAAGGCGCCGGCGACGACCATGGCCTGCCGACGGTCCGCCATGCCGACGCGCCGGCGGCACGCGCCGACGATCGACGGCCATTCCGGCGATCGATCCCGGCTGGTCGCCGCGCTGCGTGCTGCACGTCGGGATCGACCGGCGAGCCGGTGCCGCACGCCAAGCCGTGGGGCCTGCTGATCCGCAACGCGCGTGCCGAGGCGCAGCGCCTCGCCGCCGCGCTCGGCCGCGCGACCTCGCCGGCGTCACCGCTCGTCGCGACGGTGCCGGCGCAGCACATGTACGGCTTCGAGTCGACGCGTGCTGATCGCGCTGCACGGCGGCGCCGCGTCTCGACGCCGAGCGGCCGTTCTTCCCGGCCGACATCGCCGCCGCGCTCGCGCGCGCGCCGCGCGCCGCGCGTGCTGGTGACGACGCCGTTCCACCTGAAGACGGTGCTCGACGCCGGGCCTCGCGCTGCCGCCGCTCGCCCTCGTCGCTGTGCGCGACCGCGCCGCTTGTCGCCGCAGCTCGCGGCGCGCGCCGAAGCAGCGCCTGGCGCGCCGCTGCTCGAGATCTACGGCTGCACCGAGGCCGGCCAGGTCGCGACGCGGCGCACGACCGCGGGCGCCGAGTGGCGCACGCTTCGACGGCGTGCGCCTCGACGGCGACGGCGACCGCGACCGTCAGCGGCGGCCACGTGCCGCAGCCGACCGTGCTCGCCGACGTGCTCGAGGTCGATCGACGCCGCAGCCTTCCGCCTGCTCGGCCGCTCCAACGACCTGATCAACGTCGCCGGCAAGCGCAGCTCGCTCGGCCACCTCAACTACCACCTCAACTCGATCGAGGGCGTCGTCGACGGCGCGTTCTGGATGCCGCCCGACGAGCGACGGCGACGCGGCCGGCGTCGTCCGCCTGGTCGCGTTCGTGGTCGCGCCGGGCGTCCGCAGCGCGAGCGGCATCGTCGCGGCGCTGCGCGACGCGCGTCGACGCGGCGTTCCTGCCGCGCCGCATCGTTCACGTCGATGCGCTGCCGCGCGAGGCGACCGGCAAGCTGCGCGGCGCGCGCGCTCGGCCGAGCTGGCCGGCGCGCGTGCTCGCGGCCGGCGAGCGATGAGCGAGCGTCGTCGCTGCCGCACAGCGTCGAGATCGCCGCCGACCATCCGGCCGTTCGACGGCCACTTCCCCGGCCAGCCGGTGCTGCCCGGCGTCGCCCTCGCTCGCCGAGGTGCTCGAAGCGGCGCTGCGCGAGCCGGCGCTGCGCGGCCTGCGTCGGCACCGCGCCGCGCCTGGCGGTGCGTCAAGTTCCTCGCGCCGGTGCGGCCCGGGCGCATCGCTGTGATCGACGTTCGCCTCGGCAGCACGGCGCTCGACTGGCGCGTCGGCGACGGCCGCGCCGCGACGTCGCCAGCGGCCAGATCGCGCGCGCCGACATCGGCCGGGGCGCGCCGCCATGAGCGTCGACGGCGGCACCGCGCCGCCGACCGCGCTGGACGCGCCAGCGCGAGCGCAGCAACCGCTGGCAGCTGCGCCTGATGCGCTGCGATCGCGCGTCACCGCCGGCCGGCGCGTCGACGCGGCTGCTGCTGCATCCGATCGTCTGCGGCTACTGATCGTCGACGCCGCGACGCGCGCAGCACTCGGCACGCTACCTGGCGCGCGCGCTCGGCCGCCCGGCGACCTGGGCGCGACGTCTACCGCCACCTCCACACCTTCGCGGCGACGGTGCTCGACCGCGTCTACCTGCTGCAGGAGCGCTTCGACCAGTTCCGCTTCGAGGCGAGCGGCGTCGAGGCGATCGTCGAGCCGTTCGCCCAGCGGCGACGGCGTGCTCGCCTTCGGCGCCCACCTCGGCAGCTTCGAGGCGCTGCGCATGATCGGCCACGAGAAGCGGCCTGCGCGTGGCGATGATCATGTACGAGGACAACGCCCGCCTCATCAACGAGACGCTCGCGGCGCTCGCGCCGCGCGCGCGAGCTGCACACGATCGCGCTCGGCCGCGTCGACGCGATGCTCGCGATCCGGCGCTGGCTCGACGAAGGCGGCGTCGCCGGCCTGCTCGCCGACCGCAGCGCTGCCCGGCAACTCGCAGCGCTCGAAGGCGATCGCGCTGCCCTTCCTCGGCGCGCCGGCGCGCTTTTCCGGACGGCCCGTTCCGGCTCGCGGCGATGCTGCGCCGACAGGTCGTCTTCATGGCCGGCCTCTACCGCGGCGGCCGCGACTACGATCTGCGCTTCATCGAGCTCGCCGACTTCGCGACTCCGGCGCCGAGCACGGCGGCGCCGGCGAGCGCGACGCGGCGATCCGCGCCGCGATGCAGCGCTACGTCGCGACGCTCGAAGCGCCTGTGCCGCGAGGCGCCGTACAACTGGTTCAACTTCTACGACTTCTGGGCCGATGCCGACGACGCCGACCTCGCGCGCGCGCCGCCCTGAGCGTCGGCCGCTTCGTCGCCGCGACGATCGCCAGCGCGTCGGCCTGCGCGTGGCGCTGCGCTCGCGCCGCGCGCCGCGACGCGGCGCAGGCGTTCGACCTCGGCGCGCTGACGACGCTGCTCGGCGCAGCGTCAAGTCCGGCGAGGCGACCTTCGTCGAGACGCGGCGGATCGAGATGCTCGACCGCACGCTGCAGTCGTCGGGCACGGCTCTCGTTCAAGGCGCCCGACAGCTTCGTGCGCGAGACGCTGAAGCCGCGCCACGAGAAGCTCGCCGTCGACGGCAACACGCTGACGATGAGCCTGGGCGAGCGCAGCCGCACGATGCAGCTCGACGCGTCGCCCGAGGCGGCGGTGATCGTCGAGGCGATCCGCGGCACGCTCACCGGCAACCGCGCCACGCTCGAGCGCCTGTTCGAGACGACGGTCGTCGGGCGACGCCGAGCGCTGGTCGCTCGAGCTCGTGCCGCGACCTGCGCCTGCGCGGCCAGGTCGCGTCGGTGCGCGTCGTCGGGCGCGCGAGGCGATGGCGCGCGAGGTCGCAGGTCGCTGCTCGCCGACGGCGACCGCTCGGTGATGACGATCGAGCCGGTCGCCGACGCGCGGCCCGCCGTGACGACGGCGCGGCCATGACGCCGCGGCGTCTGCCGCGCCGGCGCGGCGCGGCGCGCTCGTCGTCGCGCTCTGGCTCGGCGCCGTCGGCCGCCGCGCTCGGCGTCGCCTGGCGCGCCCACTACGTCGCCGACCTCTCGGCGTTCCTGCCGTCGGCGCCGACGCGCCGAGCAGGCGGTGCTGCTCGACCAGCTGAAGAGCGGCGCGACCTCGCGCCTGCTCGCTGATCGGCATCGAAGGCGGCGCGCCGGCGCCGGCGCCGCCAGCGGCCGCCGCGCGTGCCGAGGCATCGACGCGGCTGGCCGCGGCGCTGCGCGCGAGCGGCGCGTTCGCGTCGGTCGCACAACGGCGAGAACGCGGCCTGGGCCGACGCCGGCCGTTCCTGTTCGACCACCGCTACGCGCTCAGCCCGGCGGTCGACGCGCAGCGCTTCAGCGCCGCCGGCCTGCGCGACGGCGATCGACGCGACCGTCTCGCTGCTCGGCACGCCGGCGCGGCTCGCTGCTGAAGCCGATCCTCTTCGCGACCCGACCGGCGAGACGCTGCGCATCGCCGAAGCGCTGACGCCGGCGCGCGCGCCGAGGATCGATCACGGCGTCTGGGTCTCGCGCAGGCGCCGCGCGCGGTGCTGGTCGCGACGACCGCGCGCCGACGGCGCCGACATCGACGGCCAGCAGCGCGCGCTGCGGCCGCGATCGCAGACGCGCTTCGCACCGCGCCGACGCGCCGGGGCTCAGCCTCGTCGTCTCCGGCGCCGGCAAGCTTCGCGGTCGAGTCGCGCGCGCGCATCAGGGCGAGGTCGAGCGCCTCGCCGTCGCTCGGCGTCGATCGTCATCGTCGTCCTGCTCTGGCTCGCGTTCGCGTCCGCTGCGCGCGCTCGCGGTGGCGCATGCTGCCGGTCGCGACCGGCGTCGTCGCCGGCATCGCCGCGGTCAGCCTCGGCTTCGGCCAGGTGCACGGCATCGACGCTCGGCTTCGGCACGACGCTGATCGGCGAGGCGGTCGACTACGCGATCTACTACCTCATCCAGGCGCGCGGCGGCGGCACGGCGCCGCGGAGCGCTGGCGGCGCGAGAGCTGGCCGACGGTGCGGCTCGGCCTGCTTCACCTCGCTGATCGGCTTCGCCGCGCTCGTCTTCACCGGCTTTCCCGGGCTGGCGCAGCTCGGCGTGTTCTCGATCGCCGGCCTCGTCGCCGCGGCGGCGACGACGCGCTTCGTCTTTCCGGTCCTGGTGCCGAACGGCGCGCCGGGCGCGGGCTTTCGCCGCCAGCTCGGCCCGCTTCATGAGCGCCGCCGCGCGACCCGGCTGCCGCGGGCGCGCATCGGCGTCGTCGCTCGTCGCGCTCGCGTCGCTCGTCGCGCTCGTCGTCAGCCCGTCGCCATGGCGCGGCGAGCTGGCGTCGCTGAGCCCGGTGCGCGCGCCGACCTCGCCCTCGACGCGACGCTGCGCGCCGACGTCGGCGCCGCCGACGCCGGCACGCTCGTCGCCGTCGCCGGCGCCGAGCGAGCAGGGCGCGCTCGAGGGCGCCGAGGCGGTCGGCGCGCGCCTCGACGCGCTCGTCGCACGCCGGCGCGTCTGCGGGCTACGACTCGCCGGCGCGGCTGCTGCCGTCGGCGGCGACGCAGGCGCGCCGCCGCGCCGCGCTGCCCGATGCCGACGACTCTCGCGCGCGCGCCTCGCCGAGGCGACCGCCGACGGCGCGTTGCCGGCGGCGCGGCTCGCGCCGTTCGTCGCCGACGTCGCAGCGGCACGCGCGCAGGCGCCGTTCGAGCGCGCGGCGCTCGCCGGCACGCCGCTCGCGCGCCGCGCTCGACGCGCTTGCTCTTGCCGGGCGACGCGACGCGGCCCTGGCGCGCGCTCGTCAACCTGCAGGCGAGCGACAGCGGACGCCTCGACGTCGATCGCGTCCGCGCCGCGATCGCCGAGCGTCCCGGGCGCTCGCGTCGTCGCGATCAAGGCCGAGCTCGACGCGATCTACGCGCGCTTCCTGCGCGAAGCCGAGTGGCAGGCGGCGCTCGGCGCGGTCGCGCGTCGCGCTGCTGCTCGCTGCGCATCTGCGCAGCGCGCGCCGCCTGGTCGCGGTCGCGCTGCCGATCGCCGCGGCGACGCTGGTCGTCGCTCGCCGCGCTCGACGCTCGCCGGCGCGGCGCTCGGCATCCTCCACCTCGTCGGCCTGCTGCTGACGGTCGCGATCGGCTCGAACTACGCGCTCTTCTTCGACCACCTGCAGCGAACGCGGCGAGGCCGACGCCGACACGCTCGCCTCGCTGCTGCTCGCCAACCTGACGACGGTCGCGTCGTTCGCGCCTGCTCGCCAGCTCGAGCATTCCGGTGCTGCAGGCGGTCGGCATCGTCGTCGCGCCGGGCGCGCTGCTCTGCCTCGTGTTCTCGGCCGCGTGGCTCGGCCGCGACGACGCGATCGCGGTGCGCGGCGCGCGTGGGAAAATCGCGCCGTGACGACACCCGAGCGACGGCATGCCGTGCTTCCGCGCGCGCGACGCGACCGCGGCGCCGCGCCGTGGCCGGCGTACGCGACGGCGAGCGTCGCCTGCACGTCGGCGCCGGCGTCGCGGCGGTCGCCGCGCCCGCGTCGTGGCCGTGGGCGCTCGGCGCGATCGCCGCCAATCACGCCGTCCTCGACCGCCGGCGGCCTCTGGCCGCGCTCGCGCTGGCTCGGCAGCAACTGGACGCGCCTGCCGGCGCGCGGCGGTCGCGCGCGCGAGATCGCGATCACGCATCGACGACGGCGCCCGATCCGGCGGTGACGCCGGCGCGTCCTCGACCTGCTCGACGCGCACGGCGCAGAGGCGACCTTCTTCTGCATCGCCGCGGCGCGCGCGCCCACCCTGCCCTGTGCCGCGAGATCGTCGCGCCGCGGCCACAGCGTGCAGAACCACAGCGATCGCCACTCGCACCGCTTCTCGCTGCTCGGGCCGAAGGCGATGGCGCGCGAGATCGCCGCCGCGCAGGCGACGCTCGCCGACATCACCGGCGAGGCGCCGCGCTTCTTCCGCGCCCCGGCCGGGCTGCGCAATCCGTTCCTCGCGCCGGTGCTGCAACGCCTCGACCTGCAGCTCGTGAGCTGGACCCGGCGCGGCTTCGACACCGTGCGGCGCGAGCCCGGCGCGCGATGCTCGCGCGTCTGACGCGCGGCCTCGCCGCCGGCGACATCCTGCTCGCGCACGACGGCAACGCGGCGCGCGCCGACGGACGGCGACGCGCCGTTCTCCTAGCCGTGCTGCCGGCAGCTCGCTGGCGCGCGTCGACGCCGCTCGGCCTGCGTCGCGGTGACGCTGCCGCGGCGCGCGCTGCGCAGCGCGGCGACGACGCCGCGGCGCAGCCGAGACACGCGAGCGCGTCGCCATGAGCAGCGCCGACGCCGCGCTCGACTTGGCGCGCGCTGGTGACGGCGGCGAGCGAGCCGTACCAGCGCGCCGGCCGCTTCGCCTGGCACTTCGCACGCGGCAAGCTGCGCTGGGATCCGGTCTTCCAGCCACCTGCTCGCGCGCGGCCTGATCGCGCCGCGCGACGCGCGTGCCTCGACATCGGCTGCGGCCAGGGGCTGCTCGCCAGCCTGCTCGCGCCAGCGGCGCAGGCGCGCACGCCAGGGTCGCTGGCCGAGCGACTGGGCCGAGGCGCCGGTCGACGTTCGCGTCAGCGGCATCGAGCTGCTCGCGCGCGACGTCGAGCGCGCCCGCGCAGCGCGCTCGGCGACGGCATCGACATCGTCTGCGCCGACATGCGAACGACCGCCATTCGCCGCCGTCGACGCGGTCGTCATCCTCGACGTGCTGCACTACGTCAGCATCGCCGAGCAGGACGCGGTGCTGGCGCGCGGTGCGCGCCGCCCTGCCGATCGGCGGCCGGCTCGTGCTGCGCATCGGCGACGCCGCGGCGCGGCGCGGCTTCGCGCGCGAGCACGCTGGGTCGACCGCTGTCGTCTAGCTGCGCGCGCGGCCACGGCTTCGGCCGCCCGCCGGCCGGACGCTCGCCGCGTGGCAGGCGCGTCTCGCCGAGCTCGGCTTCGCGGTCGCGAGCGAGCCGATGCACGCGCGGCACGCCGTTCGCGAACGTTCTCCTCGTCGCCACGGTCGAGCGCGCCGCGACCGCAGCGGAGCGAGAGCCGATGACGCCGCGCCACGCCTCGACCACGCCGGCATCGAAGCGCTGATCCCGCATCGCGGCCCGATGTGCCTGCTCGATCGCATGACGTCGTGGGACGCGACGCGGATCGAGTGCGTCGCGTCAACCACCGCGACCGCGCGCCATCCGCTGCGCAGCGCGAGCGGCCTGCTGGCGAGCGCGGCGATCGAGTACGCGGCGCAGGCGATGGCCGTGCACGGCGCGCTCTGCGCCGCCGCCGCGGGCGACCGCGCCGCGCCCGGCTTCTGGCCAGCGCGCGCGACGTCCGCCTCGCCTGCCGGCGCCTCGACGACCTGCCGCACGCCGATCGCGACGAGCTCGTCGTCGTCGCCGAGCGCCAGGCCGGCAGACGCGGCGCGCATCCTCTATGCGTTCGTCCTGCGCCACGACGGCCGCGAGCTCGCCTCGGGACGCGTCGCCGTCGTCCTCGACGCTGCCCGCGGCGCCGCGCGATGACGTGCGCCGCGCACGTCCGCAGGCGTGCCCTCGTCACCGGCGCGAGCGGCGCCATCGGCCAGGCGATCGCCGAGCGCCTCGGCCGCGACGGCGCGCACGTGATCGCGCACGCCAACGCCAACCGCGCCGGCGCCGACGGCCGTCGTCGAGCGGATCGTCGCCGCCGGCGGCAGCGCCGAGGCGATCGCCTTCGACGTCACCGATCGACGACGCCGCGCGCGGCGCTGCGAGCGCCTGCTCGAGGGCGGCGCGGTCCAGATCGTCGTCAACAACGCCGGCGTCCACGACGACGCCGTCTTCCCGGGCATGCGCGCCGAGCAGTGGCGGCGCGTCATCGACGTCTCGCTGAACGGCTTCTTCAACGTCACCCAGCCGCTCGTCATGGCGATGATGCGAACGCGCTGGGGCCGGATCGTCAACGTCTCGTCGATCGCCGTCGCTCACCGGCAACCGCGGCCAGGTCAACTACGCCGCCGCCAAGGGCGCGCTCAACAGCGCGACCAAGGCGCTCGCGCTCGAGCTGGCGAGCCGCGGCATCACCGTCAACGCGGTCGCGCCCGGGATCATCGACACCGGCATGGCCGAGGCGTGTTCGACCGGGCGACGATCGAGAAGCTCGTGCCGATGAAGCGCGCCGGCACGGCGAGCGAGGTCGCCGCGCTGGTCGCGTTCCTCGCCTCCGGACGACGCCGCCTACATCAGCGGCCAGATCGTCTCGATCAACGGCGCGATGATCTGAACGCGCGCGCAGCCGCCGCGCCGCGTTCGCCGCGTTACTTGCTCTCTCCCGCCGGCGCAATCTCGCCCTTCTTGTTGGCCTCGGCAGTCGCCTTCTTGCGCTCGGCGCGCGTCGTGTTCGATTCCTTGGTGACGGCTGGCCCGCTCGGTCCGTGGACACCAGCGCCCGCCAGTTCGCCCTTCTTGTTGGCCTCGGCAGTCGCCTTCTTGCGCTCAGCGCGCGTCATGGTGCGATGTGCCGGTGGCGCTGGCACCGCTCGGTCCGCGGCCCACCGGCGCCGCCAGCTGTCCCGCCTTGTTGGCCGCTTTCGTTTCAGCCTTGACGTCGGCCCGGGTCGGCGAGCTGGCCTGCGCCGCCGCGACCTGGCATGCCAGCGATCCGGCGACCGCGACCGCCGCCAGCAGCACGAATTTCGAGCTGCATGACTTTCCCGGCTCGGATGCGACCGGCGATCGCGACACTGCAATCTTCCGCGCATCCGGCGCTGCCGACAAGCGAACCGACGCGGATTTACGTCACGCCGAAGGGCGGCCGTCGCGCCAGGCGGCGCGCGGCGAGCAGCGGCAAGCGCAGCGCGAAGCCGAGCAGAAGGCGCAGATGCATCCAGGTCAGCAGCGCGTTGTCGCGGCCGTAGCGGAAGTGCGAGACGCCGCCCTCGTCGGCGCGCAGGTACTTCACCGGCGCGGCGATGTTGATCGGCGTGATGCCGCGCCAGGCGAGACGCACGACCGCCTCGGTGTCGAAGTCGAAGCGGCGCATCCAGGTCTGGCCGCGCATGATCTCGACCAGCGGCGCGATCGGATAGACGCGAAAGCCGTACAGCGAATCGTCGATGCCGGCGCCGAGCGTCTCGAGGTTGGTCCACGCAGTTCGAGATGCGGCGGCCGCGCACGCGCAGCAGCGGCGCGCGACGCGTCGAACACCGGCCGGCCGAGGATCATCGCGCCCGGGTCGCGCCGTCGACGCCGCCATGAAGGCGGGATCAGGTCGGCCGGATGCTGGCCGTCGGAGTCCATCGTCAAGCGCATGCGTGAAGCCCGGCCGCGCGCGCGGCCTCGAGCGCGTGCAGCACGGCGGCGCCCTTGCCGACGTTGCGCGGCAGCACGTCGACGCGCAGGCCGGGGTCGTCCGCCGCCATCGCGCGCAGCCCTTCCGGCGGTGCCGTCGCTGCTGCCGTCGACGACGACCCACACCGGCGACCAGGCGGCGCGCGCGGCGCGCACCGTGTCGTAGACCAGCGGCGCCGGTGTCGTAGCTCGGGATGACGACGAGGTGCGTCGACGACGCCGATGCGTGCTCATCGGCGCTGCAGCTCCTCGGCGAAGTAGACGCTCGAGGCGGCGCAGCTGGGCGCGATGATCGGCCTCCGGCGCGAAGCGCCGGCCGAGCACGAAGGCGGATCGCGCACCGGCACGGGCGGCGCCTTGAGCAGCGGCCAGCCCTTGGTGAGATAGGGCGAGAGCTCTCGATGACGACGGTCTGGATCGGCACCTGCGCGAGGTGCGCGATCAGCGTGATGCCGGGCTGAAGGCGTTGATCGGCGCGACGACCGTGCGCGTTCCTTCCGGGAACAGCACCAGCTGGTTGCCTTCGCGCAGGGTCTGCGACGGCGTCGCGCACCATGCCGCGGCCGACGTCGTTGCCTGATGTAGCGCGCCAGCCGCGCGCCGCCGCCGAGGAAGATGTTGCGCATCAGCTCGGCCTTCATGACGCACACGCCGCGCGGCAGCCGGGCGACGACGCAGGAGCGCGTCGAGCATGGTCGGATGGTTGGCGGCGACGATCAGGCCGCCCGGCTCGTCGCGCAGCGACGTCGAGCGCGCTCGAGTCGATCTCGCATCAGGCCGAGCCGCTCGGCGCTCGCCCAGCAGCAGCGATAGAGGAACGACACCGCCGGCGCGGCCGAGCCGGCCGCCGATCGCGCGCGGCAGCAGCGAGCGACGAGCAGCGGCGCCAGCAGGTTCCAGACGAGCGACATCGCGCCCAGCTGGACGATGACGCAGGCGAACAAGACGCGATGCCGCAGCGCCGGCGCCTGGGCGGTCTCGCCGCTCAGTCGTCGGTCAGTACGCGCTGGCTCGAAGTCGCGAAGATCCATGAGATGCCGAAGCCTGCAGTGACTGTGGTTTCCTTGCGCACGAGCGGGCTCGGGGCAAACGCCGCTCCGTGCAGATTGTCGTAGCGGACGAACGCGCCGAGCCAGGCGTTGCCGTAGCGGCGCGAGAAGGCCGTGGTGGCGCGCCAGCCGGCGTAGCCGCCCGGGGCCTCGTAGGCGGGCCGGCGCCGCGGTCGCGAACTCCGGGGCGACGCCGTAGAAGTACTGGTGGTAGCGCTGGTCGCGCGAACAGCGGCCCGGCGAGCAGGCCCAGGTTGCCTTTGCCGGGCAGGCCGCCGATGTCGAGGTTCAGGTTGGGCGAGAACGTGAGGCCGATCGCGCGCGGCGAGCGCTCGAGCGTGATCGCCTCGCGCACGCGGCATGCGCAGCTCGACCTTCAGCTTCCGGTTGCTCGCCTGCCAGAGCTCGACGACGAGGTTGGGGCCGATCTCGAAGGTGCCGGCCAGGTCCGGCATGCCGCGACGCGCCGCGTCGTCCTTGCTCTTGGTCGGCACCGACGCGCCGAGACTGACGTCGACGGCGACCCGGCTGGCCGTCGAACAGGATCGCGCGCGCGCGCCGTCGCGGTCGGCGCGCAGGATGGGGCCGCGGTAGGCGAAGAACGGCATCGGCAACAGGTAGGTGTTGGTGTGGTCGGAGCCGCGGTAGTCGTCGAAGCGAAACCCGGCGACGCCGACGCCGAGCTCCCAGAGCGGCTCGCTGACCGTGCGCGACTCGTCCGGCCGGCAGCTTGACCACCGGGCCCTCGACCACCGGCCCCGGACAGCGGCACCTCGTCGGCGCACGCGACGGCGCGACGCAGGACGCGCCCAGCAGAGCGAGCGATGCGAGAGCCCCGCCGCAGGCCGCCGGGCGCCTCACGATGCCTGCGCCTCGACGTCGCGGATGTTGACGCGTCGGCGCCGCCAGGCGCGCACGGTGCGGCCGAGGTTGCCGATCGAGACCAGGTAGTAGAGCGCCTTCAGGATGCGGATCGAGCGCCAGATCGGCGTCTGCCCGTAGATGTCGCCGGCGAGCAGCGACACCAGCGCCTCCTTGACGCGGAACGGGTTCTGCGGCGCACATGAAGAACTCGCGCATCGTCGGGTTGGTGACGCGGAAGATGAACCACGAGAACTCGCGCGGACCGCGCTGCACGCTGCGGTCGAAGGCGCGCCGCAGCGCCGGCGCGTCGCGGCCGGCCGGTCGAGCACCGCCTCGACGACGTCGGCGCCGTCGAAGGCGCTCTGCATCGCCAGGTACACGCCCGACGAGAAGACCGGGTCGACGAACGCGTAGGCGTCGCCGATCATCAGGTAGCGCTCGCCGCTGCTCATCGCGCTCGCGTACGAGTAGTTGCCGGTCGCGTAGACGCGCGTCGTCGACGAGCGTGGCGCCGGCGAGCCGCTTCGGCGAGCTCGGGGCACAGCGCGATCGTGTCGGCGGAAGAACTCCGGCAGCGGCTTGCTCGCGCGACTTCAGGTAGTACGGCCAGCAGACGGCGCCGATGCTGGTCGTGCCGTCGGCGAGCGGGATGAACCAGAACCAGCCGTGCTCGAACCAGAAGATCGTGATGTTGCCCTCGAGCTTGCCGGGCAGCCGCTCGGCGCCGGTGAAGTGGCCGTAGAGCGCCGAGCTGTTGTGGCGCGTGTTCTTCTCCTTGCAGCGCAGCTGGTTGGCGAGCAGCGTGTCGCGGCCCGGAGGCGTCGACGACGAAGCGGGCGCGCCAGGCTGCGCCGCGCGCCGTCGTCGAGCTCGACCTGCGACGGTCGCGCCGTCGTCGTCGAACGCGACCTCGCGCACGCGCTGGCCCTCGAAGGTGCGCGCGCCGCTGCGCGGCGGCGTTGCGAAACAGCAGTCTCGTCGAGCTCCGAGCGCCGCACCTGCCAGGCGTACGGCATCGACTTGTCCCAGGCCTCGGCGAACTCGATGAACTGGCGGTGCTCGTGGTCGGGCGAGACGAACTCGACGCCGTACTTCTGCATGCCGATCGCCTCGACCTGCTCGCGCACGCCGAGGCGGTCGAACAGCGCGACGTTGGCCGGCAGCAGCGACTCGCCGATGTGGAAGCGCGGGTGGTGCGCCTTCTCGATGCACGACGACGTCGCGGCCCTGCGTCGGCCAGCAGCGCGGCGATGGTCGAGCCGGCGGGACCGCCGCCGACGACGAGGACGTCGCACGCGAAACCGCCTCGGCCGCGGCCGGCTCGGCGCGGGGAATGGGGAGCTGCACGGGGCCGGATTCTCCAGTCGGCGCTGGGGCCGCCGCGCGACCGTTGCGGCGGCCGCGGCATGCCCTCGATGAGGGCGGAATTCTAAAGGTCGGCCTGCGGCGTCGAATTCGCCACCACCCAGTCGCGCGATACGGCGCGTGCGCCCGCTCGACCGGGATCGCGTGGATCGCCGGCAGCGTCGTAGGAATGCAGGGCGCGGATCGCCTGCTCGGCCGCGTCGTAGGCGCCGGCCGCGACCTTGAACAGGACGCGGAACTCGGCGTCGTGGCGGACCGCGTCTTCCCAGACGTAGTAGCTGTCGATCGCCGAGATCTGGGCGCAGGCCGCCAGGCCGCTGCTCGACCAGCGCGCGGGCGATCCGGTTCGCCTCGTCGCGGCTCGCCGACGCTGGTGACGACGAGAAGGAAAGGCGCCGACACGGCGGCCCGCGGCAGAGCGCGCCGGCTACTCGCCGAGATAGGCGGCGCGAACCTTCGGATCGGCGAGCGAGCGCCTTGGCGCCGCCGCTCATCGTCACCTCGCCGCTGTCCATCGACATAGCCGCGCGAGGCGAGCTGCAGCGCGCGGCTCGCGTTCTGCTCGACCAGCAGGATCGTCGTGCCCTGGCGGTGGATGTCGCTCGACGACCTCGAAGATCTTGTCGACCATGATCGGCGACAGGCCCATCGACGGCTCGTCCATCAGCAGCACCTTCGGGCCGCGCCATCAGCGCGCGCCCCATCGCCAGCATCTGCTGCTCGCCGCCGCTCATCGTGCCGGCGAGCTGGTGGCGGCGCTCCTTCAGGCGCGGAAAGATCGCGAAGACGCGCTCGACGTCGGCGGCGATCTCCTTGACGTCGTTGCGGACGAAGGCGCCCATCTGCAGGTTCTCGGTGATCGTCATGCGCGCGAACACGCCGCGCCCCTCGGGCACCATCACCAGGCCCTGCTTGACCAGGTCCCACGGGCCCTGGCCGCGGATGCTTCGGCCCATGAACTCGATCTCGCCGCCGGCCGACCGCCTGGGTGCCGGTGATCGCCTTCAGCGTCGTCGTCTTGCCGGCGCCGTTGGCGCCGATCAGGCTGACCAGCTCGCCCTCGTGGACCTCGAACGAGACGCCCTTGACCGCCTGGATGCCGCCGTAGGCGACCTTCAGGCGCGCTGACGCGCAGGAGCGTCTTCAGTCCCGGCGCGCGCCGATGCCGCCGAGCGCGGCGTCCGACCTCAATGCGGCTGACATGGTCGGCTCCGAGATAGGCCTCGATCACCTTGCGGGTTGCGCTGCACCTCGGCCGGCGTGCCTTCGGCGATCTGCTTGCCGTAGTCGAGCACGGTGACGCGGTCGCACAGGCCCATGACGAGCTTGACGTCGTGCTCGATCAGCAGGATCGTCCGGCCGTCGTTGCGGATCCGGTCGATCAGCTCGCGCAGCGGTCACCTTCTCGGTCGCGTTCATGCCGGCGGCGGGCTCGTCGAGCGCGATCAGCTTCGGGTCGGTGGCGAGCGCGCGCGCCACCTCGAGCCGGCGCTGGTCGCCGTAGCTGAGCGTTCGCGCCTTGTACTCGGCGAAGCCGCCGATGCCGACGTAGTCGAGCAGCTCCTGCGCGCGGCCGGCGATCGCCGCCTCCTCGGCCTTGAAGCTGCGGCGTGCGAAAGACGGCGCCGACCGAGGCCCGGAATGCGGTTCGCACGTGGCGGCCGACCATCACGTTCTCGAGCGCCGTCATGTCGGCGAACAGGCGGATGTTCTGGAACGTGCGCGCGATGCCCGCCTTGGCGACCTCGTGCACCGCGCTCGGCTTGTAGGGCTTGCCGCCGAGCTCGAACGCTGCCGGAGTCGGGCATGTAGAGGCCGGTGAGGACGTTGAAGAAGGTCGTCTTGCCGGCGCCGTTCGGGCCGATCAGGCCGTAGACCTGGCCCGGCGTGATCGTGATGCCGACGTCGGAGAGCGCCTGCAGCCCGCCGAAGCGCTTCGACACGCCGCTCACGCGCAGGATCGGGCTCGCTCATCGGTCGGTCGGGCACGATGTGCCCGGTGGTCGGCGGGATCTGGCTCGCCGGCGGCAGCTCGCCGTGCGGCAGCTTCGACCGGCAGCTCGCCGCCCGGCCCGTGCGGCGGCGGCGGTTCGGCGCCGGCGGCGCGCAGCCGGCCGTGCTCGGGCGAGGGCCAGAGGCCGCGCGGGCGCGACAGCATGATGCCGATCATCGCCAGCGCGATCAGCAGCTGGCGCAGGATCGAGCGCGTCGAGGCGGCCGTCGGTCATCTGCTGCAGCGGCCCGGCGACGTAGCGCAGCACCTCGGGCAAGCGCGGCGAGCAGCAACGCGCCGACGATCACGCCGGGCAGGTGGCCGATGCCGCCGAGGACGACCATCGCGACGATCATCACCGACTCCGGCAGGCTGAACGACTCCGGCGAGATGAAGCCCTGGAAGCTCGCGAACATCACGCCCGAGACGCCGCCGAAGGTCGCGCCCATGCCGAACGCGAGCAGCTTCAGGTTGCGGGTGTTGATGCCCATCGCCTTGGCGGCGACCTCGTCCTCGCGGATCGCCATCCAGGCGCGGCCGATCCGGCTGCGCTCGAGGCGATAGCAGATGACGACGGCGAAGATGACGAGGAGCAGGAACAGGAAGTAGTAGTTCGTCACCTTCGGCCAGTCGAGGCCGAAGAAGTCGGTGCGTCTTGCCGAGCGAGAAGCCGAACATCGAGATCTCGTCGATGCCGGTGATGCCCTTCGGGCCGTTGGTGATGTTGACCGGCGCGTCGAGGTTGTTCAGGAAGACGCGGACGATCTCGCCGAAGCCGAGCGTGACGATGCGCGAGGTAGTCGCCGCGCAGCTTCAGCGTCGGCGCGCCGAGCAGCACGCCGGCGCCGCCGGCGACGCAGCGCGCCGAGCGGGATCACGACCCACCACGGCGTGTGCAGCCCGTTCTCGAACGCGTCGCTGCGAGGCTCGCGAAGGTGTCGGTGAGCTGCGGCGACGCGAGCAGGCCCAGCATGTAGGCGCCGACCGCGTAGAACGCGACGTAGCCGAGGTCGAGCAGGCCGGCGTAGCCGACGACGATGTTGAGGCCGAGCGCGAGCAGCACGTAGAGCAGCGCGATGTCGATGATCCGCACCCAGGCGTTGCCGGCCATCTGGACGACGAACGGCAGCGACGCAGCAGCAGCGACCGCCGCGCCGATCAGGACGGCCAGCTTCTGCTGGCGGGTGGCGTCAGCGAAGCGCGTCACCGTCACCTCAGGCGCGGTCGGCGACGCGCTCGCCGAGCAGGCCCTGCGGCCTGCAGCGTCAGCACGAGGATGAGGACGATGAAGGCGAAGATGTCCTGGTAGTGGCTGCCGAGGACGCCGCCGGTGAGGTCGCCGATGTAGCCGGCGCCGAGCGATTCGATCAGGCCGAGCAGGACGCCGCCGACCATCGCGCCGGCGAGGTTGCCGATGCCGCCGAACACCGCCGCGGTGAACGCCTTCAGCCCGGGCAGGAAGCCCATCGTGTGCTGCACCGAGCCGTAGTTGGCGGCGTACATGACGCCGGCGAGCGCGGCCAGCGCGGCGCCGATGACGAAGGTCGCCGAGATCACGGTGTCGGGCTTGACGCCCATCAGCGCGGCGACGCGCGGGTTCTCGGCGGTGGCGCGCATCGCCCGGCCGAGGCGGGTGCGGTTGACGAGGTACATCAGGCCCGGACAGCGTCAGCCCGGTGGCGACCAGGATCAGGATCTGGACGTTGTTGATGACCGCGCCGAAGACCACGTGCGGATCGCCCGGGCAGCAGGATCGGGAACGACTTGTAGTTCGGCTTCCAGATGATCATCGCCAGCGTCTGCAGCAGCAGGCTCATCCCCATCGCCGTGATCAGCGGCGCCAGCCGCGGGGCGTTGCCGCAGCGGCCGGTAGGCGATCTTCTCGATCGCGAAGTTGAGCACCGAGCAGACGACGACCGCGGCGACCAGGCCGATCAGCAGCAGCGCCCAGCCGGGCAGGCCGAGGCCGGCGAGCACGCGTGACGACGGTCCAGCTCGTCAGCGCGCCGACCATCAGCACCTCGCCGTGGGCGAAGTTGATCAGGTTGATGATCCCGTAGACCATCGTGTAGCCGAGCGCGACCAGCGCATAGACGCTGCCGAGCACCAGCCCGTTGATGATCTGCTGGACGAAGGTCTCCATGCGCGCCGACTCTATTAGCAATTCCTCTGCCACCACCTAGGGACTGGCCCGATGGGCGGCGACCGTCGGCGGTTGACTTTGGCGCGCGATGTGGACGACGCTCTCGCCACAAAGCAAGACCGGGGGCGCCATGACGTTCCGGGACCAGACGATCTTCATCTCGGGGCCAGCCGCGGCATCGGCCTGGCCATCGCCCGCCGGCTGGCGCGCGACGGCGCCAACATCATCCATCGCCGCCAAGACCGCCGAGCCGCACCCGAAGCTGCCGGGCACGATCTTCAGCGCCGCCGAGGAGATCGTCGCGGCCGGCGGCAAGGCGCTGCCGGTCGTCTGCGACATCCGCGACGAGCAGCAGGTCGCAGGCGGCGGTCGACCAGGGCGTCGCCGCGTTCGGCGGCATCGACGTCTGCGTCAACAACGCCAGCGCGATCTCGCTCACCGGCACGCTGGCGACCGACATGAAGCGCTACGACCTGATGAACCAGGTCAACGCGCGCGGCACCTTCCTCTGCTCCAAGCTGACGCTTGCCGCACCTGCTGAAGGCGACCAACCCGCACATCCTCAACCTCGCGCCGCCGCTCGACATGGACGCCAAGTGGTTCGCCCACCACGTCGCCTACACGATGGCCAAGTTCGGCATGAGCCTGTGCACGCTCGGCATGGCCGCCGAGTTCACGCGCGCAGGCGTCGCCGTCAACTCGCTCTGGCCGCTCACCGCGATCGACACCGCCGCTGTCCGCTTCGCCCTCGGCGGCGACGCGATGGCGGCCGAGTGCCGCAGCCCCGAGATCATGGCCGACGCCGCCTACGCGATCCTGTCGCGGCCGGTCGCGCGAGTGCAGCGGCAACTTCTTCATCGACGAGGAAGTGCTTCGCGCCGAAGGCGTCAGCCGACTTCTCCGCCTACGCGCCGGGCAGCGTCGACCGACCAAGCCGCTGCAAGGCCGACTTCTTCGTTCCCGACGCCGTCTTCGAACGGTCGCCGACGAGGATCAAGCGCGGGTTCTGACCTCAGCCCTTCGCCGCTTCGTTCAAGCCGGCGCAGCTCGGCTGAGCCGCTCGCCGATCGAGATCTCGAGGCCGCGCTGCGCCGGCTGGTAGAACGCCTGCGCTTCCATGTCGTCGGGCCAGTAGCGCTCGCCGGCGGCGAAGGCGCCCGGCCTCGTCGTGGGCGTAGCGGTAGCCCTTGCCGTAGTCGAGGCCCTTCATCAGCGCGGTCGGCGCGTTGCGCAGGCGCAGCGGCACCGGCCGGGTGCGGTCGTTCTTGATGAACGCGCGCGCCGCGTTGTAGGCGGTGTAGACGGCGTTGCTCTTCGGCGCCATCGCCAGGTAGACGACCGCCTCGGCCAGCGCCAGCTCGCCCTCGGGCGAGCCGAGCCGCTCGTAGGTCTCGGCGGCGTCGAGGGCGAGGCGCAAGCGCGCGCGGATCGGCCAGGCCGATGTCCTCGCTCGCCATCCGCACCAGGCGGCGCGCCGCGTAGCGCGGGTCGACGCCGCCGTCGATCATGCGGACGAACCAGTACAGCGACGCGTCCGGGATCGCTGCCGCGCACCGCCTTGTGCAGCGCCGAGATCGGTGTCGTAGAACTGCTCGCCGCCCTTGTCGTAGCGGCGCAGCTGCTCGCCGAGCGCGTGCTCGAGCATGCCTTCGTCGATGACGTCGCTCGACTGCCGTCGAGGCGCTCGGGCTGCCGCGCGCGCACCGTCGCGACCAGGTTCTCGTAGGCGTTGAGCAGGCGCCGCGCATCGCCGTCGGCATAGCCGATCAGGCGCTCGCGCGCCGCGTCGGCGAGCGGCGGCGCCTCGAGCAGCGCCTGCGGCGCGGTCGAGCAGCGTCTCGAGGTCGTCGTCGTCGAGCGGCTTCAGCACGTGCACCGTCGCGCGCGACAGCAACGCCGAGATTGACCTCGAACGACGGGTTCTCGGTGGTCGCGCCGATGAAGGTGAAGAGGCCCGACTCGACGTGCGGCAGGAAGGCGTCCTGCTGGCTCTTGTTGAAGCGATGCACCTCGTCGACGAAGACGACGGTCGCGCCGGCCCGTGCGTGCGCGCCGCCTGCGCGCGCTCGACCGCCTCGCGGATGTCCTTGACGCCGCCGAGCACCGCCGACATGGCGATGAACTGGGCGTCGAACGCGTCGGCCATCAGGCGCGCCAGCGTCGTCTTGCCGACGCCCGGCGGGCCCCACAGGATCATCGAGTGCAGGCGGCCCGATTCGAACGCGACGCGCAGCGGCTTGCCCGGGCCGAGCAGGTGGCGCTGGCCGATCACCTCGTCGAGCGTCTTCGGGCGCAGCCGTTCGGCGAGCGGCGCGGCGGCGGGGTCGGCGAAGCCGAGTTCGAGCGAGGTCTGGGGCACGTGTCGGCAGTCGGCTGACGCGGGCGCTCGATTCTGCCGCGTCGGCCGACGCGCCGCGCGGGCGGACATAAGATGCACGCGTCGCCGCCCCGACTCGCGATCGCCCGCGCATGACCCCTCGACGTTCGACGCCATCTCTGCCGTGCTCGTCGACCAGTTCCACGTCGACGCGGCGACGATCGCAGCCGCAGGTCGACGCTCGACCAGCTCGGCCTCGATTCGCTCGCGCTGATGGAGTTCGTGTTCGCGGTCGAGGACCGCTTCGGCGTCCGCATCCCCGAAGATCGCCTCGACCCGCGCCAGGCCGGCGTCACGCTCGAGCAGCTCGCGCATCCTGCTCGACGAGGCGGTCGCTGCGAAGGCGAGCGGCGATGTCGTCAGCAGCTGGTCGCCCGCCGGCGCGCCGGTCGCGGTGAGCGGCAGCGGCGTCGTCAGCCCGATCGGCAACGACGCTCGATGGCGTTCGACGAGGCGCTCTTCGCCGGCCGCTCGGCGGTGCGCGCGCACGTCGTCGAGCTGCCCGGCATCGACGTTCCGGCGGTGCCGGTCGCCGCCGCCGAATTCGACGCCGCGGCCGTGGTCGCGCCGTCGCGCCTGCCGCTCGACCGCGGCACGGCGATGGCGCTCGTCGCCGCCGACGACGCCGCCGGCGCGCGCCGGCCTCGTCGCCGGCCGCTTCGACCGCGAACGCCTCGGCATCTTCTGGGGCAGCGGCATGGCTGGCGCAGCGACCTTCGAGACGACCTGCCGCATCGTCTACGCCGATCGGCGCCGCATGCGGCCGACGAGCGTCGTCACGACGATGCCGAACGCGCCGATCGCCGAGCTCGCGCTGCGCTTCGGCGCGCGCGGCGCCGCCCTCGCCTACGCCTGCGCGTGCGCGTCGTCGGCGGTCGCGATCGGCGAGGCGATGCGGGCGATCCGCGCCGGCTGGATCGACGTCGCCATCGCCGGCGGCAGCGAGTCGCTGCTGACGCCGGGCGTGCTCGCGAGCTGGCAGGCGATGCGCGTGCTGACGCCGCTCGCCGACCGGCGCCGATGACGCCGCGCGCGCAGCGGCGTGCCGGCCGTTCGCCGCCGACCGCGCCGGCTTCGCGCTCGGCGAGGCGCCGCCGCGTTCGTCCTCGAATCGGCCGAGCATGCCGCGCGCACGCGGCGCGACGCCGCAGTTCTGCACCTCGCCGGCTACGCGACCAACTGCGACGGCGTCCACATCACCAACCCCGACGCCGCCGGGCCAGGCGCGGGCGATGCGCGCCGCGCTGGCCGACGCCGGTCTCGATGCCGGCGCGATCGGCTACCTCAACGCCCACGGCACGGCGACGATCGCGCGGCGACGCCGCCGAGGCCGAATCGATCGCCGCCGTGTTCGGCGCGAACGGCGTGCCGGTGAGCTCGACCAAGGCGATCCACGGCCACCTGCCTCGGCGCCGGCGGCGCGGTCGAGCTGCTCGCCGCGGCGCGCGCGCTCGCCGGCGGACGCCTGCCGCCGACCGCGAACGTCGAGCGCGTCGATCCGGCGTTCGCACTCGATCTCGTCACCGGCAGCGCGCGCGTGAGCGCCGCCCTCGGCACGCGGTGATGTCGAACTCGTTCGCGTTCGGCGGAACGAACGCCGGTGCTGATCGCGTCGCGCCCGCGGCGATGAATCCCGCCGCGCTCACCCCGGTGCTACTGCTCGATCACGTCGGCGCCGGCGGGCACCGTGAAGCGGAACGCCTCGGCGCGCGATCGGCGCGTTGGCGGCGAAGCCGTTGAAGCGCAGCAGCGACTTCTGGCCGAAGCTGTCGATGATCTCGAGCGCGGCCAGGTCCTTGCCGCTTGAAGCCGACCCGGACCGCCTGGAACGCGCCGTCCTTGGCCTTCGGCTTGGCCTCGGCCCAGTCGAGGCCGTCCTTCGCCGGCAGGTTCGCGAGGTCGAAGTCGCGCTCGAGCGAGCCGCCGGCGAGCAGCGCCGCCGGCGTCGCGCCGAGCGCCTGGCCGAGCTTCCGCGAGCTCACCTGGTTCAGGTCGGCGTCGTAGATCCAGACCTTCTCGCCGTCGCCGACGATCGTCTGCTCGAACGGCTTGGCGTAGGCGAAGCGGAAGCGGTTCGGGCGCGCGAAGTCGAAGCTGCCCGACGACGATCTTCTTCTTCGCGCCGTCGGGCGAGGTGACGGTCTGGGTGAACGTCGGCGTGGCCGCTCTTCACGTCGCGCGACGAAGCCGCGCAGGGTCTCGACCGGATCGGCGCGCGCCGCCGACGGCGCCGCGAGCGCGGCCGCGAGCGCCAGGCCGAGCCGGAGCGAGCGCTTCATTCCGCGCGCGCCGGGACGAGGATGTCGCGGTTGCCGTTGGTCGCCATGCCGGATACGAGGCCGGATTTCTCCATTTGTTCCAGCAATCGGGCCGCCCGGTTGTAGCCGATGCGCAGGTGGCGCTGGACCAGCGAGATCGACGCGCGCCGGTGCTGCAGGACGATGCCGACCGCCTGGTCGTACATCGGGTCGTTCTCGCCGTTGCCGGCGCCGGCCACGCCGCCGGCATCGCCGCCGTCGCCGTCGAGCGTGCCGCCTTCGAGGATGCCCTCGATGTAGTTCGGCTCGCCCTGGCTCTTCAGGTAGGCGACGACGCGATGCACCTCCTCGTCGCTGACGAAGGCGCCGTGGACGCGCACCGGCATGCCGCTGCCCGAGGTCAGGTAGAGCATGTCGCCCATGCCGAGCAGCGCCTCGGCGCCCATCTGGTCGAGGATCGTGCGCGAGTCGATCTTGCTCGAGACCTGGAACGACGAGCCGGGTCGGGATGTTGGCCTTGATCAGGCCGGTGATGACGTCGACGCTCGGCCGCTGCGTCGCCAGGATCAGGTGCACGCCCGAGGCGCGCGCCTTCTGCGCCAGGCGCGCGATCAGCTCCTCGATCTTCTTGCCGACGACCATCATCAGGTCGGCGAGCTCGTCGATGACGACGACGATGAACGGCAGCCGCTCGAGCGGCTCGGGAGCGCTCGGGCGTCAGGCTGAACGGGTTGGCGATCGGCTCGCCGCTTCTCGGCCGCCTCGGCGAGCTTCTTGTTGTAGCTGGCGAGGTTGCGCACGCCGAGCTTGCTCATCAGCTTGTAGCGCCGCTCCATCTCGCCCACGCCCCAGTTGAGCGCGTTGGCGGCCTGCTTCATGTCGGTGACGACCGGGCAGAGCAGGTGCGGGATGCCCTCGTAGACGCTCATCTCGAGCATCTTCGGATCGATCAGGATCAGGCGCACGTCGCGCGCCTCGGCCTTGTAGAGCAGCGACAGGATCATCGCGTTGATGCCGACCGACTTGCCCGCGCCGGTGGTGCCGGCGACCAGGCAGTGCGGCATCTTCTGCAGGTCGGCGACGACCGGGCAGGCCGACGATGTCCTTGCCGAGGCCGATCGTCAGCTGCGAGCCCGAATCGGCATAGGCCTGCGAGCCGAGCACCTCGGAAAGGCGGATCGTCTGCCGCTTGGCGTTCGGCAGCTCGAGCGCCATCGTCGTCTTGCCCGGGATCGTCTCGACGACGCGGATCGAGACCAGGCCGAGCGAGCGCGCCAGGTCCTTGGCGAGGCTCACCACCTGCGCGCCCTTGACGCCGACCGCCGGCTCGATCTCGTAGCGCGTGATCACCGGCCCGGGCGACGCGGCGACGACGCGGACCTCGACGCCGAAGTCCTTGAGGCGCTTCTCGATCAGGCGCGAGGTCATCTCGAGCGATCTCGGCGCTCACGCTCTCGACGCGCTGCGGCGCCGAGTCGAGCAGGTCGACCTGCGGCAGCTTGGTGTCGACCGAGCTCGCTGAAGAGCGGCTTCTGTCGCTCCTTGACGACGCGCGTGCTCTTCGGCACGTCGACCAGCGTCGGCTCGATCACGATCGGCAGGTGCTGCTCCTGCAGCTCGTGCTCGACCTCGACGCACCTCGTCGCGCTCGCGCATCGCGTCGGCGCCGAGCCGCGCGTCCTCGGCGCGCTCGATCCGCTCGACCCGGCGCGTTGCGCAGCGACTCGATCGCCGCGCCGATCGCGTCGGCGACGCGCAGCCAGGAGAAGCGCAGCGCCAGCGACGCGCCGGCGACGAGCACGGCGATCCAGAGCACGCCCGAGCCGGCGAAGCCGAGCAGCGTCTGGCTCGCGCTTGCCGAGGACGTGCGCCGAGCACGCCGCCGGCGTTGCCGCCCGCGACCTGCGCCTTCCCACTGGTAGAGGCGGGTCCATTCGAGCGAGGCGCTGGCGGCGAGCAGGAGCGCCAGGCCGAGCCAGCATCGGCCACGCCGGCGGCTTGGCGACGGCGGCGTCGGCGGCGACCGCATCGTGGCTGCGCAGCGCCTGAGCCGAGCGCGCCGAGCCAGGCGCGCGCGCCGACCAGCACCGCCCACCAGACCGAGTAGCCGACCAGGAAGAAGGCCGACGTCGGAGAGCCAGGCGCCGAGCGACGCCGGCGCGGTTCTGCGATCGGCGCCGCCGCTGCCCGAGGTCGAGAAGCCCGGATCGGCGGCGCTGTGCGTCGCCAGCGCGAGCACCGCGAGCAGCCAGACGACGGCGCCGGCGAGGAGCAGCAACCTGCTCGCGCCAGCCGGCGTGGCGCGGCGTGCGAGGGCGCTGACGCGGCGCCGATTCGGCGCCGTCGCCACGCAGCGAACCGAGGGGAAAAGTCATCGCGCGAATTGTGCGACGCGACGCGCCGCACCGCTGCGCGCTCCGGACGCTGTCGCGCTGCGAAAGCTCAGCTCCTTGATGATCGACCCAGCCGTTCTCCTGGGTCTGCACCATGCCGCGGCCTTCGAGGTCCTTCATGACCCGGCTGACCATCTCGCGCGACGCGCCGACGACCTTGGCCAGGTCCTGGCGCGAGACCTTGTTGCGGATGATCTTGACCTCGCCGTCCATCTCCGACATGTCGAGCAGCGTGCGCGCGACGCGGCCGTAGACGTCGAGCAGGGCGAGCGACTCGATCTGCCGGTCGGCGCTGCGCAGGCGCTGCACCAGGCCGCGCATGATCGCGTACGACAGGCTCGAGTTCTCCGGGCAGGCAGCGCGCGAACTCGGCGCGGCCGAGGATCAGCATGTCGGTCTGGACCTCGGCGCGCACCGTCGCCGAATGCGGCTCGTTGTCGATCAGGCTCATCTCGCCGACGTAGTCGCCCGACTGCAGCACCGCGAGGATGACCTCGCGGCCGCGCGAATCGGCGGTCAGAACGCGCGCGCGGCCGGTGAGCAGGATGAAGAGCGCGTTCGACTTCTTGCCATGCTCGACGACGATCTCGCCGCGCCGGAAGCGCCGCTTGACGACGCTGTCGGCGATGCCTTGCGCCTGCTCGTTCGTCAGCAACGAGAACAGCGGCACGCGCCGGATGAGATCGAGGTTCGAGAGCATCGCCATCGTGAAGCGCCTTTCTGGTTGCGGGCGCAGCCGTGCCGCGACGCCGTGGAAAATACTCACGCCTCGCAGCGATCTGGCTATTGTCACCATTACGAGCGTTGATGCCAGCGGGATCGAACCCCATGTCAGACTTCGCGGCGCTCGCGGCCACACCGCCGCCTCACGCCGACGACTTCAGCCATGACCTTGCCCACTCATCACGCCGGCGTCCTGATCCTCGGCTCCGGTCCGGCCGGCTACACCGCGGCGGTCTACGCGCGCGCGCGCCAACCTGAAGCCGATGCTCGATCACCGGCATCGCCCAGGGCGGCCAGCTGATGACGACGACCGACGTCGACAACTGGCCGGCCGACGTCGACGGCGTCATGGGGCCCGACCTGATGCAGCGCTTCCTGAAGCATGCCGAGCGCTTCGACACCAAGATCGTGTTCGACCACATCAACGAGGTCGACCTCGTCAAGCGCGCCGTTCGCGCTGCGCGGCGACTCCGGCGGCTACACCTGCGACGCGCTGATCATCGCCACCGGCGCCTCGGCCAAGTACCTCGGCCTGCCCTCCGAGCAGGCGTTCATGGGCCGCGGCGTCAGCGGCTGCGCCACCTGCGACGGCTTCTTCTACCGCGGCCAGGAGGTGTGCGTCGTCGGCGGCGGCAACACCGCGGTCGAGGAGGCGCTGTACCTGTCGAACATCGCCATCGAAGGTGCACCTCATCCACCGCCGCGACAAGTTCCGCGCCGAGGCGATCCTGGTCGACAAGCTGATGGCCAAGGTCGCCGACCGGCAAGATGCGAGCTGCACCTCTGGTCGACGCTCGACGAGGTGCTCGGCGACGACCAGCGGCGTGAACGGCGTGCGCATCCGCAGCACGCGCGGACGACGCGACCTCGGAGCTCGCCGTCACCGGCTGCTTCATCGCCATCGGCCACCAGCCGAACACCGACATCTTCAAGGGCCAGCTCGAGATGCAGCGACGGCTACATCCTGACCAAGAGCGGCCTCGACGGCTTCGCGACGATGACCAGCGTGCCGGGCGTGTTCGCCGCCGGCGACGTCCAGGATCACGTCTACCGGCAGGCGGTCACGAGCGCCGGCACCGGCTGCATGGCGGCGCTCGACGCCCAGCGCTTCCTCGAGCAGGCCGGCTAGAGCTGCGGCCGGTGATCCGCCGGCTATAATGCCGGGCTTTGCCGCGGCCGAGCCATCGCAGCCGCGCCGGCACCCTCACCCAGCTAGTCACGGAGAAGCGTCATGGCACGCGTCTGTCAGGTCACGGGCAAGCGCCCGATGGTCGGGAACAACGTGTCCCACGCCAACAACAAAACGAAGCGCCGCTTCCTGCCCAACCTGCAGTACCGCCGGTTCTGGGTCGAGGGCGAGAACCGCTGGGTGCGCCTGCGCATCAGCAACGCGGCGCTGCGGCCTGATCGACAAGGTCGGCATCGAGCAGGTCGTCGCCGACCTGCGCGCCCGCGGCGAAATCTAAGGAGTAGCGACCATGGCAAAAGGTGGACGCGAGAAGATCAAGCTCGAATCGAGCGCCGGCACCGGTCACTTCTACACGACCGACAAGAACAAGAAGACGACGCCGGAAAAGCTCGAGATGATGAAGTTCGATCCGAAGGCACGCAAGCACGTGACCTACAAGGAAACGAAGTTGAAGTAGACGCTTCGCTGAAGCAGCGGGGTCGCTGCGCGACCCTTCTCTTTCAGGCAAATGCAAAGGGTCGCCGCGGCGACCCCTTTTGTTTGGTCAGCGATCGCGCGCGATCCGTCGCTACGCGTGCGACTAGCCTCGCAGACGCAGGGCGAAGTCCTGCAGGGCGGCGATGCCGCTCTCCTCGGCCTTGCGCAGCCACGCCTGCAGGTCGGCGACGAGCTGCTCGGCGGAGACGTTGGTGCGCGTCCAGAGCAGCCGCAGCTCCTCGCGCATCGCCACCAGCTTGGCGAGGTACGGGCTCGACGCCAGCGCGCCGGCGACCTGCGCCTTGACGCCGTGCGGGATCTTGTCGTCGTCGCGGTGCAGCCAGCGGCGCGCGATGCCGCATGTCGGCGAGCTGGCCGGCTGGCCTCGCCCTCGCCCTTCAGGCGCGCGACCTCGGCGCGGCTGGCGCGGCGCAGGCTGCGCGCGTAGTTGGCCATCACCTCGTAGCGGTTGGCGATGATCGCCTCGAGCGTCTTGTCGTCGGCGACCGGCTTGATCGGCGCCGAGCTTCAGCTGCGGCGCGGTCTTGCGGACCGTCGCCAGGCCGAGCATCTCGAGGCCGCGGATGTAGATCCAGCCGATGTCGAACTCGTACGGCTTGACCGACAGCTTGGCCGAGGTCGGATAGGTGTGGTGGTTGTTGTGCAGCTCTTCGCCGCCGATGACGATGCCCCAGGGCGACGACGTTGCGGCTGGCGTCGGGCGCCTCGAAGTTGCGATAGCCCCAGCAGTGGCCGATGCCGTTGACGATGCCGGCGGCGGTGATCGGGATCCAGAGCATCTGCACCGCCCAGACGGTGGCGCCGATGGCGCCGAACAGGACCAGGTCGATGATCAGCATCACGCCCGACGCCCTGCCAGCTGTAGCGCGAGTAGAGGTTGCGCTCGAGCCAGTCGTCGGGCGTGCCGTGGCCGAACTTGGCGAGCGTTTCCTGGTTCTTGGCTTCGGTGCGATAGAGCTCGCTGCCGGTCAGCAGCACGGTCTTGATGCCGCGCGTCTGCGGGCTGTGCGGGTCGTCCTCGGTCTCGCACTTGGCGTGGTGCTTGCGGTGGATCGCGACCCATTCCTTGGTCACCATGCCGGTGGTCGAGCCAGAGCCAGAAGCGGAAGAAATGCGACGGGATGCCGATGCAGGTCGAGGGCGCGGTGCGCCTGCGCCCGGTGCAGGAAGATCGTGACCGCAGCGATCGTGATGTGCGTCGTGACCAGCGTGTAGGCGACGATCTCCCAGCCGCTGAACGCCGGAAAAGCCATGGCGCCAGCCAGTCGATCAGCGCAGTCAAAAACCGAGAGTCAGCACGTCCATCCAGTCGCCCTTTAGCACTCGCTATGCGCGAAGACGTCGATTCTATTCGACCGGCCCCGGGGATACCCTTAGAAATCGACGGATATCACCGCCAGACTCCGATATCGCGCGGCGGTGCAAGCTGCGCATCAGCGGCGTTCCCAGAGCCGCGGCGAAGAAGCCGTCGCGTTGCCGTGCCGATGCGTCCAGAGACGCAGGTCGTTACCGCCGACCAGCGTGTCGGCGGCGCGCGACCTGGGCGCGCTGCAGGGCGTCGAGCGGCGGGCAAGCGCGCGAACTCGGCGCCACGGCTCGGCGTCGAAGTCGCGCGCCACCGCGTCGTCTTCCGCCGTCGAGGACGCTGCAGGTCGCGTAGACCGAGCCGCCCGCCCGGCTTCGACCAGCCGCGCCGCGGCGGCGAGGATGGCGCGCTGCGTCGGCGCGCAGCGCCGCGAGCGCTCTCGGCCGACTGGCGCCACTTCGAGGTCGGGATTGCGGCGCAGCGTGCCCGAGGCCGCTGCACGGCGCGTCGACCAGGACGCGGTCGACCTTGCCGGCGAGGCGCTTGATCCGGTCGTCGCGCTCGTGGGCGATCTGCGCCGGATGGACGTTCGCCGAGGCCGCTGCGCGCCAGGCGCGGCTTCAGCGCCGCGAGCCGATGGCCGGAGACGTCGAACGCGTACGAGGCGACCGGTGTTCCTCATCTGGGCGCCGAGCGCGAGCGGTCTTGCCGCCGGCGCCGGCGCAGAAGTCGACCACCATCTCGCCGCGCCTGCGCGCCGGTGAGCAGCGCCGAGCAGCTGGCTGCCTTCGTCCTGCGCCTCGACCAGGCCGTGCTGCGAAGACGTCGAGCTTCTGCAGCGCGGGCTTGCCGACGACGCGCAGGCCGAGCGGCGAATACGGCGTCGCCGCGGCGTCGATGCCGGCGTCGCGTCAAGCGGCGCGAGGACCTGCGTCGCGGTCGGCCTTGAGCGCGTTGACACGCAGGTCGAGCGGCGCCGGCGCGTCGATGCGCGTCGACCCAGGGCCAGAACTCGCTCGCCGAGCCGCGCCTGCGACCGACGCGGCGAGCCAGTCGGGCAGGTTGTGGCGCAAGCGCTCGGGCAAGGCATCGAGATCGAACGCGCGGCAGCGCTCGAGCCAGGCGCGCTCGCGCTCGTCGAGCGCGGCGCGCAGGACGCCGGCGTTGCCCTGCCAGGCGAGGATCGCCAGGCGGCGCTCGATCTCGCCGCGGCCGCCGTTGGCCGAGCTCGCGAGGTGACGCAGCAGCGGCAGCTCGTCGCAGCAGGGCGAAGACGCCGTCGGCGAGCGGATGGCGCTCGCGCGCAGCCGAGGGCGCGCTGCTCGCGGAAGAAATCGGCGACGACGCGGTCGGCCGGATGCTCGAAGCGCAAGCACGCGGTGCACGAGCTCGGTCGCGGCCTCGAGCAGGGCGGTCGGATGGCATCGCCGCGATTATCCTTGGCGCTCCGGCCGCGCCATCGGCGCTGCAACGCGACCGCAGCCGTCAACCACCCTGTGCCCGACCCGATGCCGAAACCGACGGCGACCGACCATCTGCTCGCGCATCGCCGTCTTTTGATCAGCGCGATCGTCGGCGTCGTCGTCGCCTGACGTGGCCGGGCGTCGAGATCGCTGCTGACGCGCGCACTGATCGGCTGGAACGTCGCTGATCTGGCTCTACCTCGGCGTCGGTGGCGCTCATCGCTCGCTGCGCGCCGACTCGGGCACATCAAGCGGCTGGCGCTGGCGCAGGCGGAGAGCGCGGCGATCGTGCTCGCGATCGTCGTCGTCGCGGTCGGTGATCGAGCCTGGTCGCGGTCATCTTCGAGCTGATCGCCGCCAAGGCCGCCGGGCCGCACGCATCGACTGCTGCCACGCCGTCTTCGCGCTTCGTCACCGTGCGTCGGCTCATGGCTGCTGCTGCCGATGCTGTTCGGCCTGACCTACGCCAGCGCGTACTACGGCGCCGAGCCCGACGCGCGGCCTCGCCTTCCCGGTGCGACGCGCGAAGCTTCGAGCCCGACCACACCGACTTCCTCTACTTCTCGTTCACCATCGCCGTGACGGCGCAGACCTCCGACGTCGGCGTCACGACGCGGCCGATGCGCCGTCTCGTGCTGGCGCAGTCGGTGCTGTCGTTCGTCTTCAACACGACGATCCTGGCGTTCTCGATCAACGCCGCGGCGAGCTTCTTCTGAGCGTGCGGCTCGGCCGCGTCCGCAGCAGCTGCGGCTCGCCGTCGCGATGCTGCGACGACGACGCCGTCGCGCGCAGCTCGAGCGCGCTCGTCGACCAGCCAGCGGATCGCCCGCGGATAGAGCCGATGCTCCTCGCGCGAGCACCCGCGCGGCGAGCGCTCGCCTCGCTGTCGTCGGCCAGCACCGGCACGACCGCCTGGCCGATGATCGGCCCGTGGTCGAGGTCGGCGGTCACGAAATGGACGCTCGCGCCGGCGACCTTGCAGCCGGCGTCGATCGCGCGCCGGTGCGTGTGCAGGCCGGGGAACGCCGGCAGCAGCGACGGATGGATGTTGACCAGCCGGCCGTCGAAGCGGCGCACGAAGTCCGGCGCCGAGGATGCGCATGAAGCCGGCCAGGCGCGACGACGTCGGGCCGAGTGCGCTCGATCGCTCCGCGCCAGCTCGGCGTCGAAGCGCGTCGCGCGTCGCGAACGCGCGTGTGGTCGACGACCGCGGTGGCGATGCCGCGCGCCGCGCGCGAAGCGCCAGGCCGGCGGCGTCGGCGCGGTTGCTGACGCACCGCGGCGATGCGCGCGTCCACGCCTTCGCTCGGCGCAGGCGCGCACGATCGCCTCCATGTTCGAGCCGCGCCCGGAGATGAGGATGACGATGTTCTTCATCGGCGGCCGCAGTGTATCGGCGCGCTCGGGCGCAAACCTACAATCGACGCCTTTCGCCGGCGACCGCGCAGATGAGCGATCGACCCTCGCGTCGAGCGACGCCGCGCCCGCCGCCGGTAGCCGGCGCCGCACCGCGCCGGCGCGTCCTCTCGGGCATGCGCCCGACCGGCGCGCTGCACCTCGGCCACTACCACGGCGCGCTGAAGAACTGGGTGCGCCTGCAGGACGAGTACGAGTGCTTCTACTTCGTCGCCGACTGGCACGCGCTGACCACGCACTACGAAGAGCGCGCAGGTGATCGAGACGCAACGTCTACGACATGGTGATCGACTGGCTCGCCGCCGGCCTCGACCCCGACAACGGCGACGATCTTCATCCAGAGCCGCCTGCCCGAGCACGCCGAGCTGTTCACGCTGCTGGCGATGGGCACGCCGCTCGGCTGGCTCGAGCGCGTGCCGACCTACAAGGACCAGATCGAGAAGCTGCAAGGACCGCGACCTCGCGACCTACGGCTTCCTCGGCTACCCGCTGCTGCAGGCCGCCGACATCCTGATCTACAAGGCCGCGTACGTGCCGGTCGGCGAGGACCAGGCGTCGCACGTCGAGATCACGCGCGAGGTCGCGCGCCGCTTCAACCACCTCTACGGCCGCGAGCCCGAACTTCGACGAGCTGGCGCGACGCGCCGTCGAAGAAGCTCGGCAAGGACGCGCGCGGGACGTTCGAGGCGGCGCGCCACGCCTTCCAGCGAGAGCGGCGACGCGACGGCGCTCGCAGCGCGGCGCGGCGCTCATCGCGCGCCGAGCGCGTCCGCTCGGGCGCCGACGATCGCGAGCAGCTCGAGCGGCGATCTGCGCGGCACCGGCAAGACGATCCTGGTCGAGCCGCAGGCGCTGCTCACCGAGGCCTCGAAGCTGGCCGGCCTCGACGGCACGAAGATGAGCAAGAGCTACGGCAACGCGATCGCGATGCGCGAGGAGCCGGCCGAGGTCGACGCAGAAGATCCGGCGCATGCCAGACCGACCCGGCGCGCGTGCGCCGCAGCGATCCGGGCGACCCGGAGAAGTGCCCGGTGTGGCAGTTCCACCAGGTCTATTCGAACGACGAGACCAAGGCCTGGGTCGTCGCACGGCTGCACCACCGCGGCGATCGGCTGCCTCGACTGCAAGCAGCCGGTGATCGAGGCGATCCTCGCAGAGCAGGCGCCGTGGCGCGAGCGCGCCGAGCCGTACCTGACCAACCCGAAGCGGGTGCACTGGATCGTCGAGGTCGGCACCGAGCGGGCGCGCACGCGTCGCGCGCGAGACGATGCGAGACGTGCGCGAGGCGATGGGCGCTCAGCTACTGAGGCGTCGGCGCTTGCGCGCCGGTGCGCCGTTCGAGTGGCGCGCGGCGCGGCGCCTCTTCGCGCGCCGCGCTGCACGGCGCCTCGCGCGCGCTTTGCGGCCGAGCCGGCTTCTCGGTGCCGCGAACAGGCAGCTGCGATGTTGGCGCTGTGGCGCCAGATCAGAGCAGCGCGCCATCACGACCAGCGGCGATCGCGATCGCGTCGGCACCGTCGGTGAGCAGGTGCCAGAACGGCGCGAACAGCGGCGGCGACGATCGAGGCGAGCGACGAATAGCGGAAGAACGCGGCGATGATGAGCCAGGTCGCGAGCGTCGCCAGCGCCGAGCCAGCGGTTGATCGCCGAGCAGCACGCCCGGCCGCCGTGGCCACGCCCTTGCCGCCCTTGAAGCTGGAAGAACACCGGCCAGAGGTGGCCGAGGAAGGCGGCGAGCCGCGACCAGCGCGACGGTCCATTCGCCGAGCGCCGTCAGGCCGGACCGAAGCGGACGCACCAGCGCGACGCGGCACCGTCAGCCACTCTCAGCGCGTCGAGGACGCAGCGTCAGCGATCGCCGCCGCCTTGCTGCCCGAGCGCAGCACGTTGGTCGCGCCCGGGTTGCCCGAGCCGTAGCTGCGCGGATCGGCTCAGGCCCATCGCGCGGCTGACGATGACGGCGAACGACAGCGAGCCGATCAGGTAGCCGGCGAGCGCGGCGAGCAGCAGCGGAAAGCAGAGCTTCATCGGCGAGGCGCGAGGACGGCAGATGCGTCGATTCTGCGCCGCTGGTCAGGCGCACGCGCACCGGGCGCGCGCCCGAGCAGCTTCGGTCAGCACGCGCGGCGCGATGCCGATCAGGTAGCCGCGCCGGCCGCCGTTGATGCAGATCCGGTCGAGCGCCGAGCATCGGTCTGCCTCGACGTAGACCGGCATCGCCTTGCTGCGTGCGCGAACGGCGACGTGCCGCCGACCTGGTAGCCGCTGTGCGCGCTCGGCCGACCTCGGGCTTGCACGGGCTCGACCGCTCTTGGCGCCGATCGCGCGCGCCAGGTTCTTGGTGCTCACCTGCTGGTCGCCGTGCATCAGCACGATCAGCGGCTCGCCGCTGCTCGTCCTGCATCACCAGCGGTCTTGACGACCGCGTGCTCGTCGACGCCGAGCTGGCGCGCCGACTCGGCCGTGCCGCCGTGCTCGACGTAGTCGTAGACGTGCTCGCTGAAGGTCGACGCCCGGCGCGGCGCAGCGCACTGCGTCGCCGGGGTCTCGCTGACGTGCGCGTCTTCTTCGCCATGGCCTCTCGGCCGGCGCGATTCTGCCGGCGCGACGTCGGCGCATCGGTCCAGCTCGACGGCGCGCCGACGGGTCACTGAACGATCGCTGCGGGCGGTGCCGGCGTCGTTCGCCGGCGCCGCCGACGGCGTCGCTCTGCCGCGACGGGACGGAAGGATCGTGCGGCCGGGCGCGGGCGCCTGGCCGGCAGGCGCCGTCAGCGACATCGGGGCGGCAGCGTGCGCTGGCCGCTACCCCCGGCCTGCCGGATGGTGGCCGAAGGCGCCAGCCGGCGCGTCATGGCGGCGACGGCGAGCTGAGGGCGATGGTGACGGGGACGCGCGTGGAATCGAAGCCACCGCGGCGTCTATCGGATTCGGCATGCATGACGGGTCTCCTTCGATCGTGTCTGGCACCATCGATCAGACACGTCAGCGGCGACGCGTGTCACCCGCAAAACTGAGGATGCACGCGCGACCGGCTCAGGGCGCCGGCGCAGGCGCGCGTACGACGCCGGGCGACGCCGCGCTCGCCGCGCCGTCGACCGGCAGCGGCAGCGTCCTGGCATTCCTCGAACGACGCGGATCGTGCAGTGCGCGCAGATGGCGCGGTCGAGCCGGTCGAAGATCGTCGCGATCGCGATCCGCTTGGCCGGGAAGATGTGGTCGGGGCCGAGCTCCGGCCATGAAGCCGACCCGCTGCCAGAGCTCGAGCACCGGAGCGCGCGGACGGTGGAAGTACAGGTCGCCGCCGGCGGCGCGGCGCGCGACGAGCTCGGCGCGCCACATCTCTGCGGCGGCGAGGTCGATGAAGTTCATGCTCTTCGACATCACGAGCAGGTGCCTGGGCGAGTTCGCCGGCGCGCGCAGGTCGCGCAGCTGGTCGCCGACGTGCGAGACCGCGCCGAAGTAGACCTCGCCTTCCATGCGGATCATCTTCAGCTGCGGGCACTCGGGAAGCGGATGCGCGGACGTCGCTGCGAACGACGAACGGCCGCGCCAGCGCCGGTGCCGTCGAAGCCCAGCGATGCGGATCGCCGGCTTCGACGTCCGATACAGGTACGTGACCAGCGACAGGATCGTGCCGAGCAGGATCGCGACCTCAGAGGCGGATCGAGACCGTCGCGACGAAGGTCGCGGCGGCGATCGCGAAGTCCTGGCGGCTGAAGCGCCAGAGCTGCCGCCAGCTCGCCGAGTCGAACAGCGACCACGGCGATCAGCAGCAGCAGCGCGGCGATCGCCGGCATCGGGATCAGCGCCAGCAGGGCGCGCTGACCGCCGTCAGCAGCACCAGCAAGAGCGAGGCGAAGACGGCGCGCGAGCGGCGTCCGCGCGCCCGCCTCGAGGTTGGGGAACGAGCGGTTGAGCAGAGCCGCACGGAGACGTAGCGACGAGAACAGGCCGCCGACGATGTTCGACAGCCCCTGGCCGCGGAACTCGCGGTTGCCGTCGATGTGCTGGCCCGAGCGCGCCGCCACCGCCTTGGCGATCGAGATCGACTGGCTGAGCGCGACGATCGTCAGCGCGAAGGCGATGCCGATCAGGTCGGGAAGCGAGGCGCAGGTCGAACACCGGCGAGACGTGAAGCGCGGCCAGATCCGGCGGGATCGGCCCGACGACCGCGATCCGTTGCGCGCCGAACGGCCACCAGCGGTCGACGGCGAACGCGAGCACGGTTGCGAGCAGCAGGCCGAGCAGCATGTACGGCGGCGCGCGGCAGCACGTTCTTCAGCACGAGCGACGCGACGATGGTGAAGACGCCGAGCAACGAGAACGCGGTCGGCGTCGATCGCCGTCGGGTTCGTCCACAGATGCTTCTGCGAGGTTGCCGAGGCGGTGCGCCGTCGGCGGCGCAGAGCCGAGGCAGGTCGGGAATCGCGTATAGCAGCACGATCAGCGCCGCCGCGCCGGCCATGAAGCCGCGCAGCGCCGCCGGCGAGATGAAGTTGGCGCATGGTGCCCAGGCGCAGCGCGCCGATCACGAACTGCAGCGTGCCGACCAGCACGGTGACGGCGAGCGCGAGCGCGATGTAGGTCCGTGCGACCCGACCACGCGCGAGCGGCGCCAGCGTCGCGAACAGGGCGAGCGAGTTCGCGTTGGTCAGCCCGTGAGACGACGTGCCAGCTCGAGCCGAACAATGCCGCGACGATGCACGGACGACCGCGGTGTGCAGCCGTACTCCGGCGGCAGGCCAGCGAGCGTCGCGAAGCGCGATTCCCTGGGGCAGGACGAGCAGCGCGCCGAGCAGGCCGGCGGATCAGGTCAGCGCGCACGCTCGTGCGGTCGACCCGACGGATCCGTCGCCGAAGACGCGCGCAGCGAGCTCGTTCACTGCCGCGCGATTATCGGCCGCGATGCTCGGCCGCAAGGCATCCAGCGCACGACCGGCGCCAGCGCCGATCGGACGCTAACGGCGCGCGCCGCTCGCCTTCAGCGACGTAGCGTGCGAGCGCGCATCTGCTCGTCCTGAGCGAGCTGCGGTACGACGGCATGGCGCCGATGCCGTTCTTCAGCGCCGCGACGACGCGCTCCGGCATCCGGGCTGCAGGTCGTCGAGCGCCGGGCCGACCGCGCCGGTCGCTCCCGCGTCCTTCAGCGTGTGGCAGATGGCGCACGGCGGGACGGCGCCGGCGGTGAAGAGCGCCTTGCCGAGCGCCATCTGGGAGGCGGCGTCGTCGGTCGGCGCCAGCGCCGGCGACCGCGGCGCACGAGGCCAGCGCCGACGCGACGCCGCGGCGGGCGATCGCGGCGGATCGAAGCCATGGTCGCCTCAGGCGGCGTCCGGTCCACAGGCAACTGCACCGCCGGGTCCTTCCAGCTGTTGTTGCTGTAGCCAGTGCGCGTTCTCGACGGCGCTGCTCGGGCTGGACGTTGCCGGCGCTGTCGGTCGGCGCGGCTGGCGACGACGTAGTTGCCCGCGGCCATGCGCAGCGGCATCGCGAACTGGCGCCAGGCGAAGCGGCCGAGGTCGGGGCCGACGAACGGCGGCCTCGATCCACGGTCTTGCCGCCGTCGCTCGACACCTCGACGCGACGGATCGGCGAGCCGCCGCTGAAGGCGACGCCGGTGACGTAGACGACCGCCGGCCCGGACGCGGCCGGTCGCCAGCCGGCGACGGTGACGAACGACTTGACGTTGAGCTCCTGCACCGAAGGCTCGCTCGCCTTCGACTGCTCGCCGAGCGGCGTGATGCGGTAGCCGGTGGTCATGATCTTGGCCTGCGACTCGGCCGGCGTGAACGCGACCCGCTTCACGTACTTGATGTTGTTGACGCCGTTGTAGCCGGGGACGATCAGGCGCAGCGGCCCGCCGTGCGCGAGCGAGAGCGGCGCGCCGTTCATCTCCCAGGCGAGGATCGCGTCGGTCATCGCCGTCGATCGCGCACCGAGCGCTCGACGATCGACCGAGAGCGGATCGATGCTCGTCGGGCAGCTTCTCGCCGCCGGTGCCGGTGAGGAAGAGCATGCCCGGCGCGACGCCGCCGAGCGCCTCGGCGACGTAGCGCACCGGCACGCCGCTCCAGATGCACGCAACCGGCGGCGCCGACGGTCCACGGCGTGCCGCTCGGCTTGCTCGGAAAGTAGCCGCGGCCGTTGCCGGAGCACTGCAGCACCGTCGCGACGGTCTCGACGCCGATCGTCTTCAGGTCGGCGACGCGTCAGCACGCGCGGGTTGCGAACGCCCTCGATGGCACACCTGCCAGGCATCGCGGTTGGCGACGATCGAGGCGTCCGGCGGCGGCGCAGGTTGTTGCGCGATGTAGAGCTGACTCGGCCGGCGTGATGCCGCTCGTGCCGAAGGCGCTGCGCTTGGTCTCGATCGTCGTCGCGCTGTGCACGATGACCGCGTTCGGCATCCTTCCACGGCGACATACGGCGGGCAGCGGCCGCGGCCCGGCAGGCGCAGCCGGCGGCGCCGTCGCCTGCGCCGCGGCCTCGCCGGCTGAGGCGCGATCAGGCCAGTGCACGGCCAGGCGCTGCACCGGCGAGGAGTTGACGCCTGCGAAGCGAGAGTCGGCGAGTTCGGTCATCGGATAGCTCAGATTCACGGGTAAGGAACGGGGCGGAGAAGACGCGAGATACACGCCGGCGAAGTATCCCATCGAGGCCGCGCGCGGCCCCGGGGCCGATCAGCATTTGCCGCAGGCACGATTGCTCGTCAGCTGCCGGACGAATATCCGCGGCCCGTTGCGATCGCGACGCGCGTCGCGGTCATCGAAGCCGGTGAGACGACCTGGTAGTACAGGTTCTGCGGGTGCTTCGCCTGGGCGAAGAAGAACCAGCGGTCGGCGAGCAGCCCGGGCACCTGCAGCAGCCGCGGCGACGCAGGCCAGGGCGGCCGCTGCGCCGTGCGCCAGACGAGCGCGAGCAGGAGCGCCGGCAGCGCGAAGCGCGAGGACGATCGAGCCGAGCCTGATGCGCGCCGCATCGCCAGCGCGCCGACGCGCGAGTGGAAGAACTCGCGCGTGTTGAACGAGCCGGCCGACATGCCCATCGACGTCTGCACCAGGCGCGCGGCGCGGATGCCGGTCGCCGATCTGCAGCGTCGAGCGATGGCGGATCGCGCGCGTTGCGGCGCAGCGCCAGCGCAGGCGCGCGCGCACGGCGACCAGCGTCGCGACGAGCGCGGCCGGGACGGCACCGTGCGCGCGCAGCGCGCCTCGCCGCGCCAGCGCGCCGCAGCGCGCTCGCGAGGCACGAAGCCCGACGACGAGCCGAGCAGCGACGAAGTTGACGAGCGTCAGCGGCTGCGCCCATTCCTCGATGAAGCGCAGGCACGCGTAGATCATCGCCGTGCAGTACCAGAGCAGCGCGGCGAGCGGCGAGCGCCGCGAGCGGCAGCAGCGCAGCAGCGTCCGACCGGCGGCGCGCGGTCGCGCAGCGCCAGCCACCACAGCGCGACCAGCGCGATGAACGCCGGCAGCACGATCACCTCGCGCGACAGCCACGAGGTGCGCCACATCGCCGCCGCGCGCCAGGCGCGCTGCGGGCCGGCCGAGGTGGAGGAACGATGCCGCCGAGGCCGACCACGCAGCAGCGACCGTCGGCGACGACGAGCGCCGCGGCTGAAGCGCCGGCGCCGATCGGCAGCGCCGCCGAGCAGCGGCGAGCGCGAGCGCGACGACGAGGCCCTGCGCCGCGCCGGCGAGCGGTCGTGAAGACGACGACCGAGAAGCGCCGGATTCATCGTTGCCGCACCGTCGGCCGGGCGCATCGACTGGCGCGCCGGCTGCCGAGCGCGCGCGTCGGCCGCGGTGCGCCGGCGGCACGCTCGGTGATCGCGCCGCGGCAGGTACTGGTTCGCCGGGCTGCGGTCTGCCACTCGGGCATCAGCGGATAGCCGCCGCGCTCGCGGATCGCGCGCGAGACCTCCGAGTCCGGATCCTTGACGTCGCCGAACAGGCGCGCGCCCGGTCGGGCAGGCCTTCACGCACGCGGGCTTGCGGTCCTCGCGGCGGCAGCTGCTGCGTCGTGGATGCGGTCGACGCAGAGCGTGCACTTGGTCATCACCTGGCGCGCTTCGTCGATCTCGCGCGCGCCGTACGGGCAGGCCCAGGCGCAGTACTTGCAGCCGATGCACTTGTCGTAGTCGACCAGGACGATGCCGTCCTCGCTTGCGCTTGTAGCTCGCGCCGGTCGGGCAGACCGGCACGCACGGCGGGTCCTCGCAGTGCAGGCAGCTCTTCGGGAAGTGGATCGTCTCGGTGCCGGGAAAGACGCCGGCCTCGTAGGTCTGCACGCGGTTGAAGAACGTGCCGGTCGGATCCGCGCCGTAGGCGTTCTGGTCGGCCAGCGGCCCGGCCGCGCCCGAGCGTGTTCCATTCCTTGCACGAGGTCACGCAGGCGTGGCAGCCGACGCAGACGTTGAGGTCGATCACCAGCGCGAGCTGCCGTGCGAGCGTCGTCGCGGGCCGTGCGGTCGTCGCGCTCGTCGCACGCGCCGGCGTCGCGCAGCTCGCAACGACGCGATCAGCGCCTGGCCAGCGGCGACGCTCACGCGCGCGGCTCGCTCGCGCGCACGCCGGCGGCGGCGCGCGCGATCTGCGGCGAGGCTCGCCTCGTGCGGCGCCAGGCCGGCGGATGCGCACGCGCACGTCGTACCAGCCGGCCTGGCCGGTGACGGGATCGGAGTTGCTGATCGTGCCGCTCGCGCCGTGCGGCAGCTCGTCGCTGATCAGGTGGTTCAGGAGGAAGCCCTTCCTCGCCTCGTCGGCGCCGGGCGCGAGCTGCCAGGCGCCGTCGGCCTTGCCGATCGCGTTCCAGGTCCACACCGTGCCCGGCTCGACCGCCTCGCTGTAGCGCAGCATGCAGCGCACCTGCCCCAGCGGCTCTCGACCCAGCACCAGCCGCCGTCGGCGATGCCGGCGGCCGCGCGCGGTCAGCGGGTTGACGTGCAGGTAGTTGTGGCTGTGGATCTGGCGCAGCCACGCGTTCTGCGAATCCCACGAGTGGTACATCGCCATCGGCCGCTGCGTGATCGCGTTGAGCGGATAGGCGCGCGAGTGTCGGTCGACGCGCGTCCTCGAGCGGCGCGTACCAGAACGGCAGCGGATCGAAGTAGGTCGCGATGCGCTCGCGCAGGTGCGTCGGGCGGCTGGCGGCCCGGGCGTCTTGCCCTGCGCCGCGAGGCGAAAGCGTCTGCAGCGTGTCGCTGTAGAGCGCGAGCTGGACGACGTCGTTCTTCTGGCGCCAGCCCTTGTCCTTCGCGAAGTCGAGGTATTCGCGGTTCCAGTTGCGCATGTAGTGCATCGTCTCGGGCAGGTGGTAGCTGGAAGACGCAGTCGTTCTTCGCGTACATCTCCCACTGCTTCGGGTTCGGCGCGCCGCGCAGGTGCTCGCTCGCCGTCCGCGCCGCGCCAGCCCATCAGGAAGCCGATGCCCGGCTGCGGCCTCGTAAGTTGACGACGAAGTCGGGGTAGTCCTTGAACTTGCGCGCGCCCTCGGCGGTCGTGAAGGCCGGCAGCTTCAGGCGCGACGCGAGCTCGATCAGCACCTCCTGGAACGGCTTGCACTCGCCGGTCGGCGGCACGACCGGCACGCGCACCGAATCGGCCGGGCCGTCGAACTCCGAGATCGGCCGGTCGAGCATGCTCATCACGTCGTGGCGCTCGAGGTAGGTCGTGTCGGGCAGGACGAGGTCGGCGAAGGCGACGGTCTCGCTCTGGAACGCGTCGCGAGACGGCAGAAACGGATCGTGCTCGCCGTCGTCGTTCCTGCGGTTGAGCATCTCGCGCACCGCGAGCGTGTTCATGGTCGAGTTCCACGCCATGTTCGAAGCAATACGTAACTT